>Ga0123355_10017099_pt1 | contig 11451 bp, 15 predicted proteins | sample TergutEmb28metaG_3_FD_89872 | JGI IMG/M metagenome (GOLD analysis project Ga0123355, IMG submission 89872) | Embiratermes neotenicus P1 segment gut microbial communities from Petit-Saut dam, French Guiana - Emb289 P1 | ecosystem: Host-associated > Arthropoda: Insects > Digestive system > Gut ...
AACACAAAACCCATAAGCAACAGAATTAAAAAGATTTAAAAAAAAATATTCCCCCCTCGACCCCCCCCCCCCCCCCCCAAAGTATGATTTTGCATCCTAAACCCACTGTCACACTCCACACTACAATACATACAAACTAAACCTGCAACCGTAGCGCACCGACCACATGAATTTTACACCATGTGCAAGAACTGGCATGGGTTAACTCTTTCCAGCAGTCAATATTTCTCCCTGCAACACAGTGTGTAACAAAATATGGTGTACAGCCGAACTCCACTCACCAAGATTAACTGGGACAGCAAGCCATACAGATATACAGAAAATCCAGATCATTGAATTCTTCTTTGAAAATAGGCTACAATGGCAGTTTCAATTTCGGCTAATACTATTTACAGTATGCATCTACCAATAAACCTTTCGACCGGCCTGGTTTGAAGTTCTAGAAGCCATTGCACTGTACTGTACTTGATCCGATAATGGGTAACTTCGGGACAAGTTAGTTTTGTGGAATTTTTGAAAATTTACCCGAAAGGCCAAGCCGATCCAGATAACCAGCATCCTGATAAGTGGAGTTCTACTGTACTGTATACAACATACCTGCAGATTCCATACTTTATCCTGCACTACACACTTGCCCAGAAAATTTTTTTGGAAGAAGTGTAACTACCTGCTTTGTCATCTGGCAAATACTTTAAAGCTAAACGTTACGAGTTTGAGACATCAACTAATGGGCAAATTTTGACCAAAACTATAAATGCTACAATTTTTACACTGTTTCACTGAAAGTAATGGTCATTAAGCAGCAAGCATCATTTGTACCTTGGAGGAATAAACAGGCCAGGTTCCAAACACAAAACTGTCCTGCTTCAAGGTCTGACAGCAAAAGAAGTGAACTGTGTCATGCATGCAAATCCCACCCATAATGCTACCATTTAACTCCATGAAATAAATTCTTACAACAAACATCAATATGTAACACAAAACATCAAAGGCCATAATTGCAACAAACCATTTTAAGCAACTCCAATTAGTACCATAAAAACCTTATACACTGCACCTGAAATATTACAACGTAACATGCACTGTAGTAATTCAGCTTAAGAGTTCTCAAAATTACTATGAAACCGTAGTCTCCCAAAAATTGTCAATCCCAGAACACAACACATGAAAAACAAAAATTAAAAAAAAAAAAAAATCTCCTCAACCAGTCAAGCCTGGAAATGACAGAACAGCATTAGAATTAATGGTTTATGGGACCCAGTTAGACCCGTTGCGTGTGATTACTGCCAGCAGTGCACATTTTGTTTGCTTGTTAACAGGCTCATAATTTTCACTAACCTCAAACTGTTTAGTTCCCAAGTAACTATACACAAGTATCAATGTTAGAGTCTGAACTTACTTCAAAGTTACTGTCACACCCAATTAAACTGTATAAAAATTCAGTCACAATCAGTCACGAACTCCCTGAAAAAGCAAACTACCAATTTATACTTTTAAGCAATTACTTGTACTGATGTTATATCCTTGAGTGCAATTCAGTTACATGTTAAATCAATGTTAAGCCTCTACACATTCACTCTGCTTTGGACATAACTTTCCATTTTTGAGGTGAAGTGACTCCTTATGTTAGAACACCACACTCTGAAACGCGTGTTTTTAAACAAACCATGCAGCATCTATGCAACAAACCTTATGATGACCTTGCAGGTATTTCAAAACAAAAACACCGCCAACACAATTCCAAATAAACTGCCTTCAACACACGGATTTCTGCAAGACTTTAAATTAAAAAATAAACCAATAAATAAATATATTAAAAAACCTATGACAAGATCCTGCAAGGACATTACAGATTGCTGCACAAACTGGATCTCATATGCCAAAGAATCTAGGACAGCGATATGTACAATACATATCTAGAAATGAACAAGCCATGGCCCGTAACATGTTACAAGAAAGAGGGATATACAAGGCTAGCAGTAAACTGTCAGCCATGATCCAGCAATGCGTGGTTTGGTTGCAAGGTCAATGGGTTAGATCAACATAAAAATAAATACACGAGAACATTATACTAGGGTGCTTGAAAGACAACTAACATTCCATAAAGCAATTTAAAGCACTGACCACCGGCACCTAAGACAGCTTTGGCCTGACCGCGGTTAACGGCTACAGCGAGAGAAAACTATTTGAGCAAGAGCATGGAAATCTGGAAGAGGAGAAATTTGCAATCAAGTGACCAATTTTAACAATTTACCACTAAGCCAGCAAATTCATGTAGTATGTGCATACTCACTGTCGAGGTTAGAACAAATAGCTGTACATTAAATAATGCTGTTCTTATATCACTTTTTCACCCAACATCTCTGTCAAGATGCAATTGTTGCAGTACAACAATATCACAATGCAACACAATACAAAAATTAGTGCAGATATACTCTCTTACAAAGCGCTCAGTGGCTGAACATGAAATTACATCCAACCAGTACATTAGCCATTACTACAACTGAAAAATCAACCAACAAGTCCAGATGTATGAAACCACCTTCTGAATAATCAAAGCCATATGACAGGATCCCACACACCAGTACGTATGTCTATAGAAAAAATCAGTATCATACGCTACCAAATTCTTTTAAGGCCGCAAGGTTTGGGGCTCAGCCAATCTTAGTGTTTAAAAATATAGAAAATTAAACACCACATTACTGAGACGCATGGTCTCCCTGCTCAGGGCCAAAGGTGGGGGAACACTCAGTTGGGCCAAATTGCAATGCTGCTCTCAAACTATGGGCAAACCACTGGCTGGACCAACACCACACACACGTTTAAAATCAGGTTCACTCAGGAACACACAATTAATTACCCGATCTTAGCCACATATTTACTACAAACCTAACACAGTTTGTGCCACAGCTCCAGTGTTGAGCATGATGTTCCCCTACCCCATTACCTCTGGGCACATGCAGAGGCCGTGTCCAAAACACTGTGCTTAATTTTTGGAATTTGTATGTAATAACCCAGTGGCTATCAACCTCGAACTACTCCTCCCTTTCCACCCATAGGCCATGGTAGTTTTTCACTATGTCTCACACATCTACCACCAATTTCCAGAATTACTGTACTTGTTAAACTGAACTAAAATGTGCATTCATTCACAACAAACAATTTCTCACATTTTTGTCACTATGCATTTTCTCAATTAAGAGCCTACAAATACAACATGTTGCATGTCGATGTCTCCAAAATTTGGAAGTTAATACAGAGTCCATATATTCAGCAAGACCAGACGATGGCCCAAGTCCAAAACTGTCACGCTGAATGCAACATACCAACGTCAAGAACCCTACGGAACTGTACTACTATAGATTTATTAACATAATAACAAAAATCCATGATAAGGTATGCACAGATGAACACACAGTCCATTTTATTACCATTCTTACAGTTAATCATTTAATTCCAGTTCCTCATAAAGGAATTAACTCAGTCTAAAGAACAAAGAAAATAGAGAACTGTTATTATACACAGTATGACAAGTTGAAGTCATTCACATCTCACACAGGTCTTAACTTCTGTTAATGAAACATACAGCAACTCGCTAAGAGAAACTGCCATTTCAAATTATGTCAGTCGCATCATTGACGTTCAAGATTTAAACGTTTGGCATTAATACCGCAACACAATACAGGAACAGGGCAAACAACTGCTACCATTCATGCCAACTACAAGTCCAATAAAATATACTACCCAATCAATTAACTGTGTTATAATTAAAAAAACCAGCAATGCCTAATGTTTGCAATATATATAGTAACACATTTTTACATCAGCAATGTATGAAAAATTGATACAGCCCTGTGAAGGGATGTAAATGGCCTGCTGCTGCATGTTGAGTGGATGTTCAAAATTTTGCACTATGGCATTTTTAATCCACCATTTTTTAAAAAAATAATGGAAAAAAGCACAAAGGAAAGCCTTAGGCTGGTTACATAATACAAAACAGGCTATGTCCTTGACATCTATGAATGTCACACATAACACAAGTCGTCATCATATATGGAATGCATTACCCATTCCCAGGCACAACAAAGATTCCCACACCATGTGGTAACTTCTAAGCCACTTCCCACATACATATGCCACATGACAGAAAATTCTGTTAGAACTGCAATCACGATACCATCCAACACTGAAGGCACATGAGAAAAACATGGCATGCATTAACAAATTTTGATGCCCAAGCACAATACTGAATACACTTCTAGATGACTGCCACAATCCTGTTGATGATGAAAGTCTGCTGCATCATATGAATAGTTACTGTATAAACTAAGAAAGAAGTGAAGTTTCCAAGTTTACTACAAACTTGCGTGCAATGGGACTGTTTTAATGACCACAAAAATATGGGAAGTATAAATGAACAGGGCAGTGTCCAAATCCTAGCCAACATTAGAGATAACGTATGTAACGAGATCTGAAGAGACTCAATAATGCTATCTTCCAGGACATTAGGTCGTAACACCTGGTAGAAATTTACCAACACTCCAAAGGAAGTCTGCTCCCAAGACAATGCTTGGGAACTTCTACCACATTACTGGTGTTGCATCCCCCACACACAAGTCTTCATTACACACTTTTCAGTTTTCGTTTTGGAATAATAAGAAAGTCAGCCATGTATAAGCAACCAAAAAATTCAGCTTTACACACCATGAAACATTTCATGCCAGGTACACATACGCTTCATACTAGCACATATCACAGGAATGACAAATACTGGAACACATTGCAAGTCTTCCATTTAGGTCCACAGCACACACACCAAAAGAAGTTAATGCACTAAAGCAGGAGAACCCATCAAAGGCAACAATCATATCAGACACTGCAGGTCTATTTTGTCACAGAAACTGAATGCTTACAAAAACCCTCAAACTGAATCACACTCAAAAGCATAACATAAAATACATGTATTCATCCCTGATCAGCACATCCCCACAGTTATGTAAGGTAAATATATAGCTGTGCTAAAGTTTATGCACTGTGCTTAAATGAACCCTTTGTGCCTGACATCAGGTACACCTGGGATGCTCAAACTGCTGAATGACAGATACAGCTTGCAGCCTGCACTTAAATTCTGGTCTGCTGCATGCAGCAGTGAGCATTTCTGTTGTCTAAGGGATATCATGACCATGTATGCAAGTGCTATAAGCTCCACACCCCAGCCACTTTACATCTGAGGACATAATGCCAGTAACTACTGATAGCAAGACTGGGCAGGTTGATGAAAAATGCCTTGCCTCAGCCCACTAGCCCATGGCCTGATCACTGCATTGACAGTCATCCTAGATCCTCAATAAGAAAAAATAATTTCCCAGCCCAAGCCGCCACCTTCTACAAAAGGACACTACTTCATCGGTTGATAATTCAATGCAACAACTTTTCCCAAGGCACTAAAAACAAGACATCCAATGTATGTATGTTACAATGTGGCATGTTTGCATAACAACTGTCACAGAAATGCAAAAATACATTATCTTTTATTGTTGTTGGCATAGATGTAGCTGTCAACAATAAGCTGGGCATTATTATTATTATTAAATATTATGAGTGTGTTTCTGTATTCTTGCCTTACTTATCAGCATGCAATTTGCATCTTATCAGCACTATGTTATAATGTCTGTCATCTGTGGTCTCTCTGCATCTACATATTTTTCCACATTATCTCATAAATGGCAAGATTCTGGGTGTGTGTGTGTGTATATATATATATATATATATATATATATATATATATATATAGAGAGAGAGAGAGATAGAGAACATAATATGTGCTTTCATTTTATCTACAAGATTTGTCTGAAACATTTCTCATTCTGAAAACACTTCAGCGTATGTACAAAGTTCTGTGTAAATTACCTATCATTTATGTCAGATTTTAATCAGACTTCAATTTGGACACGTAGACTTCATATGTGAGACAGCCAAAATCTACGCAATAATAAGCAGGTGCTTTTGCTTAACTGCTACTAGAAACAACAATAATCTTTAAATGCCTGCCTCCCCCCCAAACAGTAATAAATACCACCCAAACTGCTGCAACCTTCACTGCAGATACCATTCCTGCTCATGTATGATATAAGAAAATGATGAAACATTTAGATGAAATTAGATACACAACAGTCACAATTCACTTCTGGCACAAGAACCACAAGATTATTTCTCACACTACTTTCACAACTTCCCCCTGAAGGTATCCCTACTTTGACGCAGTGGTTGGGCTTGTGTCGTCAAATGATCCTGAGAGCTATGCTGGTGGTAGCATTGCTACTGGTAGGGCCTCCCACTGCAGACAAGTCAAGGGTGATGACCCAGACAAAAAGGAGTACCCTGGTCCTCCGGGCTGGGGGCTGGGTGTGGGGCTAACAACCCCATCCCGTTTAACATATCCTTTATGATATTTCAACCAAAACCTCAGAATGGGAATTGAAAGTTTATGAAGACTCCGGCCAAGGAAGTTGGATTTGGAATATGGAATATTAGAACAATGCTCAGACCACAATACAAGAGTACAACACATGTCATGACTACACGGAAGACCAGATGGTAAGGGGAAGCAATAATCAACCTCAAAACTCATACACTGCTACAGATCAGGAAAAACTCAGGAAGAAGGGAGTGTGGAGTAGCTTTTATAGTAAACAGATGTAAAGAGAACATTTTGAGTTTCCAACTGATTGGTGATAGGATATGTATGTACCCTAAGAACAGAAACAAAATAGAGAAATTGTAACTTCTATAAATATACATGCACCAACAGACGATAAACAGGAGGAAAAGATAACTTCTATGCTCAGTTAGATGAAGCATAGTTCCACACCATGTCAAAACTGTCCTGGGGGACAAATGCCAAAACTGGACAAGAAAGAAAATATCAGACAATTATCGCGAAACACAGCCTACATAAAACATCTAATGAGAACAGGAAAGGAACAACTACACAAGGAGAGATTCGGGGATAAATATGGAAAGAAGTTAAATAAGGCATGGACAGAAGTAGTAGTAGTAGGAAAAAAAAATAAACCTAGATCTAGAAATACAATGGCAACAAATCAAAAGAAATGAAAAACACAGCAAATGACATACTGGGATATGAGTAAAGGAAGAAGGATAACAAAGAAAGGTCTGATGAAGAATGCAATCAACGGCTGGAGCAAAAAGAATAAGACATACCAGACATACTTTAGCTAGACTGACAAGCACCAAAAAAGAGCAGACTATGAGAAGAAAAGGAAATTGGCACACAAAGCACGTAATAAGAAAAACAGGTTATCAACCAACAATTAATTGCAGCAGAATAAAAGTTTAAGGAAAGAAGCCAAAGACGGGCATATAGGATTGTAAAAACGGAAAAAGACTGATACAAACCTGATACAGATCTGTGTAAAGACACAAAAGGGAACATAATTGGCGACAAGAAACAGAGTAAAGAGAAATGGAACAAGCACTTTGAGGAGCTACTAAATGAAAATAAACATAGAAATAAAAGAGCAGCACTAGACACAGAACAGAACCAAATACACACACAGAATGGGAAAATGGGAATACAAGCACCAAGGAAGCCCAGCTGGCTAAAATGAAGTTAAATAATAAAGCACCGGGCACAGATGGCATACCAGTGGAAACTCCTCAAGACTAGAGGAAAAGTAATAAATAAAATCCACAAATTAATGGGAATAATAGAGGAGAAAGAAAGAATACAAGAGGAGCGGAAACTAAGTATTATACACCCAATCCACAAGGGGGAAAAATTAAACTGTCAGAACTACAGATGCATAGCGTTAATAGGCACAGCTTACAAAACTTTCACCGCCATTCTGAAGAATAAGCTCTTATGCAGAAAAAGTAATAGAATACCAGGCATATTCAGGCCAGGACATCACCAATCGATCAGATTTTCAAAGTGAAACAAATGCTAAGAGAAATGTTGAGAATACAACATAAATGCTTATCTAGAATTCACAGACTTTAGACAAACCATGAAAGTGTTGGAAGAAAAAAAATTAATGAGGTACTGTAACATTTCCAAACTTCCAACAAACTGGTAAGACTGGTAAAAGTGACAATGGACAATATGGTAGCAAAAGTTCAGGTCGAAACAACGTTGGAACTCGGAAAAATTACAGATGGTATGAAAGAGGGAGCTGGCCTGGCACCACTGCTGGGCAATCTCGTAATGGAATACGTGATGAGAAAAGTTATGGTTGACATAAACGCAACATTATAGTATAAACTGATACAGATGGTAGGATGTGAAAGTGATGAATTCATAACGGGTAAAATGGAGGAGACAATGAAAAGAGGGGCCAAAAAGGCAGGTTTATCTGTCAATGTAAATAAAAAATAATGGTACAATCCAGGTGCAACACACATATTGGAAACAATGTGAAGATAGGATACACACGACTGTAGTAGTAGATGACTTTGTCTACCCAGGAACAAGCATCACCAAACACAGAGACGAACTGAAAGATGGGCAGGATAGGACCGGCATACCATCACTACTCCCAAAAATGAAGCCAAGAGAGGTACACAGGAAAATAAAGACAAAACCATATGAAACTCTCACAAGGTCTGTCTTAGTACGGTATCGGAGGTGTACACATTGTCGCAGACTACGAGAAAAAATGCTCATTCCATTTCAGAGGGTCCTCAGGAAAATCTATGGACCTATGTTGGTTAATGGACAGTTGCCAAACAGGCATAATCACAAAATTTATAAATTATTCCAAAAAAGGGTGATATACACGTCAAGAACAAAATCTGGGACATGAGAAGTCAGTTCGCGTATTCCGTAACAAAGAAGAAAGCAAACAATATCTACATAATCCTATCTGAAAGCAAATACAAATTTATATTTTCTTACAACACTGCAAGGTATGTTCTTTACAAAGCAGCTGGAACATTATGATCCGTGAAAACATCTCATCTGCATTATTCAGAACATAATGAGACACTTCCAGTTAAACGAAGAGTGGAATATTTTCTCTCTTAACGTGTCAGACGAAGTCTCACACCCAACAAAACAGGCAAAATAGCAGATATGTGTATTTTGTTCTTAATATTTACTCACAGAATGGGAAGAAGCAGACATTCCCTGAAGTTCACCACCTTTTAATGTATCTGATGTGTGTGTGTGACCATGCATCATCGATACAATAATACAAAAAGCCAACTAGATGCAAAAATAATAATTTTATTATTAATAATTTCAATCAGCTGAACATGTTTCGGGCGATAATTTCGCCCACCCTCAGGAGCGCTAGACTGTGTTTACAGCTTGTGGTATAAAGCACCAGCGATGCTGCCTGCTGGTGACCAGGATGAGGTGGAAGTAGTCCCGAAACATGTTCACCTGATTGAAATGATTAATAATAAAATTATTATTGTTGCATCTACTCGGCTTTTTATATTACCTTTTAATGTCTTAATGCACAAAATTTTAACATGCTATTTTGTTCTACACTATTCGAACTTTGCCACATTTTCAAAGAATCCATCCGCAACCTTTATGCTGTGATTTGTGTCCTGTGCTCCAAAATACCTACGTTTATCAGTACTCATTCTAGACCAACGGTCCGCAAAGCATGCTCCACAGTTCCCAGAGGATACATGGTTACATTTCTGTAATAGCAGCTTGTAAGTTTATTTATTTTTTTAATTAAAGGAACAATGTTCTCTTAGAAACAATCGCAGAACTTTTTTAACTGGTGATATATTTTGTAAAAAACGTCAAATCATGTTATGCCCTGTTACGTATGCTACTGGAATGTATTCATTGCAATCTAAGATCATTTCTGAGATACAAATTATTTTCAATTTTGGACACCTATCATCTGGACACCCTATTTACGTGAGCAAGGATGAGAGGATCCAAAGTTAGTTTTTGAACCAAAATGAGCATGCAAGCAATACAGTTTGGGAAACACTGTTCTAGGCCATCTTGTTACCAGCACCTAATAAAGCTTCTGTGTCTTTCTTTTTGGTTATGTTGGCATCCAATAAATTAACATTACCAGCATACATCGGAAGGTGAAATTCCCCTATCTATTTCAATCCCCCACAGTTTGCTTGCACCTTCCAAATGGCATTACTCTACAGCAAAGTTTAGAAATACTGGCAATAAAGTGTCTTGTTTCAGACCAATATGAATTGGTTTCAGGCAAATGTCTGCCTATCTGACTCTACTTTAATAAGCATATCAAGGTCAGTGGGATTAGACAAAATCTCCTCTCCACCAACATACATTGACATACAGCTGATATACTGTGCTGTGTTCTCATCTTTCATGTATTTGACATATACTGTAGACATGATCAGCACAAACAAAGGCAGTGACTTTAAGCAAGCATGTGCATTTCTCTGTGCAGATTTGTGAACTGCACACTTTTCCACAAGCCGTCTCTTTACAACATTATTCTGCCACGATTTTCCTAAGCTCACACTAAATGTATAAAATTATTCATAAAAGCACTATTTCCATTTTTAGACATCCAAACATAAATTTCTGGTTGAAAAGTTTGTGCAAGTTATAGCAGTACGGGTACATAAAAATTATACCTAATTTGGTAAGAGAAATGACTTGATGCAAAACATGGTTATGCCACCAGTTTACTCAAATGACAACTACTACAACCTGGCTTTCTATTTGAAAGCATTCAAATTCATGTGTTCCAGCCTGCACAGCAATTCTCTCTCTCTCTCTGGACTGATCCATCACTTTACAGCACACATGACTGCCAATGGACTTAATTTCTCAGCACAATTCGACATAATTGCTGGGGCAGAATCCACTCAAAATTTCCGATGAAAGCTATCAACAGCACACCAACACCACACAAGCAAACTGCCAGGGCATCAATGTGCAAACCATTACTTTTATAAAAAAAAAAACTGTAGCTAACAGACTGAATAATGCACATGAAAATCCTGTTACAATTAAAACTGATGTCCAATCCCCACTGGTTCAAGCGACCCTACCCTGCCAAAGTATACAGCGTGGAATATATCCTACATGCCCAGCCTCGTGGTCTAGTGGTCAGTCTCTTTGCCTACTAATCATGAGGTCCCGGGTTCGATTCCCGGTTTCTACCGTTGGAATTTTCCCTGAAGCGGAGGATTCCCGCGGTGACCATGGTCTGGGTAGGTTAGTAGAATTTAGGTTTAAGGGCCTTCCTGGCACTACATCATCCTATATCACCACTCACATCATCAGGACAACGTAACCACGCCTCATGGGTGTCCCAACCTCAGAAGTCAGTTACACTTCTGCCAGGAGGGAAGTCCACAAGGACATGTCGGGGCATTTGAGGGGGGGGGGGGGGATTTTTATTTTTATTTAAATATCTTAAATTCACAATGTTTATGGGTTTTCAACACAATATTTTTTCGAGAAAAAAA
>Ga0123355_10017100_pt1 | contig 11450 bp, 10 predicted proteins | sample TergutEmb28metaG_3_FD_89872 | JGI IMG/M metagenome (GOLD analysis project Ga0123355, IMG submission 89872) | Embiratermes neotenicus P1 segment gut microbial communities from Petit-Saut dam, French Guiana - Emb289 P1 | ecosystem: Host-associated > Arthropoda: Insects > Digestive system > Gut ...
AGAAGTGTACATAAAACCGCACGATTGAACACAACAGCCAACTGTCAGTAAGTTACTAACCTTCTGAACTTAAGATGTGTTGAAGAAATTCCCGCAGTCGGTCTAAAGAAAAGGCCGTGAGTTTGCCGACCAGATTTCGACTTCCAGTAAGGGCGAAAGTTTTCTCTCATTTGACAAATTCCAGAAAGTCTCTGGGGCAAAACAGCCTTCTGGTTAGTAGGCACTGATTTTCTTCCACTGGGATAAAGCGGTCGAGGTGTGAGCCTAACAACTCACCTCTAACGAGTGCCCAGGTGATGATGCACAGTACAAATTTTCCGTCGGTGTTAACGTTTGCAGTTAAATGAACAGCAGAAAATGAAGGCTGTGCGAGTGTCTGGAACTGAGATGTACGGTAAAGAGTGGGCTGGCTGCAGTGCAGATTGGTACTGCGCTGTTGGTGAAGTTTAGTGTCTTTCGGTATATGGTGTGAATTGCTTACAGCTTCAAGTGTTGGACTCCCTGACCTGTGAAGATGGAGGCAGTAAACTTTTGAAAAATTTGATAATTTTATAGCCATCCGCATGGAGTGATATCTGAAGAAACAGTAATTATTAGCTGTTTTGTTGAGAAAACATTGGAATATTACAGAAAAGTGTTATTGTTGATATTATTAAAATAATCTTTCTCTCCATCGAGTTTACAGTCCTTGATGTATAAAATAATGTATTAGAAAACGTTACTTACATCAATTCTTTCCCTGCAATTGCCAGTTATATTCTCAAATCTTCTAGCAGGTTCCCTTCACAATTCGCTACTAACATTTCGTATCAATTTCACCTTTATTTCAACTCACCATTCACAAGTGCCTTCTCACACCACATTCTATCTAATGTGTTCAAAAAGTCTTTCCTCATCACAGTTGTGTTTCAAAAGAACGCCTTCGATTTCTTTGTCTGCCGTGTCACGTATTAATTATTTAAACTTGTATCAGATTACAAACATTAACACGTCGCCTATTTCAAAAGCTTCAACGCAGTGGTCACGTGAAGTTTCGGCACGCCATGTGCACACACAAACGCAAAAGCAAATTCGGACTGTTGTAATGTCCAATTGACTGCGTACAATTCTGTACAATATTGCAAATCGGTAAAGCAATGTAACACCTACTGACATATTATTTCCATTAGCATATATTTTATAGCGAAGGAAGAATTTTTATTTTACTGAGCGGAAGGCAACTGGAATTGTAATCCTTTGTGCCCAGTTCATCACTTTGTCTTGTAACATTTCAATTAGGCCTAGATTTCCCAAAATTGCCTGTCCCTCTAACGGATTCCAATTGAAGATTTTGTGTATCGTTAATTTCTCCAGTGCATTTCTCTTTCCTCATCTGTCCCAATATCTTTCAGTTCACCTCCCACCAACATTCACTCAACAGTACAATTAAGACAGGTGCCCACTGTGCAATATTGTTCATTCCCCTGATAATTTCTCTGCCTTCAGACCAGATATCTCACTCAGCATCTGGTCTAACAGAGTATTTCAAGTGTTTAATCCTGCGGAACACAAACACAAACACAAACCCAAAGAGAAACACACTCCAATACACTTGAATCTGTGTATCCTAATGTGTTCATTCGCATCAGCCACATTATGTTATGGGGGAGGGGAGAGGTGTGCAGAGGATTCTAGTGTTGAAACCTGAGGAAAAGATGTCATTCGGGTTACCTAGACGTAGGTGGGAGGGTAATGTTAAGATGGATCTTCGGGAAATGGGAGGGGTGGAGATTGGATTGATTTGGCTCAGGAAAGGGACAGATGGCGGGCACGTTTGAATATGGTGATAAACTTTCCGGTTCCATAAAATGCGGGGAATTTCTTGAATAGTTGCAGAACCAGTTAGCTTCTCAAGAAGTACTCTGCTCCATGGAGTAAGTAAGTATGCATTATTAAACTTTACGTTTCTACACCACATGTTTGGCCGATTTACCTCTGGGTAAATCCCAGCAACAATTGTAGAGGAAGCATATATTCACACTGTTAGATAATCAAAACAAATTGCAGAGCATGCGTAAGAATTCTTACGCCAAACATACGTTTTATAAGCAGGATTTCAATTGTTATTTTTGTTGCAAAACGTTGAAATGCAGCTGAGAAGCTCTGCTAAAGATGAAAATTTACAGAGCAACATTAACTGCTCAGTATGTCGCTGTGATTTCTAAATCACAAACAACGTTCAATGCCCGCACAACTAGTGATGTTTCCTGTAACAGACATATTTGCACAGCTCTGTCTTCTGTGGACAAGCCTGCGTTCATCCGTGCTAACCACAGTCGCTGCCCAACACTGTGTAACAGACTGTAGTGCTGACATGTTGAGATTTTTACCAACTACATGCAGGACAGCAGAATCGTTACGCCACCCAAACCGTCACTAAATGTCAGACACTCGCACACTGCACCTTCCGATAGCTCTGTTTTGTCAGCAGAACACAAATTAACACGCAAGTTGCCTTTAATACAATTTATCCCTAAACTTGCCACTGAAATGTAACGCAAAATATTCTGCAGCTTCTACATTATCACGAAAAAATGCAAGGGACCGGAGGGGTGGTTGGGGGTCACTGGGCATTCTTAATCTCGAAATGTAGGTGAGGCCGAATGGTGATCTTCACATAACTGAGAAATCTGCCTCTTTGTGGGGTCGAGGGTGCGGAGCGCGGAAGTGTTTTTCTGAGCTACATTTGAAATTAATTTGTCGTAAGAAATATAACATGTAAATAGGGATGACAACTTTAATATTAATAATATTAGTGGGGGTCGTCTTCCCTAGAAAATACACACATACATACATACACACATACATACATACATACATAATACATACACACATACCTACATACGTACAAGTTGCAACAATACATAATTTATATTACAGTCATGCGGCGTATATAGACATAAAGTCATAAAGACCTAAAGAAATAAAGACATTCCAGCCGCACGGTCACATAAAATTATAATATTGTAACATAATACCACTCTATTACAATCGCCTACAGTTTTCAGTAGAGTAACATACTGTACAGTTTGTAGCCTACCAGCAATAAGCTATAACATATAGCGTGGTATACAGTAGGTTATACTGTACTGTCTGTGGTTGTGTAAGTACACTGTATGACGTTCGCACAACGACGAAATTGCCTAGCGACGCATTTATCAGAACGTATCCCCGTCGTTAAGGGACGCATATCTGCGTGTGTGTGTGTGTGTGTGAGTGTTTATGACTGTGTGCATATATATATATATATATAAACCTACCACAAAATGACATCAAATACAGAACAAATTACAACACATCGAACGGTCTGTGCTGTGCAGCACTCCACATGCTCATCGAGAACGGTAGACGGGATTTGAAACCGCTATAAGAGTACGTGTTTCCAGAAATTGAAAACTGAAATCTTCGAACAAGAATCTTTAAGTAGGGTTATTTTTATGTAAGGCAGAGCTCCTCCAAATGTCAGTTGCTTTGTGAATGACGTTTTAAATGAAAGATTCCCTGATGACTGGATTGGAAAGGGTGGACCAATAACCTGGCCACCTCGAAGCCCATATGCCTGTCCACTTAATTTTTTCCTGTGGGGTTACATTAAGAACATTGTGTATGCTGAGAAGATAAGGAATATCCAGCACCTGCAAGAAAGGATCACATCGGCCATTGAAACTGTAACACGAGACATGATTCACAAAAAGTGGCAGGAGACGTTTGGGCGTCTCCAGAGCTTCAAACGGTGCACATATTGAAATGTACTAAGGTAAGTCCAAAACTTTAATCTTTTCTGAAAATTGTAAGACGCCAAACGTGTAAAACCGTATAGTACAATTTAATTTATAACGGTTTCAATTCCCGTCCGTCTTTTTCGATGACCCTTTACAAGGAGCATACACATGCACGGTGCACACAAAGACGTCACGTCTGTTATCGACTGTTAAGATTGGATCAGCATTTTGTGTTTCCATCTAAGTTGTTCTAAGCTGTGAGTCTGCGGCCAATTGCATGCTGGGATTGCAGGTTCGAATCCGTCTGACGGCACATATATCTTTGTCTTAGAAATGTTATGTTTTGTCAGACAGCTGTTCCTGCGGCCGTCCGATCCTTCGTCCACGGAATGTGTGTGTTTTTTTTGTCACTGAGTTCCACAGACCGCACAGAACAGAACAACTGTGTTTATGTATGCTGCTCTTCATTTGTACTTTCCTTAGCGCCCCTCAACTGGTGTCTCTGAATGTGTTACAATACAGGCAGAATATTTTGTGAATTCCAAAGAAATGTAGCTGCGCAGGAAATGTGGTAAAAGTCCGTTATCATAAAATTACAACACAGGGTGGCGTGTGGGTCAGTTTGTTGATAGTAATTACGAGACATTTTAAGTGTGGATACTTACGAGTGGTTTTATTCAGGCGCTTAAAAATATTTTTCTCTACAGCAAAATATGAAGCAAAAGTGTGAAGAGGCAAAAGAAAACGTTTCCAATTTCACATCCTGCATTGCTTCAAAGTGTAATAATTGTAGCGCTGCTTAGCAGCAACACCAGTGCCAACACAGAGTTCGGTAGGGTGAGCAAAACAAGTCAGGCAAGAAACTTTTTAGATCAATATTCTTATTACTGTACAATCCAGTGGGTACTTAAGTAAGGCCAAATAAATGCACTTTCAGTCAGTTTGCCTTATGTTATTTCATAATAAATACTGTGTTACATATTTCGGCTCAGGTAAGCCATTTTAAAGGGTAAAAACTTACAACGCAGGAAACATGTGGCAAAACTGCTGTATACAACCTCGTGAATATGTAAATAATGCATTGTGCAAGACATTACAGTGAAATCGCTGTACATTGAGTGATAGAGACCATAGAATTGAATGTTGTTTTGTGTAATATTGTTTAAAAATGGAAGATTTGAAACATTTTTTGGGTATGTGTACTAAAAGCGATCACAATTCATTCGCATAAATGTGGTGTGTAATATATATATATATATATATATATATATATATATTGGCAAACTGACATATTTTCGTCGTCGTCGTCGTCATCAATTCTCATCTCGACAAATTCCTATAGAAATATTAACAAATTTAAAAAGTTACAATATTATAAGCACATTAACCTTGCCATATAAATTAATGACAAATCGTGACAGTAAATATATCTACCTGTGAAATCCAATTGTGCTGTGAACTCACTGTAGTAAACCGTTGCATCAACTGTGTTCATGTTTACTCACTGCTTACAGCGCCTTTGTAATTTATTGTTGAAAGTGCTCCTTTATTGGACTTGTGCCATATTGGTCTCATTTTCAGTGTATCTTTCTGGGATTTCTATCATTTCCGCTGTACAATAATTCACACACTCATTACAGTCTCTTCCTACAATTACATGTTCTCCGCCTGAATTTCTGATAATGAATAAACGAACTAAAACATGTTGTCCTTTCTTCAGCCCGTTCAGTACGGTCTCATTTGATTGTCTGGAAACGTAGTACTACGTTCTGGAACATCCCAGAACAATGCATCTTACACACACAGTTTACTGTTGAATCCGGATTGCTTATCCGTTCGGCCTTATAAGCCCGTCATTAAAACTGGAGTCCATTTTCATTATAAACTGCGTATTTATTCGCAAGATCTTTCAAATACCAGAAATACCTCTAAGTACGTAATAATGTTGAAAGTTTAGTCTAATAGAGTGTAAATAATTTTGGGATTAATAAAATGCCAACTGTTTCTGAAGGACAGTTTAGTTCATAGACAGTCGACATCACTTAATGAGAGGCAGACATATACTCAGCTGACAGTGATGGTTCGGGAGGTAAGATTCGAAGGTACAATCTTTGAAATATGAGACTAGAATTCTGTCGCTCAGCCAACACTTTTTCAAGAATAACAAAATCTTAAACAAATTTAAAAGAGCGCTTAAGCCGTCATATTATAAAGGTTAAGTTATATTTAAAATGGCGGGCTATAAAGTTAGGTTATGTTACAAAAGGGCACCATATTGTAAAATTTTACGTTATAATTTCAAAATGGTGGTCTTTAAAGTTAGGTTATAATTAAAAAGTGCGCTATAGTTGTCATATTTTAAAATGACGGCTTTCAAATTTACAAAATTTAAAAATTAAAAAAATTAGCGTCTCCGCCATGTTGAAAATAGCGTCCATTCAAGATGAGGGTCAAATAAGCGTAAGGAAATTTGGGAACCTAAACAAAAGGTTTAGGGAAACAAGCTGTCTGGGACTAAAGTAATTTGCATAATAAAATGAATAATTGCTTAGCAATCAAGGACGCACGAATATCAATCAGATAATTTGCATATCAATCAAGGTTGTATGAATATTAATTATGTAATTTTTCATACAAATTAGTTAATTTGAATATTAATTTGTCACTTGCATTTTAATAAGGGTGGGGGAAGGTCATTAACACCGCCGTTATATTTGCTTATATGTGACGTCATAGGGTTGGTTGTGAGGGTGCCTTGCCGCCACTCTTACTACTCAGCTGAATTTACGACTATGGTAACGGGTCACGGTTTAATCAGATCTTATCTCCATAGATTCAAGGTTATTCAAAATTCAACATGCCGTTGTGGACTAAAAGAAGAACAGAAAATTAACCATATAATTTTGAACTGCACATAACTAGAAAATGAGAGACGGAACCTAAGGAATGCATTTTGTGTATGGATTTTGCAACGGCAATGCTCTTGCTGCTGTTGAAGGATTCCAAAGAAGTTTTGCCTACCGAAGGATCCCGTCTAGAGGTGTATTTACTAGTATTCACCAGAAAATGTGTGAGACTGTCTTACAAGTGTTACTGTGCTGTCTGAAAAGGAGATGGTACGAAAGATTAACACACGGGAGAACATTCTTGAGATGGTTCAGAGAAGCCCGCGTCTGTCCACTCGGAGAATGGCCTCTCGCATCGGCGTATCACGTATGCAGGTGTGGTGAATTTTACATAAGGTAGATTTATATCCTTACCATAATCAAAGGACACAACACTTGGTACCAGGCCACCATGCTCAACATTTTGAGTTGTGCCAATGGATAACATCACATCCCGAACTGTTAAGTGACATTTTATTCACTGATGAGGCGTATTTTACCCGGGACGTTATAAATAATTCACTAAATATGCATAAGTGGACCGATGAAATTCCACAAGAGACACGAGTACCCCACTTCCAAAGGAGATTTTCAGTGACTGTATGGTGTAGTGTGCTTGGTAACCGATTGATTGGACCTTTCGTTTTTGACAACAATCTAACGGGAAAGAGGATTGAAGCCTTTTTGTGGAATGAGTTACCAGATTTGTAGGAAAATATACCGTTAATGATAAAGAGCCAAATGTACTTCCAACATGATGGAGCTCCACAACATTTCGCTCGGCACGTGAGGGAGTACGTAAATGAAACTTTCCCTTACCGGTGGCTAGGTCGAGGTGTGCCCATTGCATGGCCACCGTGGTCGCCAAATCTTACACTTCTTCATTATTACATCTGTGGCCACATGAAGACTTTAGTTTATGAAACTAAGTTCGAGTCAGGAGCAGGACTGCGCGATCGTATTTTTGCAGCGGCAGAACACATACGAAACCATCCAAACAACATTGCTTCCGTTACTCAGTCCCTCTTCATGCATGCCGAAAACTGCATTGCAGTTGCAGCTGGTGGAGGACACTTAGAACAATTACTGTAAAGCAGGTAGATTTATGTAGTAGGCTTACACCAAAATGTGCAATCAGCAAAGTTAAATTAGTACTTCAATAATGCTGGATATTCATGTGCCATGTAAAGTGCTTAGAACCCTAAGGACGACTATGGCGTTAATGCGATTATTTATGTAGTTCAAATAAATGGCTTTATGCCACTCATACTTTAATTACATGTTAAGAACAGATATTAACATTACAGAAACAACATACTCCTGCCAGTTTTAATAAGTATTTGGTAATTAGTAAGTGTGTAACAGCTGTCAAATTTTCAAATTTCACTAGCCATTATCTCCGTAACCGTTCAAATTTCGATATAGGTTTTGGGTTATAACGGTATACTTTAACCCAAGGAACACTCTTCCGAAATTTGGCACATTCCTACTGTGACACCATGTATACATGCACATTTACATATATAAATACATAAAAATACAAATACGTACATACATATACGTACACATGCATACTTGCATTTATACATACATAAATGCATACACAAATAAATATATAAATATATACATATATACATAAATAAATATATATTCACATACGTAATATACATTCATTCATACATACATACGTATATTCATACTTTCATACAAACGCATACATTTATATACACGTACATAAATAACTACAGACATACATAAGCATATAGATACACCAAAACTTATATATTAGTTCATAAAATACATACACATATAAATATACACACATACCTACTAAAATACATAAACACAAACATATATACATGCATATATAATATACATAAACACATAACATACATGAGCACATACGTACAAAATTAATACATATATATATATATACATACATGCAAACACCTACACACATATACATACATATGTTCATTAATAACACAGTACACATGTATCATGCATTCACACATACACAAATACATACCTACTACCTAAGTACGTACATACATATATATAACACATAAATTCACACATTCATACACAAACACGTATATACATATTAATATATACAATACAAACAAAACTACAAAAACATTTACATAATTAAGGTACATATAATCATTCATACATAAATACATGCCTACATTGACACAAACATATACATACATACATAAATACATACACATACACCAACATACATACATACGTACATACATACATACATACATACATACATACATACATACATACATACATATATACATACATACTTACATACATACATACACACACCTAATTTCCTATACATATTCATACATACGTACATAAATACAAACGTACATAAATATGTAAAAATATAATAAAAAATATTTACATACATACATACAAACATTACTACATACATACATACATCCACTGAAGCCGGAAATTTTTCACTGTAACTGCAAAAAATTTCATTAATCTACATCCGTATTGTGAACGATCATAATAACACAACATTCTCAATGTACTAAATCATGAATAATTTTTCTCCTATGTTTCTACAGACAGTTCACAATTAACTCAGCAATAAACACAACGCAACTGAAGGCAGTTCCTACAATCAGTAACACAAATGCCGGCATTAAGTGAGAAATAGAGAATGCGAAAAACTCATCACCAGCTGCTTGAAAAAATCTCCTTCGATCCCTCAAAGAAGCTAGATGCTGCTCTTCTCTCCAGAATCTTTCTGGCAAACCGGCTTGCAAATAGCGTCTCATTAGAATATTGAATCTGTCCAGAAGCGGATTTCCCTTCTTAATAAATACTATTCAAGAAAGAGAACCCAAGGTTTCATCAAAGGAGCAGATTAATTTACCGAAATTTTCTATTCCCATTTCCATAACGACATATTTAATATAACGTGGAAAAGTAATTATACATATGTCTCTTTTTGTTACCATTCGTTCAATACATTTCCATGAATCGCTACATTCTTCCTTAATAAGCCCTTCATTGAGCTAAGGCACAACCAGTCACAGATATACTATAGTGACAACTATTTTCAACGAAGCTTTTACATAACGGATTCCTGTTCATTTAAACTACAAGTACCTGTTTAAACAAATCTATCTTTAATAGAAAATTTTCTATCTCTTCTTGTTCCTTTGTAGATAGGTTCACAAATAATGATTTAAACTTCCTCCACGGAGCAGGTTCTAGTTAAGAAGCTAATAATCACTCAAGAAATTACCTTTATTTGTTATGAAACTTGCATGTTCATCGCCATGTTCACAAAAGTGTCACTTTATTAATTAAAGTAGATGAATTTTAAGGAATTGTTGAGCAAAGATGAGATGTTAATTGGCTAGGGAGAGGAAACCCTTCGGTGTCATTTTTCATCGCAAATCCGACAAGGACCGCCTTCGGCAGTAAGAAGTCCGTGAATGTGCAACGGCTTGGCCAGTCAAGACATACAACAGAGACAACTGTCATTAACAGAACATAAAATTACCTCCTCTCAGCAGAAACCGCCTACAACGGGAAATATTCGTTTGTAGGTACTCTCATGGCAGGTAGGCCTATTGAACAATAATGAAACGATAATTACCCTGAGAACTGAAATGGTTGCAGGAAACCTTTCTCCTATGCCATTTTGTTCACCACAATCCCACATGGATTACCTCGGAAATAAACACAACACTCTGCTGTAAGAAGCTGATGGATGAGCAACGGTGTAGACAGTCGCAGGTATATTACAGCGACACGTGTCTTCAACAAAACCTGCATAAAATGGAAGCCTATTCCTTAACCTACAAGTACCTGCTTAAACTGAATTCTCCTACAACATGAAAAATTCGATCCCTTATTATTCCTTTGTAGACAGGTTTCACAGTGAATGATTTAAACGTCCTCCGTGGAGCACATTCTAGACATGAAGCCAATAGTCACTCAACAATTTATCTTCCCTTATGTAACCCTATGTAATTTGTCGAGTTCACTTTATTAAAGAAAGACATTGAACCTTAAGGAACTGTTATACGTTCAGCAGAACGAAATAGCGGATGACAACGTTGCGAAAGTGACATTTATTCACATCTATAGAACACGCGTTTATACCGTTGTGGACAGTTGAATCATTACTTCACAATAACTTAACGTGATATTGTGTCGTTTACAAGGGGCAGTAAGCGGCACCCTCGCTTTGTACTCGGTTAGGTTGTGTTCGTACAGCGGCCTCTGTTTGGTGCTGCTCTGTGCCCGGCAGCGAAACCCTGTTTAGAGCTCGGGTTAGGGCAACAACAGCAGCGGTCGGGCAGCGCCACTGCTTTCTACTCCGCAAATTAGCGGCAGGGCAGCGACCTCTGTTTGATGTTGCTTGGTATTCTGCCGGGCTATGGCCCCTGCTTTAGTTCTCGGGCTAGAGCAACAGCAAGAGCGTTCGGGCAGCAAAGGCTAGGGGAATAAGCAGCGTCCCTGCTTTGTACGTACTCTTTAATTGGCGGTCGGCTTCTGATGCTGCTTGGTATTCGGCCGTGCAGCGGGCTTCTGTTTTAGTGTTCGGGCTAGGCAACGTAGGGTAGCAAAACTGGGAATAAGCAGCTGCGTACGGGCAGTAGAAGTGGCCCCTTTTCGATGCTGCTGTGTACTTGGCCGGACAGCGGTCCCTGCTTTAGTTCTCGGCTCGGCGACGGCCGTACGATGTAACAGCGGGCCGGCTTTAGTGTTCGGGCTAGGGCAACAGCAGCAGCGGACGGGGAGCAAAGACGAGGGAGTAAGC
>Ga0123355_10017101_pt1 | contig 11450 bp, 3 predicted proteins | sample TergutEmb28metaG_3_FD_89872 | JGI IMG/M metagenome (GOLD analysis project Ga0123355, IMG submission 89872) | Embiratermes neotenicus P1 segment gut microbial communities from Petit-Saut dam, French Guiana - Emb289 P1 | ecosystem: Host-associated > Arthropoda: Insects > Digestive system > Gut ...
AGCCTGCAACACGGATACCACTCCAACCCAACCACACCTAAACTCCAACACACATCGAACTAAGAACAATACGACCAATGTGGTAATTGAACAGAATAGTCGCAAGCTCCTGATGTTGGATATATTAATGTCCGAAACATGTTGAGCACATAAGAAGTGAAATAAAATAACAAGTGACATCAAGTTGGTCTTTTATTCTTCAACTATTACAATGATGCACGGTCCAATAAACATAAGATGAAACGCATTTTGTTTGCTGCCCGGTCCGAACTGAAACTTTGATTATAATTCAGGTTAATAACAGTCTTTACGGGATTAATGCCTGTTGCAATTGTTGTTAAAAATGTCCAAATAAGTGATACAAATTTTGTAACATATCCTATATCTGCTGGTTAAATTTTACATTTATGAAGCCCGGTGTTGAATGTTTCAGTAAAGAATTTTGATTACATTTCCCGTAGAGACTTTCATTTTAGGTGCGTTCATATCCGTGTGGAGTGTAAGATTAGGTTCGGGCCGGTGACCGTCAGGTCATCTTTCCTTTCGCCTCTGTGAAAGACCGCCTGGACAGCTGTAGAACGAACTTCCACGGAATCTCACGAGGGGCAATTTTAAGAGTCTTCTAGAACAAATTCCTTTGTTGTAGGAGAATCCCTGAGGATTGCATCCCGATGCCGAAACATGTAGGAATTTGATACTTGTCATGAATTGTATTTTGTTGTACTTGGAAGTACATCCAAGGTCATTTTCGGGACTCCCCTGCAACACGACCCAATTAAGAGGAAGGAAAAGGAATACGCCTCTTCACAATACCAGCGCACCAAGAAACTTCAAACTCGACACTAGCCACCAGACCCTATCGTGCCTCTAGTCAGAGCATACCACCGCTTATAGAAATTACATTACTTAGTAAGGCCCTATGTAGAGCTCTCTGCACCACTTGCGCGCACAATGTATATAGTAGGACCTTACATTCCCTTGAAGACAACCTGAAGATGGCCAGTAAAGGCCGAAACATGTAGTTGTCTAGTATAGCCATTAAACACATCTTAATTGGCATAGTTGTGTTTGACTACATACCCTTTCCAATTTGTTACGTACGTTTGTTGGTTGATATATTGATTGTAGCATTATGCACGATTTGCGTAATATTAAATTAATGTAACTATTCTGGCTTAACTTGTCGTGATTCTGGGAGCTTAATCTGACCATTTATTGTTTGATTGCGTACTGAGTCTTCCATTACGTCATATTTTCTCTTTTTTTTTTAACTGGGCTGCCCCTGAATATCAGAATAAAACTTTTCACAGCTATTCCCAGCCACATTGAGTTTTCATATCAAACGAACTGTAACAGGAATCAAACATTTATTTAATTTAAAACAAACTGAATTTTTTACACGTAAGTTTTACATCCAAGTTATCCATATTTGAGTCCTGTTTTTTGATGAGTTATTGTCAGTCTCAGGTACCCTTATTTCCAGACTGGTGTTTTACGTAACTTGAATTTTCGTAGCCTGTTACCCATCACGGTGTAAGATGTTCATGGGATACTATTAGACCTTCACCTTCCCACTTTACTGCCCATAGAATATTTCTCTTCGTAATTTAATACGGCACGTTGTGGCTTACTTTATACGTACAATAAGGTAGAGGCGCTTACGGGATATGAGTGGAGCCTAAAATTCGTCATTTACACTTTATAGAATCTTTCTGATCCGTATCCTGTTGCACTTCTTTTATGGCATATTCTTATAACTTCAATTCCATGCTTTATTACTTAAGCAGTACTCTGGTTACCCGTTTCCTCATACGGCGGACCTGGTACTAGCAATGTGTGAATTTCTATTTCTGATTTTGAAAGAACTAGTTTGATGATTCCCGGTGACCCGGGCAGGTTAGGCACACTTATTTACCGTGGAAACCTGAAGAATGCTTGTACGTATAATATACTTTCGATGTGATGCCCATAGTTAGCGTGAAACCCCGAATAATAGGTGTATGTATGTATATTATACTGTGGGATTAGTGCCCGGCGAGCCCTTACATAGTTACCTTGAACACCTCAATTATTTGTGTCCTTTGTATACCATCTGCTTTTCCGTAAGATTGATTTATGCGTAGTTTCGTCTCCTGCCATCTCTTGACATTCCGTAGAACTCCAGCGTTCAGCCTAATGATATCACCTGCCATCTAGTGGCGTTCCGTGGAGCTCTAACGTGGGAGTGTGACTAGACTGACGTTCCTAAAGTTTATATAAGATTTACCATAACGTAACGAAAGGATGGGGGGAAGTAACGACAGAAAATAGTCTGCTGCAACCGTATGGAAGCAAATTATTTCAAAATGTGTGTTACGTATCCGTGCCGATGATGGAAAAATTGGCCAAGTCGTTGAATGTAACAGATCAGACACCCCAGACTGTGACATAATCCATTCGGACACCTCGACCTTATAATGAAGAGGGTTGGTGGGTGCGACAGTGGTAAATATTAAAATTACTGGGAAGTGACATTCTGTAATCTGGCAGATATGTGCGAGAATCTTTAGAAAATAACTTTACAGATCATACGAATACTATGTATCGTGCTGTGTTTTCAGTTGTAGTGAGAACACTTCAAATTTAATTGTGCTGCTCTCCCACTATTTTTCCACGTAGTCCCGGCCAGGGTTACGGAATTTATCGTACCATGAGGCAAGCTTCTCATCCCTTGCTAATATCAGTCTCTCTCCTTCTTATCACGTCACAACTGTCGCTGTTTTTCAATTTGTGGTTCCCAAGTTTTTCTTCGGCGCTTGAAACAGATGACAACCGCCCGGCGAAGAATTTCCCTGGTGTAATCGCATTATGGGTGGGTTCTGTATTTGCGACGTGGCGTGCCATGTAAACTAATTTTCTGACGAACATTTACAAGGACGTTTCGGAGTAACCTGCTTCCTTCGTGACATCTAAGCCGCTGAGCTTCTTTTCTTGCTTACTGGCTCCCTTTCGTTGCTTCGACATTGAAGATGGAAGTGGCAGATTGCTCCGAAACGTTAGCATCTGTCAACAGACAACAGAATGCAGTATTCCATAAATCGTTATTGAAATTGCAATCCGTTCTTATATTTTTTGTGGCACTGTAGTGTACTACTTTTGTGGTATCCCTATACCTGCACGCCCACGACAACGTTTGTGCACAAAAACCATATGTATGAAAGTAACTGGTTGAAATTATTTGAAGCTAACGAAAGGAAAATTCATATACTTAAAACTGCAGTCAATATTTGTTTCACTGGAACATGGTGATATCAGGTACACACCTACATCTTGCCTCTCTTCCTTTACTGAATAGATTCATTTCTGATTGAATGGCAGTTCGAACGAACTAGAGCTGTAAAACTGACATGGAAGAAGTAATTATCTTTAGTGCTTTCACCTTTTATATCGGACCAGTCACTCTTTGAAAAAGTCCCTTGCCGTTTGAAAACTCCACACTTTACTCACATGTTGTCTTTGAAGTTGTAATGTGATTCCGCGAATAACGATCTATTATTTACGTGAACAGCAATAACCCGTTGGTCTTGATGTGTTCTGTTTGACGTAGGAATATTTATTCCTGGGATGATTTCCGTGTTTAGAGGGTGAGACATGTATTCGTAAAATATCGTTCTAAATACAAGTGAAAGCTGATAGTTTCAAAATTCTCATTATTCTTTTTATATCTCAGTATTCACAAAGTCATTCTTTAAACAAAGGAAGTAACAGACAATAATAATGCCATGGAGGGACTGCTGTTGATTCGCTTTTAGTTTTATTAACGACGCCATTTTAGGTACATGAATTAAAAGCTTTGAAGTTGATGGGAGAGTGCTAATGAGTAGTTTTTAGGGAAGGGTTTGTAGCGATACGGTAGTGCCGTATTTACGGGTAAAAAAGAGTCAGGATTGTTGGCAGTCCGGGAAAGATTCGAGAGATGTAAATCTTTAGTACACAGAGTGGTGCAGATTCACTTAACACTAGAGGTAACATGTTAAACATCGACTGTCACGTGACTTATACGCCATTTTGTATAGAGAAGCGTTACCGCCATTTTGTATAGCGAAACGTTACCGCTACACTATTTTCTTTGTTAGACTCTGGAACGTTTTGATCAGAAAAGAAAATCGGTCCGCCATCCAACAGTCAAATCGGATGTCTCTTGAATGTAATATTTATTATTTATCTTTATAAATAACCAACTTGACGCACAATTTTTCATGCATGTTTATTTCTATTCTCTACATGTTTCGGGCAGCCATGTGCCCATCATCAGGAGAATTATTGTATCAATGTGACACCTGGTTTATGTCACTCTGTGTAGATGACCGTCTGGTATGCAGGTAAACACCACAATTAGAAAGCTCAAATTCTACCAACGACAAAGCATCCTGCATACCAGACGATCATCTACACAGAGTGACATAAACCAGGTGTCGCATTGATACAATAATTGTCCTGATGATGGGCACATGGCTGCCCGAAACATGTAGAAAATAGAAATAAACATACATGAAAAATTGTGCGTCAAGTCTGTTATTTACAAGGACCATACCAGGTTGCACGGTCAACAAAACATAAAATTTATTATTTATTTATTTATTTACTTGTGGTTTATGATGGGCCAGGATAGCTCAGTCGGTATAGCGAATTGCTACGGGCTGGACGGTCCAGGCATCGAATCCTGTTGGGAGACGGGGTTTTCCGCACCCTTCCAGACCGGCCCTGGAGCCCACTCAACCTCCTGTGCAATGGGTTTTGGGTCTCTCACAGGGGTAAAGCGGTCGGGGCGTGGCGTTGACCACCCACCCCATCTCGTGCCGATGTTAAAGAAAGAGTTGGGCTGTATCTTTATTTCCCCTCTGGGCCTTCATAGCCTGTTCTACGGTGAACTTTGCCTTTACCTTCTGGTTTATGTCACCCTCTCAGTGACTCAGAATTATATAGCGTCGATTAACAGGATTTTTAATGAATACTCTATTACAATTGATGTGCAGGGAAGCAATTGTAGCCTATTGTGATGTAATGTTTCGGAATTTTTCGGTAGATACTGAGGAAAATCACCAAAATGTTTTAGTATAACCTGTTTTCGAACCGAGATTTGAATCCAGGAGCTCCAAAACATACAAAAGGGGTGCTCCTTAATCAGCGGCGGGATGAGGTGATTGTAACTCGTGCCGCTCTCCTTTATCAGCAAGGTTTCGTTTAATAATCACAGAATTCTCACGAGGTATTGAGAACACAGCCGATAGGACACAATGTTTGATGTGGTATACCTAACACTACTTGCAACTACTCACGAAGGAACGACCGCTAATATATTAGAACCATCTGATGAAGGAGCAGCAGCTTCCACCCCGGTATTCCATACATTGTCTTGAAGATTAAACACCGCCCCCTAGATCGTCGTGCTGAGTAGCAATTTGGAGTTTTGTCAGCCGTGCTCTTGCCCCAATGAAGCCAATTATTCATGTACCTCCTATACCCTTAGCTCAGCAGTCGTTAATGAGTTGGCGCAATGCATATTGAGGACTCCTAAATGCAGTGTTTCCGAAATTTGTCGTGCGGCGTCAAAATAAATTGGTTCCATATCTTACCCCAACCCACATTATCGTACGGTGTACATGTGGACACAGAATATGTTCGTATTCTGAACTACAGGCCCATAAACGCATACAAAATGTATTTGATCGTAACGTACAAAAATATGGTAAAGGTAAAGGTAAACTTCACCGTATAAGAGGCCGCGAAAGCCCAGAAGTGGAGTAGAGTTATAGCTCTTCTCTTTCTTTAACCTCGGCGCTGGATGGGGTGGGTGGTCAACGCCACGCCTCGGCCGTTTTACCCCCGGGAAAGACCCGGTACACATTTATAGGAGGCTGGGTGGGCCCTAGGGCCGGTCTGAACGAGTGTGGAAAATCTCGCTTCCAACGGGATTCGATCTCCGGACCGTCCTGCCCGTAGCGAATCGCTATACCAACTGAGCCATCCCGACCGACGAAGATATGGTAACATCGCCCAACTTGTTGTACTGTTTATACTTTTTATATTAGAATAACTTTTAATTCTGCTGCTACTGTAATTATTTTAAATGCAAATTTTATAGATGTGCACGAGATCTCGTTGACAAAAACAAAAACATTGTATATTGTATAGTTTACTTTATGATAAGAAAGTGTACAACCTGATGCTATGACCCTGGGGTCGACTCAGCCTCTAACAGAAATGAGTACCAGGAGTATTTCCTGAGGGTAAAGGCGGCCGGTGCGTAAGGCTGACAACCTTACCACCATCCTGTGCCGTTGTCACGGAATCTGGGAACCTTAACTTCCTAGAACCCTCTGGGCACCTCCGGGCCTGTAACGGGACTTCTTTACCTTTACCTTTTTACAACCTGATGATAGCCGATATAGAGGCCGAAACATGTAGTTAATACAAGCTATGTAGCAACACAAATATTACGAGTTTTGTTTGATTGCATTTTACCGATAGTTGTGATCCTATCAACACAACAGGGACGTCTCCCCTCAAAGGTGTATGGTAACAAACCAATGATAAAAATGTGATGGTACATACCGCCGTATCGACTGGTAAATAGCTACAGACGTTACTGCCCTTTTTTAATACTCTGAAGATGCAGACACCGATATGTAACGAAACGTCGGTAAATGTTCCAATCGGCACGGGTTCATGTTCCGGAACACAACTTGACATCAGTACCGAGTTCAGAACCTTTGACACAAATTACCACACGTGTATAGGTTAGTATGAAATATAAGAATTTGAACTTAACAGTCGTTTGCCATAGTACAAATGACGTTAAACTTAGACTTTACTTAGAATTACTTGTGATTAGATAATAGACAGCGTTAGAAAATACTGCGGGCATCTAGAATTCGTACAACATTATAATGCAATAATAAGATGTGTTTTTAGGGTACAGTTTCTAGATATGGAAATAATAATGCGACACATCCAAGTATGGATAATGTTTTGCCACATTTTATTTTGAAAAACTGAAAATTTTTTACTGATAACATGACAGTTTTGTGATCAAAATGTTTTGTTCAATTTCGGTTGTCCTGTTTGTGTGGATTAGATTGCTACTAATATCGTATGGTGTTTACGTATAGCTCGTGCTGTTTGTCTTGGGGCTGAAATATGTTCGTTTACTTAATAGCGTTGACTTCTCTGAACGCAGTGGGCCAGGTAGCGTAGCCGGTATCTAATCCCGTTGGGGGCGAGATTTTCCGCACGTGTCCAGACCGGCCGTGGGGTCCACCCAGCTTCCTGTACAATGGGTACCGGGTCTTTCCCGGGGGTACAGAGCGGCCGGTGCGTGACGCTGACCCCTCACCCCTTCTAGTGCCGTGGTCAAGAAAGAGTTGAGCTATACCTCTACTCCCCCTATGGGCCGTACGGCCTGTACAGAGCCTCAGTGCCTGTACAAGGGTGTACTTTACCTTACCTTTACCTATGAACGCAAGTATATTACTAATACTGTCTTTTTTTTTTGCGTTATGGCTTGGGCATAATACTGAATTGCGTCACCCTTGTTTAGCACTGAGACTATTATTGTTCACATCATTTGCCTATAAATCAAAATTATTCAAACATTCTTAACATAAAGTACTTGAAAACTTCGCGTAATGCTTCTTTCATGATTAGTTAACTTAACTTCGTAGATGAACAGTATAAATGTGACTGTTCTGCCTTCTGAATTTACGCTGTGAACTCCTTAGGCCAAGGTGGTCACTGCAATACCGACTCCAATACATTCCACTGTCTTATTACCGACATATTTTTGTCCTCTTCGTAAGTAGTGCCGCCTCTTACTATTAAGTAACGTAACAGCAGAATAAAAATCGGGGGCTCCTTAAACCCTTTTCGTTGGGTTTTCCTATGTGCTGTGTCTGTATAATTGTTTGTACTGAGCTTAAGGTTCGGATACGAGTTTGACCGACTAGCAGCATAGAGACACACTAGACTCTAATTCAGTTCACATTGATTTGGCAGTGGAGAAGAAATGTATTATCAAGAAATGTTAAATTATCGTTACATCAGTAACTTAAAAAAAAAAAAGCTCAGTATGCCATGAAGATTACAAGTTAAAGTAAATATGGTCTGAAGTACAAGTTTCAAGTGAAAGTGTTAAGACGTATTCAGTCTGCACAACAATTTTTATTTCATCTGTGTCACGTACGCTGTGATTGTAACATGATTTGGTGTATGTTGTAAATGATTGTGATAAGGTAAAGGTAGCGGTGCCGACTCAAGAACCCGTAGTGCTTTTACTTTAAACTGATAATAATACACAACGGCACGTCAACTTTAATGTCTTAACTGCATATACTATATCTAGTGAAAGTGGGTTGAATGGAATCTTAAATGAAAAATATCGCGAGGCATGTTGGTGCAATATCGCGCGGCATGTTGGTGCAATATTGCGCGGCATGTTGGTACAATATCGCGCGGCATGTTGGTGCAATATTGCGCGGCATGTTGGTGCAATATTGCGCGGCATGTTGGTGCAATATTGCGCGGCATGTTGGTACAATATTGCGCGACAAGTTGGTGTAACATCGCGTGACATGTTGGTGCAACATCGCGCGGCATGTTGGTGCAATATCGCGCGGCGTGTTGGTGCAATAATGTGCGGCATATTGGTGCAATATCGTGCGGCATGTTAGTGCAATATTGCGCGGTATGTTGCTGCAATATTGCGCGACATGTTGGTGCAACATCGCGCGGCATGTTGGTGCAATATCGCGCGGCATGTTGGTGCAATAATGCGCGGTATGTTTGTGCAATATTGCGCGGCATGTTGGTGCAACATCGTGCGGCATGTTGGTGCAATATCGCGCGGCATGTTGATGCAATATTGCGCGGCATGTTGGTGCAATATTGCGCGGCATGTTGATGCAATATTGCGCGGCATGTTGGTGCAATATCGCGCGACACGTTGCTGCAATATTGCGCGGCATGTTGGTGCAATATCGCGCGGCATGTTGGTGCAATATTGCGCGGCATGTTGATACAATATCGCACGGCATGTTTGTGCAATATTCCCCACACTTATGAGCCAAATTTGTAATACCTGAATTCATTAATACTTATATTATAACCTCACCTGGATAGATTTTCCATCGCTTACTTTTGTACCCAATCAAAGTTTTTTTTTATTTGCTGTACACTTACAGTTGGCTGTACACTTACAGTTGGCTGTACACTTACAGTTGTCTGTACACTTACAGTTGGCTGTACACTTACAGTTGGCTGTACACTTACAGTTAGCTGTACACTTACAGTTGGCTGTACACTTACAGTTGGCTGTACACTTACAGTTGGCTGTCACCATGGCTATTCTTCTTATTGTTCATAAAATTCACTTCCGATGACGATGAGACCTCCCGCAAGTGACTGCAGCAAACAGTGTTTTCTTTTTGTGAAGTAAATTATCTTTCAAGATTTGGAGTTCTCACAGCGGTGTGGTTGAAGATTGCAAGCTTTTTTGGATGTGATGCTATGTCGTTGATTAGGTGGTTCGTGACGTTTCAAATGATAGTGGCTTCTTCTTCTTATTGGGTTGGACCGCTTAACCCTTGAAGACGAAGGTAACACGTTCCTCTGATACCTCAGAAACTACACAGCAAGCGACATTACATTGATCATTGAACTTAGAAAGCCTACTTTCTTATCATTCTTGCATTTGAATCTTACCATATGCTTGGTTCGTCCTTATCATTGTGTTGCTCCTGATCCCGTCTATCCCACTCGCCGTTGCTACTGTACTCGTCACGTAGCTACTTATAATTTCAACCCCTACCCAAAATTTCACCAATTTCTTCCGACATGAATGCGTAGTCTGTGACACTTCTTCCCAGACGGTTAATGAATGTCAGTTAATCTTCAGCGTCTTCGCCATACACCCCGTTCGGTATTTCTAGAGAGGTCCTGTTGCGAAGGTCTATTAATTTTCTCCTTTCTTCATTCACCAGTGCGTCCCTACTCGATTTGTCACTGTGCCCACTGTCCCATTCGGCTGTTCATGTCACCTAGGTACAAGAACTCCACGTTCGTAAAGAGGTCCGTTGTTTTCCTGCATGTCCTCCCCCCATATCACTTGTAAAATTTGTATTATATACCACAGAGCAAAGCTTTGCATCCCAGAGGACTCGAATCCTCAAGCTATCTTCCTTTCGTTAACAATCGCTGTTTTTCCTTATAAACGAAACGATGTATATTCTTATAATAAAATCAAATAGACACACCAATTTCTCAAACTTATTTTTGGAATAAAACTCTACATGTTTCGGACAGTTTCTCTGTCCATCATCAGGAGTCTAGCACTGTACACACAGCAATACATATACCTATTGCTGTGTGTACAGTGCTAGACTCCTGATGATGGACAGAGAAACTGTCTGAAACATGTAGAGTTCTATTCCAAAAATAAATTTGAGAAATTAGTGCATCTCGTTGGCTTTATTGTAAGAATATATCACGATGCACGGTCCTCAGAATGTCAGAAACGATGTATATGTTACAAATTAGGTGCTGTTCGTTGTGACGCCCTGTAGTTTCCTCAATGGGCACCAACTTTTGGAGGGACGTATTGTCCCCGTCTTATAGGATTAAGAATATGGACAGTGCAGTTCCCTCCGAAACGTCTCTATCTATCAACTACTTAACGCAGAACGCCGAAATCTACCGTAAAGACCTCGAATATTTTTATTGTCAATGAAGAAGGGCAGGGGGGCCAACATTTTCCTGGAATCTACGAACCATCTCAAAATTACAGGCGCCAGAAGGGTGTCACTCAGTACTTCGTATTCTGGCGCCCGGGGTTTGTGCACCCCTGATGTAGGTTTCAACACGCCCTTCTATGGAATATTCTCCCCCCCCCCCCTCTTCTTCGTCGCTGAAAGTTCACAACTGCCTTTGTGAAACATGGTGCAATGTAAGCTATATTTCCTACTGTGACCAGTTTATTCATGCGCCTTCTATGCAGGGTAACTTCTTTGTCTTCAGTGTCCTTTATTATAATAATGTGTCATCGTTGTTGCTGACCTTCGCAGCTCGTATGGTGTCACAGTCGTTGGTGTGTCTTGCGTGATGTACCTCGCATCAAGACGTTTATAGCAGCGGTGCCACGGCGATTGAGTAGGAGAAACACGGATGTGCTTCCACCCAAAAAAAAAGAAAAAAACCTGTGTGGTGTGTGTGTGAAATTATGTTCAAACCAGTTTTAATATTTCAAAAAAGATTATGTTTCAGGATTAGCATTGTACATCTTCCGTGCACATAATACGTAGAAACGTTTTATTATTACTTTATTCAGTGGTCAACATGTTTCGGATGTTAATACATCCATCCTCAGGAGCTTGCGACTAATTCGTTGAGTTACTTCATGGGTTGTATCTGGTTCGATG
>Ga0123355_10017102_pt1 | contig 11449 bp, 8 predicted proteins | sample TergutEmb28metaG_3_FD_89872 | JGI IMG/M metagenome (GOLD analysis project Ga0123355, IMG submission 89872) | Embiratermes neotenicus P1 segment gut microbial communities from Petit-Saut dam, French Guiana - Emb289 P1 | ecosystem: Host-associated > Arthropoda: Insects > Digestive system > Gut ...
CTACTAAAAGGTCATTTAGAGTATTTTGACGACCACACCGTCACAACAAACAGCTTAGGGCATACCAAGGTGTTCTATTTTGATGAAAATTTCTTGTTGACTTGCATTAAAAACGCTAACGGCTATGATATGACATGGGAGTACAACGAATATGCAGAACTTGTAGCTCTAACCAACGAGGATGGTGAAGTTACAAAGTTTGACTACAACGAGTTCGGGCAAGAAGTTGAAATTTCTTCCAAAAATCGAGTAGAAACTGTAGACAAACAATATAATCCCAAACTTACCCAAAAACCGTCACAACGTACCTAAGCTATTGAACTGCAATGGCATAGGTGCTATTTTTTATCTATCACTATGTTTTGTCAAAATTTTTGATAAGGGACTCGATGAACTTGAAAAACAACACCTCACACAAAAGCATACAACGCAAGCTTAAAGAATTGTCTAATGCAGAGGCATCTTTTTTCGCATGGACTTGTGCATTACGAGTTTTACCCTTTTTAGGCATAGGGGATGATTTTTGTTATTGGAAGAAAGACGAGATACAAACTATGCTCAAAAAAACACTTGAATGTGTAGATTATGCTGGGGTAGTGGCATGTACTATACAGGGAAATGCAATGAGATTCTACAATCTCTTTAGCGACCATGATTTTGTCACAAAGATAAGCAAGCGGTTTCATGAACCCCTTAACAAGGATGTCTATAACCCTTACGATGGCGATATGGTTCATATAATAAGTACAGCAAAACAGGTTGTTGATACCGTAACATATGCCGGCATTGCCGCATCAAAAATTAGCGGGACTATCAGCCAAGTGATTATAAAAAAAGATACAACATCAACGCTGTATAACCAGCCTATAAATGAAGATGTTTATGGCGATATTTCAAACATCTTCGAGTCTGCTTGTAATGTTGCTGAAAACTCTAGGCTATACATTGCCAGAAATAATAATGACCCATATCGTGATGCACAATATCACAAAAATCAATTTATAAAAATCCTACTTGACGATTGTGAAATAATCAAACAAAAACAAACTCATAAGCTGCGCATTGGTGAGGGTTTGGAATCTCTTTGGGACAATCTTGAAGAATGTTTGAACAAGTATGGTTGTAGCATATGGGTCTCATTATATAGAGACATGCTTTATAAAACACTTCACCTTAAACCAAGCACACAGCGTATCCTAGAGTGTCGGTTTAAAGCCCCAAGCGAAATAATCGCAACAGGGCCTGCGGCAGTCGCAAAATTTATAGAGCATGAATTACATGAAAATACGCCTAGGTGTGAAAACCGAATAATCATACTTGGTGACACATATGCCGGCAAGACAAGTCTGGCACGCAAGTTAATTGCTCCAAATGCTCCGTTGCCGAGAGAAGGTGAAAGAACCGAAGGTGTAGATATAGACTACTGGTTTTTCAACTATGGAAACACAGAAGAACCCGAAATAGCAAAAATTCACATATGGGATTTTGCCGGCCATGTGGTAACACATGCGGCGCATCGTTTTTTCATGAGCAGTTGCATATATATCATCGTCTGTAATTATGACCGAGACGGCGAAAAAAATCTTGAATACTGGATGAACCAAATATCTACTTTCGCCAACAGACCTCATGTGTTTGTGGTAACAAACTTGTTTAGTGAGCATCAAGCAAAAATGGACGAAAGTCGCCTAAAAAGGAAATATCGCTCTATTAAGGGTATAGTACATTTTTCTATTAGTGATGACATTGCCGCGCTAGAAGGATTCAGAGATTTATTAGGGTCGTTTGCTTTTGAATATGCTCTGTGGAAGAATATTCTTAATTCAGCAGCAGATACGGCAAAGGGTGAGTTGGAAAAATATTTTTATCCTTCTATCTATGATGCTACCCATGAGTTTATTACATCAGAAGAATTTGAAAAAATCGCCAAAGACTCCAATGTACGCAACTCTGATATTGAAGACTTAAGGCATAAGCTTCATCGTATGGGAATATGCTTGTACTACGGCGATTTAATAAATGAGATGAAAAGCTATATTCTTAATCCTAACTGGATTACAAATGGAATTTATGCCCTCATCGAACATGCGAGAAAATCAACCAGCCATGACAATTCAATGACCGATACAGGGGTTTTATTTAGAAGTGATGTAGATATCGTACTGAAAAAATATGAGTCTAATCGCTTTCCGAGTAGCAAACACAGCTTTTTACTTAAATTGATGCAGTATTTCGGACTTCTCTATCCATTAGAAATTTCAAACAAAAAAGCCTTTGTCATTCCGGTTGCTCTGCCGCAAAACACACCTGAACACATTCTTAAAATATTTGATGAAATGGAAGCAGACTCTTGCGAACGCAAAAACTGGCTATTTATACGCTACTTAATGTTAAGTGTAACACCGCCTGACATAATGGCACGTTTTATTATTAAAACGCATAGGTATATAGCAAGCCCAGAGCTAGGACAATCTGTATGGAAAAAAGGAGTCGTTCTTAGCCATGAAAATACCACAGCAATAATATCTGAATACCCCCCACAAATAGACATTATGATTAGCGGGGAAAATAAAGCCGAGCTAAAAGAATTAATTGAAGCAACTTTTGAAGAGATTTTTAAAGAGTATAGGCATATCGACCCTACAGCAGAATATGAGATATATATTGGAAAATATCTCGATAAAGATGCTGTTCTTTCGCTTGCTGAGGCAAATGCTCTTTATAAAGATAAAAGCGGAGAACGTGATTTAAAGTTTGTGAAGCAACGGTTTACGTCAGGTGATGATTTCGATATTACAGAACAAAACTGTTTAGATAAAAGTGTCGGTTGCAGTTTAACACAGGCACATCCTAAACATAGTGGTCTTGATGAAAAATCAGAAACTGATCCCAGCCAACCATGGGTTTATCGCTTATGGTTAAAGTTTAAATCATTGGTCGTGCCATGAATTTAAGGAGATAATCTAATGAGTAAAAGGGTTGTCAATTGGATAAAACAACATGATTTGCTGCATTGCGATAGCGATATAATGGGGTTATGCCCTCGTGTTGTATTTATTGGGGATGAGCATAATTTTGAGCAACGCAGAAATATAATATTTCAATTATATGATACCCCAAAGGCTAAGCTGGTGTCTCAATCTAACGATATTGCAATCTATGCAGCTACATTTACCAGCAATAGCGACGAGGATCACGATAAGTTGCCCATCGTCCCGGTATGGGATTTTGAAGATAGTGCCTATATGCATATGACATATCCGCTTTATTTATCAATGCACTGCATTTATGTCATCGTGTATAGCGGAGAGGTAGAAAGAACTGCGATATGTGACAGGGTGAAGTCAATAATTAGTCTAACACGCAAGAACTCAACATGGTCGCGATTCCTTGTGGTTATCAATGAGAGTATTGATGAATCTAATCACGGCTCTTTCATAGAGAGCCTTAATAAATACCTTAGAATAAAAGACAAAGATTTGTTTTCTGGCGCATTTTTATTACATGACGAAAATACCAAGTCTTGTAACAGTAACTCTATTTTAAAAATCCGTGATATAATAAATAAATTTATCAAGGCTGAGATAAAAAACCGAGAACGCATACCTTCTACATTAGCGAGTAAACTCAACGAAATGGTTAGCAATGTTAAAAGCAGCAAAAAAGAGTTCATAATTGATGCCAGAATAGAAGGGAAGTTGCGTGAAATTTTATATAGTACCGGATATCTCCTGCATGAAACAAAAGCAAATACAGGGGATGAGCTTATAGTTTGCAATCCTCATTGGGTTGCTAATGGTATGAACTTGATTTTTAACTATGTGTATAACGAGCAAAGCGACAAAGATAAAAAAATTGGGAGGTTAAATCTGGCAGAATTAAGTAAAATTTTTGCAGCACAAACTATGCTTTATTCTGACTTGCAGCAAAGGTTTTTGTTGAATTTAATCGTGGAGCATAAACTGGCAATTCAAATCCCCAAGACAGACATGTATCTATTTCCGATGCTTTTGCCGGAAGAAACAGAAAAAGAGTGTTTCAGTAATGATGATTTTTTAAGAAAGCACTTTAAAAAAGAAATACCAGCCATTAAGTATGTGATGGAAAACTGCAAAATCCCTTTTAATTTTATCGCACAGTTTGTAGTTATGCAGTATACCATGATTGCAACCTCTAATACAGGTGAAATGCTTTGGCGAAATGGTGTGTATTTAAAAGATGAGCAGGAGGAAAATATTGCGCTGATAAAAGTGGATGAAACGAACCAAAGCGTACTTATATATTTAAGTGACGTTGGTACGGATGAATTTAAAAGTTCTATCAACAACAAGATCATTGGCACTTTAAATAAGAATAGTTTGGATTACTATGCGGTTCCTCCTGGCGGAACCATCCACCATATTGAAAATGTTAGCCATCAGGGATATAAAACGGAAAAACCTAGAATCGCTACAAGGATAGCGGCAACGGTTGTATTTGTTTCCGCTGCCGCATTGCTAATTCTGAGCGGAGCGTTCCAAAGATTTTCTCAATGGGTAGGAGACTTGGTCGGTGATGAAGATGGTGCTTATGCAGTTATGGTAATATCAAATGCTACAAATGGTGAATACTTGCACCCAGGAGGTATCTATGGAGAATATCCGTCACAGGTTTCACCGAACAATGGAGAAGTGCCACAATTGTTAGATATCCAAATTATAATACCTCTTGTAGGTATTGCTGTCGGCGTTATTGTATCCGTTATTGTGGCTGTTTTTGCAAAACCTCTAAGCAGATTTGGTGACAGCATCTTCAGTAAATTCAAAAAACCCGATTAAGTAGCTACATTCATTAGTACCGAATCCTTTATGGAGTCCAACCTTTTTGCGGGAATGTTCACCCACACTCTAAAATACTCATCATCGAAATCATACGCTATGTCACCGCCAAGAGAATCGCAAGTTTGAGTCATACTACGTAAGCCTATTCCGTGTAAAAACATATCTGCTTTTTTCGTTTTTAAAAACCCGGCTTCGAGCTGCGGTCTATCACCTATTGTGTTCTTAATTTTAAACATAAATTTTTTTGATGTGGCATCTAAGTTCAATTCAATATACTTTTTTTCGATGTTTGAACTTAGGCAGGCTTCGATTGCGTTATCAAGTGCGTTTCCCAGCAATACGCATAGTTCCATTGTCATAAACTGAAGTTTTGGCTGCACTTCAAGCTTTATTTCAAAGTCAATCCCTTGTTTGTCGGCTTCTTCTTTTTTGGAAGAAAGGATAGCATCAAGTATAGTATTACCTGTACTAACTATCAATGCCCTAACGTTGCGGTTAGATATCTCAGCTAATTTCTCTAAAAGCTCATTATATTTTCCATTATGACATAGCGTATGCAATATCTCGACCTGATGTTTAAAGTCATGTGACATTTTTCTGATTCTCATATTGGCATCTAATAAATGAGAGATGTGATTTTGCTGAATTGCATTTTGTGCTTCAACCAATAAAAGTGCTTGACCTTTTTTATGCTTGCTAACAATATTTTCAAATAAGCTAAAAATGAGTATATTGGATGTGATGATGCTGACTAGGGTAATCATTTCGTTGATCGTTGCGACATTCGAATAAGAAGTGACATTTATCATAAAGAGTATTATTACGGCAATGGATGCTACAGGCAAAGAAGCAAGTAGTATCATTGATTTAAGGGCAATGGCATCAAATGAAACAGACCGATATCTGTTAACAAGGAAGATAAATAGTAAATAAATCAGCTGACTTAGAGTTCGGGCTTGAAATCTATAAATGCTGTACTGCATTACTTCTAAAACATACACTTCGTGTAAATTTGTGATTATAAACGCTGATACCAACTCTGAGAATACACCAGCGATCCATTGAAAAATTGCTGCAATTGCTATCCCGATAGGTTTTTCCTTAAAACAGGATATCCCTATTATAAATGCCGACAATATAGAAACGCTGGAAAGTATGATGATGTTCTCGGTTAAAAAGTAACTGGTGAAAAATGAAAAGGCGGCTATTGTTAAGATTATAACCACTTTCAAATAAGTGCGTAAGCCACTTTTTTCTTTCAAAAAAGATCGTAAAAAAAGAAAAGCGAGAGCCATACCAGCTCCGGCAAAAACCGCATCTGCGATTATCCACAATACTAAACTCATACATTTACCACACTTTCTTGACGGCTTCATTTACAGATTTTGCATAGAATCTGCTGCACGGAAGTTCATCGCCGCTTTTTAATAACAGTTTCCCCACAAAGTTTTTAAATATATACTCTTTATTGACTAAGTAAGAGCGATGAATGCGTATGAATCCCTTATTCTTAAGGTCATTTTCAACTTGCGATATTACCCCACGAAATGTAAAGTTCTCATCTTTAGTTGCGGCAAACATATAATTACCAACATTCTCAAAGTAAATTACTTCTTGAAGCCGCAAAAATACAGTACCCTCATCATGTTTTAGCCTAATCTCATAGAAACTCATCTCCTTTTTTCTTCTACGTTCATGTATAAGTCTATCTATCAAAGTAACTATAACCTGTTCTGAAATGGGCTTGCTTATATATTGTTTCGCATTGTAATTATAGCCCATTTGAATGGAGTTTATCATGTAAGTGACAAAGATAATGTCTACATCTAAATCAACAGCCCTTATTTCAGAAGCAGTTTCAAAACCATTAGTTGCGGGCATGTCTACGTCCAAGAAAATAAAATCATATTTACCACTTTCATAATCTTTAAACAGATCTTCTCCTGAAGTAAAAGAAAATATTTCGTATTTTATTTTTAAACCTTTGAAATAATCTTCTAATATTTTTTTAATTTTATTGATATGCATAACGTCATCATCGCAAATAACAATCTTCATAATCAACCACTCTCTCATAACGAAAAGATAAATTTCAAGCAATGAACTTTAAGAAGCTGTGTCGAGATTTATTACAGTTGCATATTTTACCGTGTGTTTTAACTCTTTGCAACAATTTTGCTTTTACAATTTGTTTTTAAATGATCACGCTTTACATCTCAAATATTTTTAGAAAATCAACTGCGGAAAGTGAAAAAATCACAATAAAATAAACCGCCCGAAATTTTCGAGCGGTCATTCTTAAAGCTGGGCAATTACGCTACCGCTAATTCTTTTTTAGTACTTTTTGTGGGAGATTTCAAAATCATAAGCTTATCTGTGTAGTAGATGGATAGCGCATCATTTACATCCCAACCCATTTGCGACCGTAACTTTTGAGGTAAAGTAACCATACCATGTTCGGTGACTTCACAAACAAAGTTGCCGTCTTCTGCGTTATCTTCTGTTTTTTGCAAAATAACTATAGTGCTTATGGCAGTAAAAGAAACCTTGTCCATCGCATTTATGGAAAGCTCTTTTATTAATTCGCCGGGAATAATAATTCTGTAAAGCTCATCTATGAGCCGTGACTTATATCGTTCCAATTAAATCGCCTCCGCTTTATTTTTATGATGCTCATTTCTGCAATGATTGATAGTCGATGAAACATTTAACAATCTGGCTTTCTAAAAAATTGTGGCAATCACCCCCACTCTTATTAGCCTAAATTTTAACAATTTCATTGAACCGCTTTTGCTTTACCGGCAAGCAAATCTTTGTCTTTTGAGTTTAGGTACGTATAATTATGCGTATTTTTCACAATCATACATCATTATGATTGTGAAATCAATAGACAACGAGATGTGTAAATATGTTGATTAAAACTATTAGAAGCATAATGAAAACATATAGCAAAAGAAGGATAAAAATAGAATTAAAATTTCAACCAATTAATGGAGATTAACTATTATGAAAACCCCCCGTGAAATTATCCGTGATCTTCGTAGGGATAAAGATATGAGTCAAATTGCTGTAGCAAAGGTGCTTGGTACCTCCCAGCAGCATTACTCAAAATATGAAAATGGCGAAACCGAAATACCCGCAAAGGTATTTGCAACTCTTGCTGATTTTTATGGTGTGTCTGTAGATTATCTATTTGGCAGGCCAACGATCGGGCATAGTTTTGATGTGATGACAAGTAAAATCAATGCCAGCACAACAGCAGGCGATATCGTATACGATATGTTGAATCTTAATCAAGTTAACCGCAATGCCGTTGTCGAGTATGTTTTTATGCAGAAACTAAAAGAAGAACACTATCGGCAAAAAGAAATTAGTGATGTGCAATAATCAGTATGGGATGTAGTGCTTTTTGGTTGCTTTGCTCGGCCACGACCACATCTATCCGCTTCCGGGAACGTAAGTTGTTAGCGAGCTTATCTTGTTTACACCTTGTTTTGACGTATTTTGAAACCTTTACGCGCAATTTGCTCGTAAATTTGCGCAATTTGCTCCCCTTGAAACCGCATTTTCACGTTGACAGGCATAACTCCATATGGTAAAATAAGACTATTAGAATTTCAGATTGCATTGGTAATATCGGATTGCACAGTTGCAGACGGCTACTTTTACAAAGGTACCGTGACTGCTTGGGATTGCTGACACGCTTTATATAAGCCTGTCTATGTGTGCCATCAGGTATTTTTTTATTATCCGGGTCTGGTCGCAAAACTTTGTTTTGCTGCTCGACCATGCGACCTGAATTATGGCGGGAATAGAATCAAAATCACAGATCAGTGGTTTTGGCTGTTCTCGCTTTTTTATTGCAAAAAATAATCTATCTCAAAGGGAGGACATCAACTATGATGCCAATTTCAGCAAACGGAAGAATCGTAAGGGATTTTGAACTCAGAACAAGCAACAGCGGCTGTGTTTACGTCAATTTCAGCCTTGCAGTCAATGAGGGTTTTGGCGAAAAGAAAAAGCCTATCTTTTTTGAATGTACAGCTTTTGGCCCGGTTGCAGAGCGTCTTGTTAAGGCAAAAGCTAAAAAGGGCAGCCTTATACATGTTTCGGGCGAGTTTGGCACTCAAGAATTTACCCGCAAAAACGGCGAACCCGGCTACAGCCTAAAAATCACCGTTCACGGATGGAGCTATGTTCCTGTGGCAAGCGGTCAGAAAGATGCAAATGGTGCTAATGGCGGCAACGATGCCAGCACCAACAACGCGCAAAATTCAAATCAAGGTTCGGATCAATATTATCCTGATAACCCCGCCGAGTATTACCCGGAGGGTGATTATCACGAGGAAACGAACCTTGATGATGAAACTTATGCGGCTTAATTGCCCATAAAGTTTGTAGTATGAGTTTAGGGAGCAGCGAGGAAATCTTCGTTGCTTCCTTTTTATTTTGGGAAGGTGGAGCAATATGTGGATTATGGTGATGGTTTTAAATGTATTTACAGCGGCCGTGGTATTGCTGGTGCTTGCAACGGTGCAATCTATAAGGCGCAAAAGCGCAAAAGTCAAAGAGGAAAAAGCTCTTAATGGCGTTTCTGCGGGCATAGGCGCACAGCTTCATGATGTTTGCCCCGGCTCACGGTGGCGATGGGAGTGCCGACCTGTTGATTTTGCTACAAAAGGCGGCATTGCCAGAATTGAAGTTTCAGACAATTCGGGCAGAGTGCGGTTTATGGATGTTTGCCTTATGGCAGGTGCTTACATGGCGTTGCATGAAACAGGGATGGTTAAGTTAGCAAAATCTGGTGCTGATGCGGATACTGCTGTGCAGGCAGATGTTCCTCAAACGGACATCAAACCCCATGACGAGGAAAGCGTTATCAAATGGTATAACATTGTGCTTTTTGACACGCTGACTGCCATGATTAACGACCTTAACGCCAACGGGGAGTTCTGTGTCCATATCGGAATAGACGGAAAGGTATATCTGGATAATGGCGGCAACATTACCGTTGTTTACGACTTTGGACAAATGCCTGATATATCCTTGTGGGGTCATATCGTGGATAAACTTGTTGATGAAGGCTTGTTTGCCGAGGTGCAGGAGGATAATTGTATCTTTGTATCATGGGCGTAATGTTGGCAACATAAGCAACCCAGCCAAAAACAAAATAAAAATGCGGATTAAGCGTAAGACCTGAACTCCGCATAGGGGCAGGCTGCTTATGGAGGGTTCCTATGGCGAAGAAAAAAATGAGCATGTATCAGACTTTCAAAACCGCTGTTTTCAACCCGATAACTGTGGGCGGCAAAGAAATTCCTGTTGTGAATATCGTTGACGGGCATCTTGTTATCAACGATGAATACTGCGACCTGCGTACTATTAAAGAGCGTTATAATCCAACAACAAGGGAACTTGCTCCGTCTGTTGTAGATTGCATATCTGGCGGTGAGTCTGTTTTAGCCATGCACTATGGCAAGCAGACGATAAACCATGCTGCCGACCCATCGGATGTAGCGGCAACAACGGAAGGTATTATGTCAGAGTGCCGCAGTACCCTATATGATTTTATCACTGTGGACTGCTCCGGCAGTAATGATGCTGACCCATCTGTGGGTGAAACAAAGGAATTGCTATGCTTTGACGGTTTGTACATGCCCCTGTCAAAACTTATGGCTGTGGGTTATGTTCCCCATGATGAAGCCGAGATTGTGGAAATAGCCGGTGCGGAGTATGTACGCTACCGTGCCGCCATGCAGAGTGCATCTGAAAACAGGCAGTGCAAGCTAACCATGACAACATATAAATGGGATAGCTTTGCAAAGACCATCAGCGGTGATGCTCTATATTTGTATGAGCCGACACAAACGGCGCAAAAAGCTATCGCCCGTCAAGGCTTAGGCAAAACCAACGGCAATATAATAGAAGATTTTGATTTCACATTTGCCGCTGTGCCTGACTTGGAAACGGATATTACCTTTGCGGCACGCTGTTTTAACGACATGGAAAATAAAATTACAGCGGAAACAATATCCGTAAAGAAAGTTGCAACGGATGGCTGTGGTTTTATTTCACCATCAAAGGCCAGAGAGCTTGCGGACAAGTTAAATCTATCTTATCTGCCGTCTGCCTTTCAGGTGCGCTATGGGCAGATTAAGGGGATTTTGTTGGTGTTTGATTTTTACAAATACACCAACAGAGCCATTAAAGAGGATATTCTGTTTACAGAATCCATGCGTAAATCTGATTTTGATACCACAAAGGCACAGTTTCTTGTGGCGAATCTAAGCAAACCCGAGCGCAGCTATAGTGAGTGGAATTATCAAATGCTCACAACGCTAAACAGCAGCCTGTCATTTGATGACCTGACCCCATATGTGGAAGATATAAAAAACCATATGGAAAAAGCATTAACAAGCCCCGAGGCTGCACTCAAATTTCTTGGCATATTATCAGATATTTCCGATTTGGATAGTGACGATAATGATGACGGCGGTTATGACTGTGTTGATAAGGTGTCGGCTGTAATACAGGCCAACCCTCAGCTTGCTATGAATATCAAGTGGGTTAAGCAGAGTATCAAACGCAAAATCGACCTTGTATCTAAAAAGATGCTGTTCGGCAAAATC
>Ga0123355_10017103_pt1 | contig 11449 bp, 4 predicted proteins | sample TergutEmb28metaG_3_FD_89872 | JGI IMG/M metagenome (GOLD analysis project Ga0123355, IMG submission 89872) | Embiratermes neotenicus P1 segment gut microbial communities from Petit-Saut dam, French Guiana - Emb289 P1 | ecosystem: Host-associated > Arthropoda: Insects > Digestive system > Gut ...
AGCTAGCTACTCGCGCAGTTCACAACCGAGCGGCAGCCTGTGTTGCGGCCGGCGGTGGCATTTTCGAAAACCAGCTTTAAGCACAGAACAATTCAAATTAAAGGTAATTTCATTAAGTTAACTTTACATTTATACTTTACATGTATCATGTATTGTGCTGGTTTATTATTTTGTTCCGTTTATTGTCAATAATCGTTACCTTCTATTCTGAGTTTAAAGCGGTCATAACTCCGTAACCGTCCAAATCGGACACATGTTTATATGAACGTTTTTGATCACAAAGACCTAGGAAATCACCTACTGCAGTTATGCCCTAAAGTCGTGAAACACCCTGCATATATATATATATATGTATATATATATATATATATGCGTCGCTTAAAGACGTGGATACGTTCTGAGAAATCCGTCGTTAAGCGATTTCGTCGTTGTGCCTTCTTCGGATATATATATGCCTCGCTTAACGACTGGGATACGTTCTGAGAAATCCGTCGTTAGGCGATTTCGTCGTTGTGCCTTCTTCGGATATATATATGCGTCGCTTAAAGACGGGGATACCTTCTGAGAAATCCGTCGTTAAGCGATTTCGTCGTTGTGCCTTCTTCGGATATACGTATATATATGCGTCGCATATCGACGGGGATACGTTCTGAGACATCCGTCGTTAGGCGATTTCGTCGTTGTGCGAACGTGTACTTACACAAACCTAGATTTGCAGTGTAGCCTACTACACACCTAGGCTATATGGTATAGCCTATTGCTCCTAGGCTGTAAAACTGTACAGCATGTTACTGTACTGAATACTGTAGGCAATTGTAACACAATTCGTGGAGGACATTAAAATCAGAAGATTAGAATGAGTAGGTCACATAATGAGAATGGAAGAAGAAAGGATTCCAAAAAAGGTTTTAATCGGCAACTTCTACACCACAAGACCAATGGGAAGACAAAGAACCAGATGAGCGGACGTGGTCCAGAGGGATACATTTCAACTGCTGGGGATAAGAGGGTGGAGGAGAAGAGGTGAAAATAGGGATGAATGGAGGCCTCTTATGAGGGAGGCCAAGGCCCGGAAGGGGCTGTGGCGCCATATATGGATGGATGGAAATGTAATAGAATAGTATTACAATATTATATTATAATATAATCACAGTAGTTTTATTTGTCTTCAAATTTCTAAATCAACGGAGCTTAGATACACAAGTACCAGATGTTACTCTAATACGTGTAGATCGACTAAACATTTGTAAGATAAGGAGGAGTGATAGCATTCGAAGAGGTTCTGAAACCAATGTAAGGATCATCGGGAAAACAGATTTGGTTGGTCAGCAGGGCGACTGGGAGTCCTTTTGACGATGGGGGTGAAGAATAATTGCGAAGAAATTTAACAAATATATTGATGCTGTAGATTGAGATGAGATTAAATCGGAAGCCCGCTGTCTCGTTCAATTACCAATACTCACACCACTACATCAAAAAGCAAATAGTATCCTATCTGTCCCACATGATTACACCGAGATTAAATTTAAACAGAGACGAACAATCGGACACAAACAGCTGTACCGTGTACAGTCCGCACGTGCCCTAGTCTGAACCAGTTCAGGGCAGTTCACATTCTCAAGGTTTTCCCTTAGACCCACTTTAATAATATCTCTTCCATCAAATTTGACCGAACGTTGCTACCGGGTTCACAGTAAACGTTGTTCATGTTCGGCAGTTTACGGGCTTAAATCTGGACCCGCTAAATGGCTGCCAAGGCTTAAGATTTGCCGTATATTTTCTCAGTCTCTTCATGAATCTGCACATTAGTACAGCGAGTTATGTCACAACTGCTTTCTTTCAAGTTTTGTTCAATTGAGTACAGTGTGGCGTGCTTATGAATTCAGAGCGACTTAAAACATGGCTATATGCGCGACAAATCACAAGACACCATTCACTACAACCACAGGTTCAGGATAAAAGTATATTTTATTTTACATCAAACTGTTACAGTATATGTTGTGACGCCACAAAGGGATCGGTCATTAGGCTTCGTCATAAGCATTAAGTAAAAGGTAGAGCGTTTGTATTGTGTTAAACCACACTTCTTTGTAACACAACATGCACTGTATAAATATTACTTTTATACGAAGCCCGTTGATAACACATGTATAAGGTCAAAACATTTAGCTTAAAAACTTTGAGTAAAATTTTAGTTTTGTTTGGAGTGCATCTGTATTTGTATTAAGATGTAGTAAAAGCACAAGGGGATGATAAAGTGTCTTTCTTATTCTGATCTCTACTACCTAATCATTGTAGGTGTATTAGTTATTGTTACGTCTGATCACACTCAATGACACACCACAGTCGGTAGGACTCCTCTGGACGAGTGATCAGTCTGACGCAGAGATCTCTACTTGACGACGCACAACACTCACAACAGACAGACATCCATGCCTCGGCGGGATTCGAACCCGCAATCTCAACAAGCGGGCAACCGTAGACCCACGTCTTAGACCGCGCGGCCACCGCAATCGGCCGGGATGACAGTCATAAAAGTTACTAATTATACAGAAATGCTTGTGGTTCACCCTAGTGACGACCTATGCAGTAATCAAAGAAAGTTAGCAGCTCATCGAAGCCTGCAAATTCTCTCTTTTTTATAGGTCTACGGAACACGTAAAGCTGGGAATGGAGTGGAAGCAAATACGGAGCGGAATAGAGTGAAAGATAATAAAAATAAAGGACAAGTCGATACGGCAGCGAACATAACCTCAATATCGAAGTCTAAACCCTGGAATCGTTTGACGCGCGTATCTCTCCTCAATTTGCCGGTCGTTCCATTTCCTCTGCAGCATCCGTCTGTCTGCCTACCTGCGAAGTGTTGACGTAGTTGCGATATTATTGCGTATAACGGCTTCTGCTTCATCAAGTTATACAGAAAGTAGGTTACAGGTTTGTCGTAGGGAACGGCTCTTCCACCTGCCTTTCGCAGGTTACCTCTTGACGTTTGTCAGCAAAACAGGTCTATAGGCGACTCACAAATGTTCGGATTTTCATACTTCCTTTTTTCTGTTTTCTTTTCTCATTCTTACCGTAGCTGTTCTTCGTTTATTCCTTTGTACCTTCCATTTTAATTATGTTAGTTTCCGTTCCTTCCCCGTCTTAAGTTTCTACAATTCATATATTTATTTTTACGCATTGTTTTTCTCCGGAACCGGAGTAGCTTACTCAGTAGTGTGATTGCGCTCAGGCTGGACAACCGAAAAACTTCGACTCTAATCCATCCCAAGATAATTTCTTTTTCTCAAAAGAGCCCAAATATTGTACGGGCCCTATAAAGCCTACTATTAGAGGGGCGCCGGTGGCTCCTTCCCTGATAGTAAAGCAGCCGATATGTGACGATTACCACTCACCTCCATTTCATGTCGCGTTGAAACATGCGTGGAACCAAACTCCACACCCCACAAGAATCGACGGGTATGAAAGGGCCAAATTCACACTATTTATTTATTTATTTATTTATTTCAATTCCCCCGCCTACCTTAGACTGTGTTGGACCGAATCTCCTCCATTGTTGTAACTCATTTCTGTCACACATATACATCATTGAGATAATTTACTAATGAATACAAAATATCTGGTGGAAAACTCGAGAATGCACTTTTTCAGCAAAGAAACGACCAGTCAAGGCGCTTCATTTACTTTGCGCTTTGGTCAAGTGAATTTTCCGGAGTGTAACACTAAGTTTTCAATATGCCGTTAATGCTCTTCATTGTTTACCAAGTTCGTTGGGTCAGAGGGGAGAAGTTTTCGTTTCTACTACGTTTTGTAACGAACTGTACGTGGCAAAGCGCTTACTACATACGATTACTACATATATCTTTAACTATTTGAAGACTAAGTTTAACTTAAATTACACTTAAGAATTCAGTTCGTACCGCACAGTAAACACATTTCCTCTAAGATATGAAGGTCAGTCAATTAAAGACGCATAGTGATATACTCTCTTTTCTCTGAACAACATGAAAAGTCATACATACATTGTGTGGGCAGGAAGTATAACTTCTGAATGTTAAACCTGGCGCTACATAAAGAAAACATGATGCTTCAAAGGGCAAAGTGCACTTCTGTAACTAACTCGGGCGCAGAAATTGGGTAATTTAATGACAGTTATTTAGATTACATAGCTTCGGTGATAGCTGTATAAATGAATGAATTAATTAATGCGGTAATGAATGATTACGGAACATTACTGGAATGACCGTAATAGGGGAAATAAAAGCAAACAGGAAAAAATCTTGTCCCAGTGCTACTCAGCCCGACACAAACCCTGCATGTACTGGCATGGAATCGAAAGTAGGCCTCTGAGATGAAAGGCCGCGACGAGGCGTCTGAATCATGATAGACCCATGACAAAATAAAAAGGCGTCTTCTCGGGGCACGGTTCTGTTTGTCATACAAAGTTGAACAAACCGCGTAATCCAAAGGCATTCAATTAATGTGTCCGAATGGAATTTGTAGACACCTTGTAGAGAAATAAGTATGATAATATGCGATCTGCTTTACAGAGGGTACTGAGGGTAGTGGTGATGGCAGGACCGCGTGCAGTTTTTCCGAATGTAGAATTCCACGAGTGCAGAGTCGGTTTTCATTTGTTACAGGCGTTAATAAGGACATATGTGATGTTTCAAACGTGAATTCTCAACAATACCTGAACTGTTTATAGCGGAACCGCTCCCAAACTATGACTTTTATACGAAATTTAAGAAACTGTGTCTTAATCCACATTAACATGAAGCCCGATGACGTTTTAGCGGGGATATCAGCGATTTCCTTCAGTAGCTGCGATTTGGGCTGACCAACCTGCAGCTGAACCACTCTTATACGTGAACGAACTCTGATGTCACAACTTCAGGAAATATTTTCAATGTGAATTAAAAAAAATCCTAAGAGAGATTTCGAGAGATATTGGCAAAGTGCGACGTTGCAATGACGACCGAAGCATTCTTACCACACTACGATCATATTCAGCACCTTAAACTAAAAGTACTGCCAAATTCACATGCTTTCTTTTTGTCCTGTTGGGTTATGGCTGCTCCAGGCAGACACACAGACTATCATTATATAGACGCTCTCATCTACTAAAGCGACTGCCACAAGCCAAAAACTGTCCCCAGAATAATGAGTCTGCCGTTCTCTGTGCGTCAATACCCCTGGCTATATACACAACACAACACACCGCAATACTGTCCTTATCACGGATAGTTACAGTATCAAGTACAACCTCACGGACCGGGACAGCTCCGTCGGTGTAGCTACGGACTATGGGACGGCTTATCAAGAGATCGAATCCCGGTGGGTGCGAGGTGCACCGCGTCCGTCCAGAGAGGCTTTGTGTGTCAGCCGCCATCCTTTACACTCGGTAACGAGTATCTTTCTCCAGGGTAAAGCGATCGGATTGCTATACCTCTAGTCTCCTTCCGGGCCTTCCTAGCCTGTTGTTGGATGTACTTTACCTTTACCTTTATCAAATACAACATCTAAAAAGGGTGTATGTCGTCCAGCACGTCGGCCCAGAGGAGTGGAGTGTCAACTAGCAACTAGGTTAAGTGAAATCCGATCAATCCGATCGCACTGTACCTACAAACCACTTATCAGCACATCACTTCAATATGATGGCATGTTAAAACGTAAAAACGTCAGACGTTAAAAGTCCCGGAGGGTTTGCGTGAATGTACTGAGACGAAGAAGTTGGGGCAGACATTGAACTAGTCCAGGGAGTGGTGTATCTATACCAGAAACTGTACGAGATGGCTTGTCCGGTGTCGACGGCCAGACCACCAAGGATTTGATCGCCGTGTCTCAGTTAGCTAAGTTACTTAGCCCACTTGCTTTTCTTTTAATTCAGTTACGTCTCACAGTTCTTCCAAGCGGTCACTTTCCTTGAGGCTTCACCCACAAAAACCTCTACGCACATCTCTTCACATGCCACATGCTCCTCTCATCTCATCGTTCTTGGCGTGATCACGCCAATAGTACTTAGTGAACTGTACAAACCACGAAGATGCTGAGTTTGCATTTTCATTCGTCTAAGTTCACTTGCCCAAGTGTGCACTCTGGAACACATATCGGGTGTCTCATACAGCTTACAGCATGGACACAAATCGACAGACCAACTTATCTGCTTCCATGTTAAAACGACCGCAATCTTATGACAAGTTCAACCCATGATCTGGCATTTGTGTCACCAGCACGTCATTTTGAATGTCATATACAAACGAAAATACGCCTTCAAACACTTTAATGTCATACCACACAATGAAATTAAACTGTTGTGTTGGACGGCATATTTTCGTCTGTTGGTGATACAGGAAAACACAACGGGATTCATCAGACAACAGAAAAGTTATTTTCAATGGTGAATTACTGGGGGTATGGCGGTGGAAGATTCCGGCGACTGTGTGGGCAGAGAAGGCCACACAAATCGTGCACATTCCAGTCAGGAACAACCGTTGTGTCGGTTTCAATTCAAAGTCGAAGCCGCTCATTACAACACTCAGACTGTTGAAAGTATCGTTCGAATGCTCGACACCCTCGCCCTGTCATCGTATCAGCCACCAAGTATGTCCCCGGGAAGCGATCCCACAGACCACAGTACATGCCCACATATATACCGTAAACGGATTTGGTACATAGTTATAAATTTTCCTACCATCTGTGCCTTAAGAAATGACTGCATTCAGTTCGTATTTCACATGTATGTCACACATCAAATTCTTGACTGTGTTCTCTTCTTCCCTGTAGTAAGGAGCTTACTGGCAAATAACAGCGTGCTGTTGATAAGCGAACCACCTTATTCACCCGACCTCGCATCAGCCGCGTTTTTCTATTCCCTAAAGTCGGAGCCACCCACAAAGAAAGCGATTTCAGGAGGCCTATGACATCAGGAACCAAGTAACCGCCAAATTACTCTCCTTCGAAAACATTCAGTAAATGTTGTTCGTAAGTTATAGAAAGGTTTGAACTGTGTTGTGGGCCGGGATAGCTCAGTCGATATAGTGACTCGCCACGGGCTGGACGGTCCGAGGATAGAATCCCGGTGGGGGCGAGATTATCCGCACCCGTCCAGACCGGCCCTGGGGCCCACCCGGCCTTCTGTAACATCGGTAATGGGTCTCTTTCCAGGGGATAAAGCGACCGGGACGTGGCGCTGAACACCTCTAACTTCTACTTGTCCTCCTGGCTTTCATGGCCCCTTTCTGGGAGAATATTACCTTTACCTTACCGTTGAAATGTGAAGAGTGCTTTGAAGAGAAGTACAAATTTGATTACGTTTCAAGTGTATTCGTTTCTATAGAGTCCCGGAAATACATTGTTTGACCATGCAAAACTGTGACCCGGAAAAGAACCCAGAAAAAGCTTCGAATATCACTACATGAGGCACGTGTTTCCGTGAATTTAATATAGGGGACCATAACAAATGTTTACATTTCAATAAAGCTTCGCATCTGCAGATGTTTGGCAACATTTAGTTGCATCTCGTGATCACTGCGGGGAGCCATGTTGGTAAACAAAATGGATGAACAAACATGTATGTTTATTAGGTTGCTTCGTTATTTCAGAATAACGTTCTTTAAAAATATTCTTTGGCTAGTTAGATCAAATAAAGTCCTGTTAAGCATAATAATAATAATAATAATAATAATAATATGATTTTAAAATTGTAATAACAAAGAATTGTTACTGAACGACGGGGTTTCGGCATATCACAACTAAACTAACTGCACAACAACGCGGCAGTACACGTGTTTCTCTCTGGCACCATGCCATAATTACTGCAGCTCGGTCTGTCACAGAATATGGCATGGCAGAAGCGGCAGACACTTCCCAGCGTCGTGCAGCCACGAACACCTGTTAACACAGTGCGTCAGTTAACTTTTCGGTATCGGAACCACTGCTTGACAGCTGCATTATATACGCTGTATGTCAGTCAATAGCTGTAACATTTCTGAGTTTCGTATCATCGTGCAAGACAGCTAACTGAACACATAAACACACACACTCACACACACGTATTTTCAAAGCGAATCTCTTATAATATATGAATAATTATTTTCCGTTTATTAATCAATCACACCGCCGCTCACAAGAACACTGTACAAGGTATTCATGTTCTTGGTTATGGATCTGCAGTCAGAAAGATCGGGAAGACATGAAGCGTAACCGACTGTATATATCTCCAGTTTCAACCTAACGCCGCAAAGCGTTGTCATTGTGAAGATCTCTCGACGACGAAACTTCTCGCCTCTCTTCTCCCGTCAGGGGACTCTATGCGGGTCTTTCCCACTCTATGATCAAATATCCGTATTTCCAAACGCAGCTAGGTGCTTGGTTCGCCAGTAGATTGAGGAACATGGAACAACAACAAAAATTTGTAATACCGTGTCTGACTTTGTTAAACCAAACAAATTACACTTCTATTCCCACGACTTGTATACTTGACAAGCACTCTCCACTAGAAGTGACACGTCACTAGAACGGTATTCTGGTACCAGTTCTGGCCACTTGCCCGCTCCCACCGACTGTCGGCAAATGTGACGCAAGTCAAAGCAAATATTAGTATTTGTTCACGTGATGTGGAGGGTTGTTGTTGCGTCCTGAAGACTCCTTTATAAATGACAAGCAGAAGACTAATTTGTGTGTGCGTAGAGTATCATTCGGTAGGTCCGGAGGTGAGGTTGATTCTGCCTACCCAAGTACCACGAGTCACGGGAACGCGATCAATGGTTATCAGGCAAATATTTAGGAAGTGTACCCGGGTACAAATGTCTGCTGAATGAAACAATCGTGGGAACAGTATGGCAATTATTCTCTTGATTCCTTGTACAATGTATCATCACTAGTGTACTTGTGCGATGCATCATTCGTGGGAATGCAGATAGTTAAGTCCTCAATTTTTGCCACTAAATGAGGAAGGGGGGACCGCGGTAGCACAGTGGTTAAGGTGCTGCGCTACAAATCGGAAGGTCACTGGTTCGATTCCAGATGGTGTCATTGAAAGTCCTTCCGATCGCACTATGGCCCTGGGGTCGACTCAGCCTATAACGGAAATGAGTACCAGGAGTATTTTCTGGGGGTAAAAGTGGACGGTGTATAAGGCTGAAACCTTGCCACCATCCTGGGCCATTGTCACGTAATCTGCGAACCTTAACTTCCTGGAACCCTCTGGGCACCTCGGGCCTGTAATGCGACTGATTTACCTTTTTAAATGAGGAACGACCCATGACCTAGCACAGCGTTATCGACAATGCTGAGAAATTTGTATCTGCGCTGAACGAAATCTATCATACTCGATTCGGAGAAAATAAAATTTATGCCAACTAAGTTAAACCAAAAGGAGAGAGGATGTGATAACCACTATAATCCGAACTGCATGGGTAACTGACAGGGATACGGGGACATGTGTTTGTTGCGCAGCCGCGAACACTCTGCGATTTGAAAAGATTTGAGGTCTGTCCTGAACACAAACACAAAGACAGATTTTGAGCCGGCATAGCGTACTGAGCACAGTGACGAGGAAACGAGCTGGAAGGTGGGGGGTTCGATTACGTAAGGGGCAAGGGATTCCTGTCTTCTCCAAATGCCCACCAAATCTTTTGTTCAGTCGGTACCAGGGGCTCCTTCCTCGGGGTAAAGCGACCGGGGATTTAGGATGTACAGTGGCTTCCGTCTTGTGGCTGGGTTTAAGAAACACGGGAACTACACCTCTACATCCCCTATATGCTTTCGTGGCGTTAACAAGGAAAACTTACCCTTTCATATATTTTAGCATGTTGGACACGACCATAAAAAACATTCTACGCACTTGCCTTACATGCCGAATTGCGAGAGGCCATTAAACGTATACAGTGCAGGCATTATGCCAGTTAACCTGATCACAAGGTGTAAAAAGTAACTTCACACCAAGAATTACAGGAAACTTATACATTCGGCAAACAGACGTACAAGAAATTTGGGTAGGCTCTACTTCAAAGAATGAAAGCCTCATGTTTTCCGAGATTTCATCACCCCATTAAATTACAAGCAACCTTGCGAAAAGCCCCAGTGTCCCCACGTCAGAAGTTTGCATAGCCACAATGTTGGTACCGCTGACAGCGGAAGCTTAGGAGCTAACAAGCTATGTGGTCTTCCAAACACGTAAGGCTCAAAATGTGTCTCGCTAATATGTTAGTATCGGTGGGTAGTGGCAGACTCACAATTCAAAGCAGGACTCTGAAGATGGGGTCCTGGTATTGCGGGTCTTAGAAGTTAAGAAAACTGACTATCTTTGTGCAACACAGGACTATGGGCTAGTGGGACCAAAGAATTAACGGAATTAGGAAGTTAACTGATCAGAGACTAGTCATGCTTATTTTTACACAGTCATGCACAAAACTGTCAACAATTCTTCTAGGTGTGTGTCTTTGTGATGAAGGGGAGCCATGGGATGGTAGAGATCAAACTATTGTGATTCAGGTGGCAGTCTTCTTTCTTTAAGCGAGTGCAGGAAGTATTGACAGGATTTGCTTAAGGTCAGTATAATAATATTCAACAACAGTCTGCAGGCTGTAACGTTTTACCGAATACAATACAGCCACGGATTAGTCCCGATAAACACAAATACATATACGGCGGTTGTTAAAACTGGGCTGACCCACAAATGGAAAGCTGCGGTTGACCCAAGGGAGGGGGGAGGGTTCTCTGTAGGGAGACAAGTTTATTGCAAGAATGTGATATGTGACACCTATGGTTTTGCATGTGTTGTTTAGGGAACGACGGAGGTGGGACATCGAGTTGCGACGGTAACCGACGTGCCATGGATGAAAAAGTAAACAGCACTGAACCCAGCGCCAACGGTACAGAGCTCTCAAACCGAACTTCAACTATCTTCAGCATCGGCCCCGATTACATGACACAGTGGTGAGTGATAAGCAGACGTTCTTTAGACGTATAATAAGTTCTAACCAGAACAGAAGACAGCAAGCAACACTGTCAGTATAAGCATGTAACTAGAGAGTCGCATTTCGTTATATTACCTGCACGCAATTTCATGATTCTTTGGTAGAGCTGTTGCTCAATATGTAGGCCTACGCATAACGTTTGAAAACAAGGATCAAAAATGCATTTGGATGCAGGAATGTAATTTTTATTAAGTAGTAATCCCCGACATGTTTCGGCCGCTAATATGGCCATATTCAGCGTGATGACAGCCAGAATACAAATACAATACTAATGCGTAGAAATTACTGCACAGTTAAAAATCGTGCTATTTTAGTTAAAATTCACCGAATCTTATGTTTATTGGACCGTGCATCATCTTGACAGTTAAATAAAGAGAGACCAACTTGATGTCACTTGCTTTATTATTTCATTATTTAATGCTCAACATGTTTCGGATGTTAATACATCCATCCTCAGGAGCTTGCGA
>Ga0123355_10017104_pt1 | contig 11449 bp, 6 predicted proteins | sample TergutEmb28metaG_3_FD_89872 | JGI IMG/M metagenome (GOLD analysis project Ga0123355, IMG submission 89872) | Embiratermes neotenicus P1 segment gut microbial communities from Petit-Saut dam, French Guiana - Emb289 P1 | ecosystem: Host-associated > Arthropoda: Insects > Digestive system > Gut ...
CAACACAAAGCAATCCAAGAACAATACAGCCAATGTGGTAGTTCAACAACATAGCCGCAAACTCCTGAAGATGGACATATTAATGCCCGAAACATGTTGAGTATCTAAGAAGTAAAGTAAATACAACAAGTGATATGTAGTTCGGTTTTTATTCTTCAACTATCACAATGATGCACGGTCCAATAAATATCAGATTAAAATAATCTTTAATTAATGCGTCCCGCTGTTCTGTTTGGTTTCAAGTACATTTCGTAATGTACAGTTTACAGAGAGAGACAGCAAAGCTGTGTCTGTTTCTGCATTGTATTTTTTCGACCTAGGTACATGATTCGGCGCAATATTGTAATGTTATTACATCTGAGAAAGACATCTAGTTATGACACTAAGTCAGATAAATGTGTCATCCAACGACTGTGTGTACTAGTCAAGCAGCGTAAAACAATCTGCAATAAAAAAGGCCCCAAATATAGTTCAGACTGACCTGCCTTAGTAATTAGTTGTTATTGATATAATTATATTACGCATTAAATCCTTTATTTGTCCAACCAATGTACACAAATTATTATAAAATTGTTAAACATTTAAAATCATTTAAAATTATAATATTTGCTCCAACATGTTTCGGTTTACATAAACCATCATCATGGATTTGAAGCTATCGGTATTGTGGCTGCATACGCAGCTACAATGCCGATAGCTTCAAATAACGATATGTAACCGAAGTCAACATTTTAACTCCAGCGAAGCACAGGCTGAGAGCTCCATGATGATGGTTTATGTAAACCGAAACATGTTGGAGAAACTATTATAATTTTAAATGATTCTGTTTAACTATTTTGTAATAATTTGTGTGCTTTATTTGGACAGATAAAGAACTTAATACTATCAACATGCACGGTGCAACTACGAAGATTGTATTATGCATGTTTATATTGCACACAGCAACAAAAGAAACATATATCAAAGATATACGAGAAAACCCTGACGAAGAAATATCACAAATATTTTAAATGAAGCAACAATGAATGAATCAGGTTTATAAGATCTTGCAACAGTAGGACTCATTAACACATTTAACATAAACAATTTCATATTCTATTTGTTTTAACTATTCTCAGACATACATGTAAAAACTGGGACTCCACTTTATAATGATATTTGTAATGTAAGTCTACCACATTTTTTTTAAATGGACTATAACAACCTGATGACTGCATAACGCCGAAACATGTAGCAAGCTATAAGGAACATCTGTGACAAATATACAAAGTTGTGAGACTGTATACACTTAATATTACGGATTGTACGTAGTATATTAGATTTAAATAACTAATCAAGAACGTATTTATATGAAAATCATTAACTCACCAAATAGTTCCAAATCCCTTATATCTAAACTGCCTATAATTCACAGTAATTTCCTTGGCTCCACAGAGCTCTACATTTCTAAATGAATGTACAGATGTGAAACGGATTATTACTATATAAAATCAGATAAAAACTTAATTTTAACATCAGTCTAAAAGGAATTACTGTTAACGAACAATGCATTCGTGTGTTTTTGACTCAACAATAATGTGATTAATGGGATTTTGTTAATTAGCGTAAACCCTTACTTCTCACTCTCCTTTACAACTGCAAATGTCATTTCCTTGGATGTTTCTGATAGACCAGACCTTTTAAATGAATACACCCTTCATCCTATACATCAGCTCAGCTGCTTTTGTAGCATAACTGCAAAAATTCCACTTGACTTATTATCCTTTTAAACATGGTAGTTAAGACAAGCAGAAAGAGGTCATGTCATTGCACTTTATAAATAATTGTTCCTAGTCCGTAACAACGAGAAAGATATTATTATCTGTGATGTTTCAGAGCGCTTGGGATTTGATCCAATTAATTGTTTGTGATACAACTGCTTAGTGTATTGTTCGCGTGTTAGCAGCAGACATGGAGTGTTCGCGTTTCAACTTGCAAGATTCACTAGAAGGGTTTAGATTCCTTAATTATAATCGACTTTTAGCATCTGCGCCTTTTATATTGTGACCTCATACAGCCCAGTGTAAATTTACATACATTTCTGAAGAATATATTTTCTCTATATTCATGTACCTTGAAGGAGTCAGTGCACTCCTTAGAACATTTTGTAAATTTTTACTGCACTACACGGCGTAACATTTCGATATATGATAAAATTTACAGTCACTGCAGTGACAACTTCAAACCCCATCAGACGTGCAACGTATGCAGTAGCCCTAACATCGTCTACATATTCTATCATGTTCCAAAGTCTTCCGCCAGGAATATTAACAATATCGGGATGCTGATAAGTCCTTAGCCCGATCAAGACGGAAACAAGCTCGGAAGCATGTCAGGGACGCGCGTGATTTCAACAACATCGAGACGCGAGCTGTCATCAAGGTTTTGTTTTTCCTGCAAGGCAAGGCACCGAAGGAAATTCACGCCATTCTGGAAGAAACGTTAACTTGTGTCCTTCCTGGTCGGGCTAAGGACTTATCAGCACCCTTGTATGATTACATGACTCAATCTTGGGCTGTGATATGACTGCAGACTAGAACATTTAGGCCAAAATGCACGGTACGATGAAATATGTGACACATCCTGAAATGCTGAATATACTGGTAAATTCAATCGCTAGTTTAAAGGATCTTATTATTTGACGGATGTCATCCATAGATGCTATGAACTGCTAAGATTATATAGTGTCAGAAAATAATTTTAACCTGGAAGACTGCATGAAACCTCACGATTATGGCCGAAGTTTTAAACTGCGTCTAACGTGGATCATTGCAAAGAAGTCTTTCAAATTATAGTGGAACATGCACCTAAAGCTGAGTATTTTTTGCGGATGATCATGTCATGTTAGCATACAATAAAATTCTTTGTTAACATGACAGATATGTAGACACAACATACTCAGTGGCCAAAAAAAAACCTCGGTTAACTTATTAATAAAATGTATAGTAAACGGTTTAACCGAATTCTAAGGCACACTCTACGCGAGGATATAAAAATATACTCACTGAAATAAAAGGAAATAAATAGAAAGTTCATATATACAAGAATCCTGATTTTCAAAAAACTGAACAGCTGAGTATTTTACCTCTTCACAGTTGTAATTAATTGAATATTTTATTTAGTACTGGATGATAATTTTCGCGTCAACGCAATTTATTATAGGTATTAATTTATCTTATTATTATTATTATTGCATAATCTTTCGAAAAAATACAGTAGTCTTGAGGACAGTGAAGTTATAGAAATGTAAAAATTCTTATATTTGTTCGCCACGATAGCGATCATATTTGGTCGAAAGAATTTGCTTTTGAAATAAAAAAAATTTATATCAATCAAACAACTGTGTTGACGGCGAAAGGCATCATTCAAGTTTATGGCATAAGTAAGGGAAAATCTGACATTAAAATCAATATTCTAGTCTGTAATATGATGCCCTGAATATCAAAATTGAAGTAACAATATTTCAGTGAAATCTGTGCCTGCAAATACAGCGCAATCTAAGAATAGTCTACAGCTACAGTCTCCTGGTCTTACATCCCAGAAGACTATAAATGACATATACCCTTCCCTTCGAGAATAAAATCTCGCGTTTTAATAATTTTGTGGCCGAAAGACACAATCAAACAGCGCACTGTTTTTTCTTCTTTCTCTTCTATCCTAATTTTACATACATAAAATAAATTATCTCATGACGTTTGAAGAGGGACGTGTTTTAAAAATAGAAGGCACAACTTATGGGGTTCACTGTACATAACATACCGCCATAAAGGTTAAGAAATGACCTCCCACATTTAACGAAACTATGCTATGTGATTCACAAATATAATGTGAGGGTTGAATTTACTAAGTCTCGGTTACATAACGTCATCAAAGTTCACACAGACAAATGGAAGACAAATTTTAAAATATCTAGACTGGTCACGCAACGAATTTCTTCCAGCCCTACATTTTAAAGGGCCCAACAAAATGCACTTACAGGTAATATTTCTTTATTAATATTACATACTATTATAATTGGAGTGCCTTAACTTACCATATATCTTATTTCAAAATCAACGTGGCCTGAATTCACAAAATCGGATCGAAAAACTGAAGTAGGTGTTGAATGCAAAAATGTTACCATTTATTGCAATTCTAAGTGTAACTATTCAGTAGAGAACTTTTTTATTTTTAGGCGCTTTAGCAAAATTTCGAAAAGTGACTATTAGTATCCTCCTGTCTCCCCTCCAAATGGAACCACTGGAGTCCCATTGGAAGGATTATCATTAAATTTGATATTTGAGTATTTTTCAAAATTCCGTCCAGAAAAATTCAATTTTGATTAAAATTTGACAAACGTAAGGGATATTTTACATGAAGATCTAAGTACATTTATGATATCTCGTTTAATTATTCTCAGAATGAGAAATATCTTGGTCAAAGTTGTAGAGAGAGCAAAAGCACATTTTATGTTGTCAACTTTTTCCGAAAATCGTGTTGTTTATGACATAATGCGTACAAATGTGACTTGGCCAGAAGATATCATAAGGAACGTACTCTTTTCATACTGGAAAAATTAGGCTACAAACACACTCTCGGAATATGTAATACTTATTGCTTTTTCGTTGCAATAATGATTACAGTGTTATGTTTATGTGTACACTGCGTGCCTTGTAAACCTCCAAGTTTTTACTAATAGAGTAGAACCAGTTTATAGATATTCTGTGGTACTAACTAATTCCTCACTGTTATCCATAATATTACACTTCTCGGTTCTTCTTCTTCTTCTTCTTCTTCTTCTTCTTCTTCTTCTTCTTCTTCTTAGGGCCCGTCAGTTTATGCACCGAATGTACCGCAGCCTTAGGCTTATTGTGCAGCCCTAATATTTCATTCAGCACAGACTCAATAACCTTGCGCCTCGTATGAAGAGGCAAAGGTCTTTACTGAGGTTGTGCTTATGTCTTTTGGTTCTACAGTCAGCCTCCCAAAGACATTATAACGCTGTCGAGCTAACGCCTCGCAACAGCAAATGATGTGTTGCACTGTTTCAGTCTCCGTACCGCAAAATCTGCAGACTGGATCCCCATCAAACAGGCCCATAGTATACAGGTGCCCCCTTACAGGAGCATGCCCTGTGTACATCGCGGTTACCATTTTTAGTTGATGCCTACTTAACTTAAGTAGGTCCTCAGCTCTTTTCTTACATGGTCTATCTATAAATAGTTTGCCATTCCTGAGGCCTGGCAAGTCTATCCAGGCTCTAAGATGTTGCACCTCAGTCCAGTTCTTAATTGTTCCTCTTACCGAACACTTAGGTATTCCAAGAGCTGGCTCTGGACCGAGTAAAGGCATGGTTGACGCTTATCTAGCGAGCTTATCAGCCTCCTCATTGCCGGAAATGCTCCGGTGCCCCGGCATCCAAGCGAGGGTAACATCATTCAGGCTAACCAACAACGAGAGAACGTCCAGACATTCTGCAACCAGTCCTGAGGTCACTTTCGGGCCACTAAGTGCCTTAAGTACAGCCTGCTTGTCAGATAAAATAAGAATCCGCTTATTCTTATAGGCCTTTCTTATATTTTCGCACGCACATTGTAAAATGGCATATATTTCAGTTTGAAAAACTGTGGCAAATTTACCCACAGGGAAGCTAAGACTTCTTTTTGGTCTCAAGCCAAAAATGCCATACTCTGTCCCCGAGTTGGCCCTAGAGCCGTCAGTGAACGAGATCAGAGCATCCTCGGGGAACATTGGGTCTTTATTTTTCCAGTAATCCCAGTCTATACTGACAATGAATGCTTTGGAATGATAGTAAACTGGAGTAGTGTAGTCCGCCCGCATTTCCATAAGACGGTCACTTACATTTTCCCAGATAGATAGCAACCCTGCCTATATCTTAGGATCGGCCGGTTGCTTGAGTATATGCAGTCTGTAGAGTGCCATCCTCGCCTCCGCCTGGATCACCAGATCCAACGGAGTCAGATTCAAGAGTATCTCAATTGCTGCAGTAGGGGTCGATTTCATAGCCCCCACACTTCTCGGTTAGAACGACATTCGGTTATAACGCAACTCGTTTATAACGATACACGGTACTTTCGTGACGTTATAACCGAGTTCGACTGTACTTGCACTGCACATGTTTAAGAGATCTGGTACGTTTTATATAAGCAAAAGCTGCATTGCCTAATTGCCTAAAATATACAAGTGCTTTTATGTCTCTTGCATCTGTTAACTCCCTGATTACGACGCAGAAAGGAACGAAACATGTAGCAGATTATAGTGGTATGTAACGGAAATACAGCAAAACTACCTATAAGAGCATATTTGGACCCACTAACATATATTCAACGCACGTAAAGCATGAAAAATATTAACATTTTTGTATCCGTTTCGCCGTTCTTCAATTTATATCTTGTTATTGTCGTATCTACGCTTCGCTGCTAAATGTTTACGTTATAAGGCAACATTAATTCTTTTAAGAGTGTACATAGCCCAGAAATATTCCACATTTCCCTCGAAAGCTTCCCGTTTACTGCTTCTGACAGTTCGATAACACGTCTTTCATCACATTACACTTTTCGGGCAATGATTCAGTAATTCTGTATTTCCAGTAATATTAGGCCAATAGATATTCCTAACGTAACATGTAAAACCTCTCACGGAAATTCGGAAGCGCATAAAATGACCTACTTTATTACGGGTTATATATTTCTTGAGGGAACAAATATAGTATAATTCATAAATTGATATAATAAATATAAACTTTGCGCTCTACCACATAATAACTTATATATTTCACTCTCTTATTCAATATGTCATAAAATGTCATGTGTGTGTAACAAACGCAGAAAACCAAATTACTTCCTGACTGAACACCCTAAAAACAGATTCTAGAAGTTGAAGTTTAACACTGTCAGAGCAATATATACATACATATATACACACACATATATTTCATCTTGCCTAAAGACCAATTTCAGTAATTAAGAGTGCTAATTTACTGCCATGACATCAGAAAACCGTAATTGGAAACAGAGAATTCAACTTAAATTTCGTGTACTCCATCACAGGAAATATATATATATATATATGTTGTGGAGAATACGTTAGCACAAACTTGCAATATTTCTGACAGAACTAAGATAAATTAAAACACCGTGCGCAAATCTACCTAGATAGGAACCAGTAAAATATTAATTAGGGACGTGTTGACGCTGAAGACGAAGGTGATAAGATGACAGAACTCGGTGTACAAATGTTCAAGAAACGTGGTTTAATGTGCCTTAACACAATATTATAAGAAATGTTGTGCCGTCGGATAAGAGAATCAGTGGATGTTATATCTTTACGGTGACTTGTCCCCGCTACGTGACTGAACACAAATGAATATTGCAACAAATCAATGCAACTTTATATTAAGTAAGATGTTTCGTCTACACTGGTTAGTTATCGTCAGGCATAATTGCAAGAATAAAAAATGGAGCGTATTTTGCAAATGTATTTCAGCTTTGAGGTGGGCCGGGTAGCTCAGTCAGTATAGCGACTAACTACGGGCTGGACGATCCGGGATCGAATCCCAGTGGGGACGAGATTTTCCGCCCGTCCAGACCGGCCCTGGGGCCCACCCAGCCTCCTGTAAGATGGATACCAAGTCTTTCCCGGGGGTTAAGTGCGGCCGGGGCGTGATGCTGACCACTCACCCCCTTCTAGTGCCGCGGTCATGGAAGAGTAGAGCTATACCTCTACCCACCCTCTGGGCCACATGGGGCCTGTAACGGGATCACTTTACCTTTTACTTTTGCCTTTACTTCAGCTTCGAGATCTCATCCTTTACAAGGTAAAATACAAGTATGATTCAGAAAATACAGGATCCCTGAAATGTAAAACACGGAGTATTTAAAACTTGAAGGTCTATGCAGTCTGTTTAATGACGCTCGAAACTCTTTCGGATCGAGATATGTGACCAGTGCTCTGAATAATAGATTTCAACTCCGTTTAAGTATGGTATTTACAGGCCTATTCAAGATTGTTTTATCTTATTTGGCCTGAATATACAAAACGTGAATCATAAGCTTACTTTACATTAACTTAAATCCACGTGCACCAACATTCACAAAAGGTCCTCCTTCTACTGATGCCACAGGCAGCTTTCACTTTAAATATTTGTATATGGTGCATACTTAACGAAACATGGATACACATGAGCGCCTCACAGCACAATAGTCTCTGTAATGTTAATTAGTACCGCCAGCAACGGATTTATATTTACATAATATTAGCATCAACAAAAAGGACGGACGTCAAATCACAAGGAACGCCTTTGGAAAATATACACTACGTAATCTATATGACGTACAGCTTTCAATTACCATTTTTAAAACAATGTGCTTAAATTATAAAAACTTTCGGACGACAGGCCGCGCCATTTACAAGTCGAGATCAAAAATTTCGCAAAACCTTCGCTGTCTCTCACACCTGGAAATGAAGTACTGGGAAAAAATTGTTGTTTTATGAGTATATATATATATATATATATATGTATGTGTGTGTGTAATTGCGTGTGTGTGTGTAATTGTGTGCGTGCGCGCGCGCGCGCGTGTGTGTGTGTGTAACAGAGAGCTTACTCTCCAAGTCATTTTGCCATAAAAACAAAAGCCAGGCAGGACGTTTCTGTACTTACGCCTTTCCAGTCGTAAGGTAAAGTCAAAAATGCAACTGAATAAAATATTTGTTCCTTGCTGTTCTTCCCATTAAAGAATATATTCTCGAACTTACCTAAGAATTTATTCATTCTGTAAATAACTTTCCTTCCAAACGAGGCAACCATCCCCAGCAGAAACTTATGATAAATCAAACACAACTAGGAAATGTGTAATAATTCAACTATTGGGTAGACTGATGACAAATAATGCAATATTACACGAGAAATTAAATGTAAGATTGCCATGGCAAAAACAGCAATCAACAAGAAGACTTTTCATCGAGAAATTTACTCAGATTTAAAGAAGAAACTAGTGAAGTTCTGCATTTGGAATGTAGCTTTTTGTGGTGCTGAAAATTGGACACTGCGGGAAGTATATCAGAAATACTTGGAAAGTTTTGAATTTTGGTGCAGGAGAAGCAGGGATAAGATCAGTTGTACCGGTGGTGTGAAAAATTAAGTATTACATAGAGTCAAGGAGGAATGGGATATTCTAGATACAATGAAAAGAAGGAAGGTTATCTAGGCTGGTCATATCTTACGTGGGAGCTGCCGTCTAAAAGGCCTTATTGAATGAAAGATAGAAGGAAGGATAGAAGTGACGGGAATACGAGGAAGAAGGCGTAATCAGCTACCAGATGACATTCAGAATCGAGAGGATACTGTAAAGAGAAATAAGAAATGCTTGCTCGCACTCTGTGGAAAACTCGTTGTGGAAAATTCTATGGACCTTTCGCTAAGAAAGACTACAGAAAGAGCGAGTGAATGAATGAATGAATGAATGCACAGCCTTCTCAATATATGTTTGTAAACAGAAGTACGTGATAATGGCCATGTAGGGCACAAACATTTCATAGCCCTGAAATTACAAAACCACCAAAATTGAATTATGATTGGCAAGTTCTTTTACTTTCCGTTCTTATTTATACTGACTTGCAATCCAGATGGTTATATCAATAAAAATATACAGAATAGACAGGATGTACAATTTAATACTAAGCACACTTAACACCGGCATTCTAAGAGCATGAAAGCACTTTGTGCACATCAAACAACCACGTATCCTCCTTTATTCGGATCATGTCATTAAAACTGTGTAGTGTGTTTTAATGTATACTTCGTTGCGCTTTACGTTGGCTCTAAAAAGTGTTTCGTTTTGTTGTAAAGACGTGTATGTTGTTACACAGCATGAAACCAAGCAAACCAGAGAAAATTCTTTACCTTAAACACAGCCCGTAAATACACGTGGTTGCTATATGAAAGGACGTATAGAATACTTCATTATAACAGCGCAAAGGACTTCGACATTGACACCAACGGAGATATCAAAAGACATGCTGTAGTCAAAGAACAAAAACACATTTAGTTCTGCCAGTAACAGACCCTATAGTTACACACAGACACTAACAAGTTTTTGTACCTAAACTTAATACATTTTTTCTTCTTTTGTGACCATATTATGTCAGCCGAGCAGCATAGAGTCAACAGGCACTCATCTCACCCCCACTTCAAGTACCCACCTTAGCAGCTAGGTTCATAACCTTGAACTTCGAGGATACCTGTATCATTCTTTTTCAGTTAAAGGTATTTCCTTTTCTACTATAATTTGGAATGTTCTCTAAGTGTAATACAGAAGTACAGTCCTTGTGATGATGATGATGATGATGATGACATTCCCTCAAGAAGCAACTAAATTACAGGCCTGTTGATAATCATGGTCACAGACTTCACCACTGGTCATCGTCTTAAGTCAGGATAATATATTTCAAATCCTTTCATCTTACATTCTTAGAAAGAATTTTAATTTCAACCGCTCACTTACGAGTAGGTCTTCAAAGTAGTGTCTTCCTTTCGTCACACCGGACTCAACCTTTGTATACACAGGGTTTTTTTCCTCCTGCTTGAACAATAAGCTAACCCGAACACTCTAGCCGGTTTTTATTATTCTCTGCGAAGTTTAACATCGCTACGATCTTTCGTCTAGCTCTCCGACATGCGGCATAAGACGGACGCAAAGATGGCAGAACGATGGACCGGCGCTTATCCATCAAGCGGGAAAAGTAACACCCTATACTTAACGTTTTTCCCACTGTGACGGCCATCTCACCGTCCTGGATTTAACGGCCATAAGAATATTCGGTGAATGACCCATGACATTCGTCATTTAGTTCGTTCCGTCTGCCCAGCCCTTCTTATATCGCAATTGTGATATAAGCAATATGCCTATGTGTTATGTTGCAAATCTTGTTGGCAGCGAAATAATGGTGATGAAATATAAAATCTTTGCGAATTGTTCTTTCATTTGTGAAGTTATATGTTCCTACAGACGGAGTTGTGACCCACAGTCGTCACACTGCACATAGGAGTGACAATCCTGACCGGTATAATAAACAGTTTTGGGCCTTGAATTCCTGTAAGCAACGCTCCATCATCTTGAAGAGGTTGTATGCAGCACATCACACATTGGAGGAGGTGAATCCGACGGCAAAGTGTGATGTACGTTGCGGTGGACGGCAACAAGAGACTTTCCGCTGTTACCATGGAAACACTGTCCTTGATAATCTCGGTACATCTTGACTCACGATATCGTTACCACCATTTCATCTAACGTGCACTAAATATCTTTATTTCAAGCAAGAATGAAACATACAGAAATTACGTACTTAAAATTATTTGCACATATGTGTCTTCCACCATCACCCCCCCCCCCCCCACCCCACCCCCACCCAC
>Ga0123355_10017105_pt1 | contig 11448 bp, 7 predicted proteins | sample TergutEmb28metaG_3_FD_89872 | JGI IMG/M metagenome (GOLD analysis project Ga0123355, IMG submission 89872) | Embiratermes neotenicus P1 segment gut microbial communities from Petit-Saut dam, French Guiana - Emb289 P1 | ecosystem: Host-associated > Arthropoda: Insects > Digestive system > Gut ...
CGGGACGTGCAGGATTAGCCGCTCTTCCGCCTTCTGCTATTGACACTACCCAATGTCTACTTCCATCAATTTGGGTCATAATTAAGGTGTCGCTTGAAAGTTGGTTCAACATATTCAATAAATCTTGTCTTTGTGCCTGTGTACCTACTAAATGTATTTCTAACCCATCCGGGTCAACAAACATTATTGGGTTGTTGACAGCGTAAACATATAAATTGCTACTCTGCATAATTGCCCATATACACGGAACAGGATTATCGGGGTCGGGATTAGTGCCAAAAATCATATTAGTTATATCCCACAGCGGGTCGGGAGTGATAAACCTCCCAATTGAGGGGTCATAAAAACCGATTCCTAAGATACACGAACCCGGTCTCCGCATCCCAATATCCGTCGCCGCGGAAGCGGAACGGATTGTGCGTCGGCTGCGCAATCTCGTTCATCTGATTCCCGAACGCGTCGAATACGTAGTGTTGACGGTGGAAAAATCCCGCGCAGGAGCGCGGGATTTTTCTCAAATCACTCTAATCCAGCAACGTCCATATACCATCTCTTAATTCGAATACAGCGCCACTTCCTGCAATTCCGCCATTTTCTGCCCAAGCTATATTCATTATTGTATCTTTTCTTTCAACATCAAGTTGTCTAAAATAAGCTATCCCGTCATCTAACCACTCATATTCCCAAAACGGACCGGGCAGCATTATTTCAAACATTCTAATGCGCAATATCCTGCCGTAATCAAAAGAAGCGTATGGCACTATTGTAAAACCACTTTCTTCAAGGAAGTTCCCCATCATTCCTTCAAGCACATCCATATGCTCAAAACCCATCCCCGATAAATCAATCCAAATATACTCAGCATTATTGATTATATCAGGAAACTGTTGACTGACTGAAATAAAGCCACTGCGAAATCTTAAATAATACAACCTTGCTTGCAAAAACACCTCATCACCTAAATACGAGCTGTTGCTATCAATATGAACATTGCCCGTTGTTTGGTCAAATGTTACTCTAAAATCAACCGCTCTACCTATGTCGCGAAGACGAACGAAATTGTTACCGTCTATGTGGTAAGTCAACATTTCCACTTTTTCGCCATCAACATAAATAGGTTGCTCTGATAACTGTGCTATAATATTGTTTGTTGCAACAGATATATTGCCAAACAAAATCGCACCAACAATTACACCGATTATAAAATATATTTTTTTCATAAATATTTCCTCCTTTTTAGTTTTTAAAACGGAATATTATGACGATTTAAAATCTCTTCGATATGCCAGTCGAAAATATTAATTCCGGATCCTCCAAAACCAGTTCTTGATACTTGGTGATACATTATATTACCGGGCTGCCTGTTATCACTAAGTCCTAGAGCGTGTCCCATTTCGTGTGCCGCAATTTGCATAAATTGCCACGGTCTCCAATAATTGTAATCCCAACCTGAGCCCATCGCAAATATAGTAATGCCTGAAGGACTTCCGAAACCTGCAGCAGTTCCACCAGGCAAGCTCGGCCCTTCGCTGTGCTGAATATTAACATTAACCGTATTTTGACCAAAATGATCACGGTAATCATGAATTACAATATTCATTGTCATATTCCAATTGTCAGTACTGACATTCCAAGCATTAAACCCTTGCATAGCCGCTTCGCCGAAAGTAAGACCTCCTAACCACACATCTTCTATCCCTCCACTAGCATTTGCCGCATCCCTTCCGGTTTGATTATGAGCTCCTCTACTGTTAAAATGTATATGCACGGTTGCTGTTACGTTATTAGTTCTGGGTTCTACAGTAACTGTAACAGTATCAGGAGATCTCGGAACGATTACAGCGTCGTTCTCTCGAAGATTTTCTATAAATCGCTCCATTGTTACGAATCCACGCCTTTGCGCATTCATTACTGACTGGATATTAACTCTTGATTGCTCACATTCCGGCATAATAATTTGGTCTTCATCCCACAGCCCCAACGGGTCAGCGAACCTAATAGGATTTTGGCTTGCGTAACGATACCAGTTTCTCCCCCATCTCGCAGGATCCTCAGTAATAAACCTACCCAAACTCGGATCCATATACCGATTACGTAGATACACGAACCCGGTTTCGCTATCCCAATATCCATCGCCGCGGAAGCGGAACGGATTGTGTGTCGGTTGCGCAATCTCGTTCATCTGGTTCCCGAACGCGTCGAAAACGTAGTGTTGACGGAGGAAAAATCCCGCGCAAGCGCGGGATTTTTCCACAAACTAAGGTATAACTCTTCTCAAACCGGTATCAATAGGCGATAATTCAAGAATCATATCAACCAAATCGTTTAAATACGGCGAATGGTCATCAAATTCATTCCAGTAATATTGCTTAAAATCTTGATTTCTGTAGAGCATATGAACAACATAATTCCCCCACGTAAACGACTCTTCATCTGCAATTTCATAGCTTATACGAAACCCACTCTCCAAAATTTTTTCTGCCAAATATACGATTTGTTCAACCTCGTAATTTGACAACTGAGTCGTGTGAATTGCCGCAGATCTCACATATGGAGGTCCTGCGATAAAAGGAGTTCTTCTCAAATTGGTTCCATAACTTGTTCCCCATTGAACAGATAATTCACCATCATTATTTATCACAAAAAATATTGTATAGGGAATCCTGTATTCTTCCAACATTCCTACTGACCTTGAATATATAGCCATTCTGAGTATTTCGTCACGCCTTGCGCACGAATTTGAACAACCTACTAAAAATAGGGTAAAGAATATCAAAACAAGTGCGGAAACTCTGTTTGTATTAATGACCAATTCCAATGCGACCTCCTTAAAGTGAATCCATGTTCTTGTCTTATCATATTTTCGGTAATATCTCTGCCCGGAACGTGTTGTCCCCTAATCCCGATAACCGCTAACTCTTCTCTTTGTTCGCTCAAAACGATTGGCACAGGAGTTTCGACACCATTCATTCGAACGCGAACCCAATTAGGATACATATCCGATTGAGAAAACATTACCCTTCTTGCCCAACGGTCAGCGTGTATTAGTTCGTGAGCTAACACGATAAAAGCTCGCGTCGATTGATTAGATATATAGCCAGCGTGATTTTCCACCAGCATATACGTATCGTTAGGATTAAAGAAAAGTCGACCGATATTGTTGCCTGCCCTAAAAAAGCTTCTACCGCCAGTCAACTCCACAAAAATCTCGTCTTCCATATCAATAACTCTTCTAACTAAATTCGTTCCATACCAAGCATGTCCGTTTCTTCTTTGGTAGCCTACTGTCCAGAGGTTATCATTCCCGGGAACAGGAGTGTGAGTAAGATACAAATAATCGTGTGACATTTCGTTGAGATTATCAAGTACGGTTCGAGCATCATCGTATGAACCGTCCACGATTAATCTCAATCCCCATGGATCAACGAACATTATCGGATTATTCGCAACGAACGCATAAAGATTGGTACTCTGCATAACTGACCATATACAATCCCGCATATTCCCAATATTCCAATAGGGGTCTTCTGTAATAAACCTACCCAAACTCGGATCCATATACCGATTACGTAGATACACGAACCCTGTTTCATCATCCCAATATCCGTCGCCGCGGAAGCGGAACGGATTATGCGTCGGTTGCGCAATCTCGTTCATTTGATTCCCGAACGCGTCGAAGATGTAGTGTTGACGGACGTTTCGGTCTTGGTCGAGCAAGTACAAAACCGAGCCGTTGTGGTCGAAGACGTAGCGGGTGCGATGGAAATCTCCCGCGCTTACGCGCGGGAGGTTTCTAATCTACTTCGTAACATCGTCTAACATAATCCAATTCGTTCCATCAAAATAGATGGGTTGGTTATCCCAAATGCGAATTCGTAATGTTCTAAGAAACCGTCCATCATTCCCATCCGCAAGAAAATTCCCGGCACCCCAAGTGTGTACGAACGTAGGCGTGTCTAACGTTCTGTTAATTAGAGTTCGCACCAAATCCAATGTTGCATATTCGCCAACAGTAAGCTCTACACCACTTGTAAGACCAACTTTTTCTGCAACTTCAATATAAAAATAAGGAAAATTACTTGGATAATGATATCGATCATCCCAATCCATTCTATTAACGCGTACGGTTCTTGCAAGTATCGTTATTACTTCTTCGATGAGTATTTTGTCATAGGGGCGAAAATTCCAATTACCGTCACCACGAACTGCGTCAACGATAAAAAGTTCATAAATATAACCAAAAGCCCAATGCTCAATAGGAACATCCGTAAACCAAAATCTTTCCCAATCGCCTCTTGGCTGCACCTCTTGCCACGCAATCATTTCTGCAACTATCCTTGAAAATTCTGCGCGAGTAAGAGTATTTTCTGTTTCTTGTGCAATCACGAAATTAGGTATTAGCAATGCTACAATTAAAAAACATATAATTAATTTTTTCATCATATCCTCCCAATTTATTGTCCTAACGGTCCATAAGTTATTCTATGCCAAAGAAACACACTTTGATGAAGCGTAACGCCCATATCTGCCATTCCTAAAGCATTCGTTCTCCAAGTAACAGGATTAGTCAAGTGTTGATCCGGATGATTAGCCATCCAAGGCCAAACTCCTTGAGCATTAACTCCAATCATCTGCTCTGGACTAACTCTACTCGCTCTCGTGGCAAATCCCATTTCATATCGAAATCGCTCTTCTACGGATATAGCAGCAGCTTCCACAAATCCTCGCTCTACACAGGAATTGAAATTGCTGGCTTGTCGTACTCTCGTATTGTATCCCTTGTGCTGAGTAAATGCGTGAACAGCTTCGTGTATCATTATTGACGGAATGTCTCCGTGTTCAGCACCCAATAAACCTACTACCATTGTTCTGTTGTCATAGTAACTATCGAAGACACCATAATGAGGATTAAATACTAAGCGGAACACCTCCGTATCTTCAATAAGGTAAGTTAACAATGCTCGACCCACCGCGGAGCCGCCTTCAAAAGTTCCATCCTTAATTCCGTAAACAAGCACCCCTCGTACTCCTGGGGCGTAGTAGATTGGCTCAGTATGAAAAGTTACACTTCCACCCCATATATCATTAGCATATCCTTGAAACATCTCAAAAGCATACACAGACATCCGAATCGACAATCCAGTCGGGTCTGTAAACATTATAGGATTATTCGCGGCATACACGAACCAATTTAACCCACAGCGAATGGGGTCTTCGTTTATAAACCTACCCAAACTCGGATCCATATACCGATTCCGCAGATACACGAACCCGGTCTCCGCATCCCAATATCCGTCGCCGCGGAAGCGGAACGGATTGTGCGTCGGTTGCGCAATCTCGTTCATTTGATTCCCGAACGCGTCGAAGATGTAGTGTTGACGGACGTTTCGGTTTCGGTCTAGCAAGTACAAAACCGAGCCGTTGTGGTCGAAAACGTAGCGTTGCATATCGCCGTTCACCATGCCGAACATCAGTTGAGTGCTTCGAATGTAGGTTGCATTAAGCTGAGTTCCGTTCGAATCGTGACCGTGTTCCTTGACGATGTGCATTCCGTCCCAAATGTGGTTCAGCGTGTTGCCGTTGACGGTTTTCGATTGCCGCAAATTGTTACCATCGTATCTGTATGTAGCTATCATACCATCATTTTGCGCGCTTGTCAAGCGGTTAAATCCATCGTATTGGAAAGTCCACGCCTCGTCCGAAACTTCCGGCAAATCTGTAACAAACCACCGCCCTGTCATATTTCCGTTTAGGTCGTAAAAGAACAAATTAACGCACGTGTCTCGCTCCTCAGTCAAAAGTCGATTGTTTATGTCGTAAGTGTAGGTTGTAATCACGCCGTTTCGGTTCTGTTCAATTCGGTTTCCGCGCGCGTCGAATTGGAAACCGGTCCAGATATCGATACTTTCGCCGGCGACATTACTGCCCTCGTGGCTCCACGTCAAACGCCCCAAACCATCGTACCAGTATTGAGCGCTGACAGTATCAGTCCAACGATTATTCCAGCCAAACATGTCACTTATATTCCCATCCAAATTGTAGGTAAGTTGACGATTGAATGAAGTATCCGGTTGACCTGTTGCGACGCGCATATGAGTCAACAATCCTGCGTGATTGTAAGTAAATGTAGACACGATTCCATCAACTTCTCTTCGCGTAATCCTACCGTTTCGATTATGCTGATATGCCGCGTTTCCATTGACATTATTGACGTGCGTAAGCCTGCCAAGCCTGTCGTGTTGGTATGTAGTTGACATCGTCACTGCGCCGCGGAACGTGACCTCAAACGATGTTCGCGCACCGTCAACCGCGTGAGTGTATCGTATTATTACAGGTTGACCGCCGCTCGTTCTTGATTCTTGACTTAAACGCCCAAGCTGGTCAAACGCATACGTCGTTGTTCCTGTCGCATCAACCATTCTCGTACGTAGTCCGTTTACCGAGTACGTATTTGTAATCGAATCGGTTAGAGTTCCATTACTCCTGTGAGCGCGTATAACCAGCGGCTGACTAAATGCGTTAAAAGTCGCTGTAACAAAGCTTCCGTCGCGATTCGTTCTCCGAGTGACATTTCCGAAAAGGTCGTGTTCATACCTTTCACGTTGCCCCATCGGGTCAATATATTCAACCAATCTGCCAAGTCTATCGTAAACATATTGATGCACGGCAAAATTTGCTTGAACTCCTTGCACGCTTGCCGGGTTTATCGGCGCGATAAGCCCTGTAAACACTCGCGTTAAATTGAATCCGTCATCGAATGCGTATTGAGTGATATATCGGTTCGTGCCATCGTGCTGAGTAACTCGTATCAGTCTATTCATGCTGTCATACGCATGTTCAACTGTTGTGAAGGTCGCAGCTTGACCTTGACGATTATTTTGTTGCATTGTTCGAATCAAGTTTCCGTTTGCGTCAAAATAATTCCGAGTTTCGGAATATACATTCGCGGCAAATGGCGTTCTGACTTGTAACAATCTGCCTGCGTTATCATATGTATAATGAGTAAGTCGACCATAGAAATCACTTTCGCTTACCAATCTCCCGATTCTGTCGTAATTCAGAGTTCTGTAATGCCCATAAGCATTGTACATTCTAATGGGCTGATTCATATGATTGTACACCATTCTTGCGGTATTAGTGCCTGCTCGCCTTGCTCGATATCCGGTAGTTGTAAGCAAGTTGCCGACAAAATCGTATGTGTTATCAGTTCTGTCAAGTTGGTTTGCCGCCGCTGGCACTACTGCGGGACGATGTAACGAAGTGCTTACCGTTCTGCCTTTGGTGTCAATTATACTGACCGTTGTCGGATGCCTAAACGCAGCATCGCCCCTGTAAGTTGTTGTAACTCTTCTATTTCTTACTCCAAACGCGCTTGTCGCATCAACTGCGTAATCGAATGTCACTCTATCAAGTCTTGTGTTGTTGTTAAAAGTTTCTCGAGCAATTATTCTATCAAGCGCATCATATTCAAATCGTTCTCTAACAAAACTGTTTCTCGCCGGATTCCGATACGCGGTTTCAGTGATTCTTCGCCCGATATTATCGTACTCAAAACTGCCCAACCTTACAAAGTTAGTTCCATCGTGGGCATAAACTGCTGTAAGTTGTCCTAATTGGTCATGATTTCGCCTAATCTGCCGAACATCTTGTTCCTGGGCGTTGCGATAAGTTACCGTTATTTGATTGTTTGGCGTATCGTATGATACGTTTACGCTTGTCCAGTCTGGATTTAACTGCCTTGTCATTTGATTTTGTAAATCGTATTCAAAGTGGGTAATATTGTCATTCCCGTCAACGGTTCTTATGAGTCTTCCCAAAAAGTCAAATTCTTGCCTAGTTATTATGTTGCGCGGAGTCCCGTTAACCATTACACCGTGAGCCGTAGAATTTATGAGAATAGCCCCGTCACCAAGAAAATGATACTGGAATGTAGTCCTTATCACATCGGACGGATTAGTGGTTGGAAACGCTCTTGTTTCTATAATCCGTCCTTGAGCATCATAATCAAACTCAGTATGCGACACTTCCATCCACGGTCCATTCCTGTTGTTTCCTTCATAAACCGTGCTTCGAATTATTTTTCTTCCACCGGGAGCCAACGTGTTTCTCACTCTTATCCAAGAATTTACATCTCTTTGAGTGTATTGCCTTGACAAGACCATAAACCTTTGGTCGTATACGAAGCGTTGCTCTAACCCGCCTTCAATCCTTTGATAAAGCGGTCTGCCTCTCCTGTCGGAATTTGTGAAAACATCGCTGACTCGGTTAGTGAAAGTTGCGTTAGGGCTTTCGTAAGTCCTCGTTCGACGCAAAGCGGCTGTTCTGTTTAGTCTGTCCAAACGAACTTCTCCTATTGTCCTATCTGTATAATTAGCATATTCAAAGTTTTGTCTTCTATTCATCATGTTGGCATCAGGATTTGTGGTAGTTATACTGGTCAATCTGTCAAATCTGTCATAAACATATGCCGTTCTGGTGTTATCAAAAGTTCTTGTTTGAATCGCTGTTGTTTGTGCCGTGCTTTGCGTGTGGGTATATGTATATCTGTTTTGTTGTTCCCCGTTATTATAATCAAACACTGAAGTCACCCTGTATGCGTTGTATGTGTAAGATGCCGGACCGTTGGGTGTGCGCATTCTTCTTGCTGCTCTGTTTTCAAATTCAAACACTCTATGTCCGCCTGTCGGATACACGATTCTCTCCAAATTATAAAAATGAAAAAAATTGTTAGCGCTGTTTATCCTAAACTGTCTTGCTTGCATAATATATTGCGTATCACTCCAAACTCCGTCAGCCTCAGGTCTTCGAACAGTTAGAGTTCGTCTGTTTATCGTTCTTACCAAATTTTGTGGATCTCTAACGTTGTCCCTGATTTCACCTAATTCATATCTCACTATTTCGGTTCCGTTTACACTAATCCCGGTCGTTCTTACCGAAATTGTTCTATTATATGTATCAATAATATCGTAGCCGATAATATTGTTATTTGCATCCCGAACAATATGATATCTTTTCATATTTCCTTGATTATCAATTACAGCTTGTAGGAACATCCTACTCGACTGCCTTATAGTTGGCTGACTACCTTCAAAGAAATACTGCACTCCGTTAGAGTCAACGAGCCTAATGTGGTAGTAAAAACCTCTTGAATGCCATCTTCTGTCAAAATGTGAATTTGCGGTATAATCAGTAACCCCTCCCAAAATTTCGACTCGTGAACTGGGATTGAGAGAACTTGAACCTCTATATCTAATCAAATGAACTTGACCATTTGGCAACTTAACTCGCCCGGTATGAGTTCTCTCTGCCTGACCTCCCGGAACAGTTCGGTCTATAAAATCATCACTCAATATTCCCGGCATATCAAGTTGCCAATTATGCCCTAAATTAAGAACAAGTTGGTGACTGCGGGTGTCAATATTGTTAGAACCAACCTGTATCATTCTTCTAACGGGCGGAGTGTTTACGTTTCTTGTTAGGCGCACTGTGCCATTTGCCGTAGCTTGAGCACTCCTAATGTATTGTCGAGCGTTGCGGTCTCTTGACGGAGGGTTCAACACGCCAGGGGCAACATACAAGGTGTCAACTACGTCTTGTTCTAAGTTAAACATGACCCATATCCCTGTTCCGGTATCACTGCGAGTAAACCAAAACATAGGCTCTGCAAGAATATCAGCTCTAACATTATGGCGACGATAATTAAATTCCCTATCCGGGGTTTGACTATTAAATCTCCTAACTATATTCACATCTAAGCCGTTAATTCCGGGAAGATGCAAGTCTACTCTGTTGATGTCTACGGCTCCGGTTCTGATATCAATGTCGCTTCCGCTTTGGATAAATGGTGCATCGAATTGATTTCCGTGCATTGCAGCCATCTGAGCTGAAAAATTCTCTAATATTGCGTCAGTTGTTGCAAACGCCATAAAACCAACTTGAAGTACGACAAAAGAGAAGAGCGTGACGGATATCCCGACAGCTAATTTTTTCAACATTATTCAACTCCTCCTGCTATTGCTAAATTTTCTGTAATTTGGAACCAGTTTTCACCGGTTTGCACTTGCTCCAATATTTCTCTTACATCAATATTTGTCCCTAAAGCAATAATTGAAGCGTTTAGTATATCCTCATATTCAAAACCTTCATCAAATAGCATATTTAAAGTTTCCTCAGAAATTCCGTTGTTCATTATTTCTGCACGAAAGTGCGCGACAACGACTTTTTGTCCAGGAAGTCCGTATCTCGGTCTTCTTAAAACGCCTTGTTCACTTAAATTATTCATAACATTTTGTGAGATTTGCTCAATTACTGTTTCGTATATATCTTCTATTGATGCTACTTCGAGGAAAACTTCTAAATTCTCTCCTGTAATGTCAGCCAACCTTCTCGCGGATAGAATATTTGTTGAATCTTGCACTTGGACGCGACGAACACCAGACCTGCTTCGCTGAACGCTTGCACCCGAGCGACCTCTTCTTCGCCTGCTTGGCGAAGAATCAATTTCTACTGCTAACTCCACAAACGAAGTGCCTACAGTTATTTCATCAAGAATTTCGTGTACAGTCATAACTCCTTGACGGCTTAAAACTCTTGCAACGTATAAGTCTTCAAAATCCAGCCCTCTTGCTAAATAATCATATACATCTTCGTCGGTCAAGGCACCGTGCCTGTCGCTTGTAACTTCATCAAACGCAAAGTCCATCCAAAAGCTTGAACCATAAAACACTTCTCGCAAATCGTACATCTCTCTTATAACACTAATATCCTCATTGGTTTCAAGCCAAAAATATGTAATTCGAAGCACGTATTCCATATCTCGACCTTCCATTATCAAATCAGCTATGAAATCCATATAATCGTCAGATAATGCGTACGCTTCTCTTATAAACTCAAAATTATATAATAGCATATTGAATTCCAGCGGATCTTCAATCGTTCTTTCCATAAAGCTTATCAGTCGATTGAATTCACTTCGCTCGGATAAAATTATGTCGTTTTCTGGTATGTCCCAATTCCATTCGTCAGCTTCAATTTCATATTCATACTCAAGTTCTTCAACCTCCGTTTCAACTTCGGCAAGCACCGAACCTAACGCAAAAACCAGCATCACACAACATGCCAAAAATATACCGACATTCCTCTTGAATTGATTATTTTTTACACTCATACATCTTGCTCCTTTTTCATTGTTAATTTTTTGTTTTCCCTACAATGTCGCTACTTCAAACTTAAACTTGTGTCTAAAATCACCTCACAGTTCATTAGATTTTTATAGTTTCAATCCATTGTTTTACATACTTCGACGAAAATAATTAGCAAGTATTTTAACACATTTTTGCTGAAAAAAATGGAAAGTTGTATTAAAGTGTAGTTTAAATGTATTAAACAGCAGATTTCAGGCATTATTTGGATATTTTCCACTCATCTACCTCTATCGTAATTTTTATA
>Ga0123355_10017106_pt1 | contig 11448 bp, 10 predicted proteins | sample TergutEmb28metaG_3_FD_89872 | JGI IMG/M metagenome (GOLD analysis project Ga0123355, IMG submission 89872) | Embiratermes neotenicus P1 segment gut microbial communities from Petit-Saut dam, French Guiana - Emb289 P1 | ecosystem: Host-associated > Arthropoda: Insects > Digestive system > Gut ...
CTTCACCCTCTTTAGTAACAGAGGGTGGCGCGTAGCGACGGGTGATTGTATGTAGGGGCACCGCTGCGCCCTACGATATTTTTTTAATCACTGGCGTAGTTTTTAAAGTAATTTTGCACCAAAACAATCGGAGTGCCGCGGTCGCCGCTTCCGGCTACCAGATCACAAAGGCTTCCTACCAAATCGTGAATTCTTCGGGGTGTTGTGCCGCCGGATGCCATGCTGTCGGCCAGATTTTCTTTGTTTTTGATGCGCTCTCGGATGCTCTTTATCAGATCTTCGCCTGACAAATCCGCATAATCATTATCGGCGACATATTTGATTTTGAGTTCATTAGGAGTGCCGTGGAGACCGTCTGTGAATGCAGGTGATACAACAGGATCGGCAAGTTCCCAAATTCCGCCGGCCGGGTCTTTAAAACATCCGTCGCCGTAGACCATTACTTCAAGCGTCGCACCGGTCAGCCTGTACAGTTCATGTTGAAGAGCTAAAACGAACTCCTTTGTATCTCTCGGAAACAGCTTGACCCGCTCGTCATTTGCTATATTTGAACCTAAAAGCCCATACTCGCTAAATCCGCTGCCATCGACTGATTCACAAAGGATATCGTCTAAGCGCAAGCACTTGTCTGCACCGGCGGCAACAATGAGTTTTTGAGTTCTGTGGCGAGTGTGGACATCGCAGCACAGGACATTCTTTGTGTACTTTAATATATGAGTGGGGTCGTTAGAAAAAATGATTTCGCAATTCTTTGCGATTTCTTTATAATATTCAATATAGTCAACACCGGTGAAAGGATGCAGGGTTTCCATTCCGAAAATGTCACGGAATTCCTTTTCACTAAAGCTGTCTGTGTAAGGATTTACGCCTTTTTCATCGCATGTCGATATATCTACAAGCTGATTTCCGACTTCGTCACGAGGATAAGAAAGCTGAACAAAGAGCTTGTCGCACCCTTTGGAAAGTCCGGCAAGAATATTTGCAAATCTATTTCTTGACAGTATCGGGAAAACAATACCAAGGTTGCCGCCGCCGAACTTGAAGCGGACATCCTTAGCGATATCATCGAGGCTTGCATAGTTGCCCTGAACTCTGCCGACAACTGCCTCTGTGACGCCCACGATGTCGCCGTCTCCCAGTGAATATCCGCCTGATTTTGCCGAAGCGAGCAAACAATCACAAATCATGCCTATTAAGTCATCGCCCTGTTTGAAAATCGGCGTTACAATGCCTCTGGCAACTACTCCTGTATTACGCATAATGAATCTCCCCTAAAGTAAGAAGTCGTATAAGCGGTGTTTTGTCTGACGAGAATCAATTTCTGTCGGCTCTAAGTATAAAGAGAAATTCCCATCATGTCAATCAACTTTCAATTGGATTTTTGTGATTTTAGTAAGGATATTTTTGATATATAATGATAATTGTTTTAATCGGTTTAATCAACTTGACAAAAACATGGATTATGGTAGTATGCACGTTAATGAAAGTACCCGGCTCTTGTGAAGAATTCAGGCATTTTGCTTTACCCTTTTAACTAAAGAGGGAGTCACCGCAGGTGACGGGTGTTTTGCAAAATTGATTTCGGGAAAATAGGGAGGGAAACAATCATGAGAAAATTTAAAAAAATTATCAGCGTAACTATTATTTTGGCAATCGTAATGAGTCTTGGCATGTCTGTTGTTACTGCAACGGCTTCAAGCCTAATCGCACCAACGGAAGTGGTTACTCTTGATCGATCAGGGCCTAGTAACAATCAGGCTAATTGGACTTGGACAATCAATGGTGAAACTGTAACAAGACAACAGCACGATGCAAGAATTAGTCAGATATATCAAGGTGCTACAGTGCGTCTTATAAGTTTCGATGCCCCAAGACGGAGTGGAACAAGTGAAAGCAGCGGCTCCATGACACGCAGCGCCGCTATTGCAAGTCTTAATAATGGGCAAGCGTGGGGAGCCGCGTATAGTGCCATTTTGAACGCAGTTACTTGTTCTGACTTTGCTTGGGCAGGTAATAGCGTTGCAATTCATGATATAACAGGAAATGGCACACCTGAACTTGTATTTGCTGCCGGTAGCGGAAGAATAGACTTCTTTGTGTATAGCTTCGATGGGAGTAATGCTAACCGTATTATTTTTATTGAGGGATTGGAACATCACGTCAGCAATAACAACCATGATGCATATGTTACAAGTGACGGTACTTTAATTGTACGCGGCGGTAATGCCGGGGATGATGGAATTGATCATTGGTCTGGGGAGACTTTTCATATTTTCAGAAACTTAGGATCGCCACAAGCACCGCCAACTACACAACAACCACCCGCACCACCACAACAACCGCCGGCAGGCGCAGCTACAGCGGCAGGCACCCTGACTTTCGACGTGCCTCCGATGCTCGTAGACGGCAGAGTGCTCGTGCCGATGCGCGGAATATTTGAAGCCCTCGGAGCGGAAGTTGATTGGAATGCAGCAACACAGACTGCAACAGGCACAAAAGACGGAATAGAGGTAGTTTTGACAATCGGCAGCAGATCGCCGACAGTCAACGGAAGAGTTGTGCCTATAGATGTACCGGGTATTATCACAGGCGGCAGGACCTTAGTTCCGTTACGCTTTATAGCTGAAAGCCTCGGTGTAGCTGTAGACTGGAACGCCGCAACACAGATGGTTACGATTACCTCAGATTCAGTAGGAGTTCTTACAGTTATGGTCGTGTCCGAGCCCATCCGAACGCCTGCACCGGCCCGACCGGCCGAGCCCGCCATAAGCGGATTTATATTGCCTCACAGCAGTACACGTCCGCTCACCGAAGCTGATTTGCGGGGACTTACGGCTAATGAGCTTGTGATTGCAAGAAATGAAATATATGCAAGGCATGGGCGCAGATTCCGAACCGCATGGATACAAGCACATTTCGATGCGCAAGCTTGGTATACACCGACGCTTCCGCTCGGAGTAGAGCCTGTACTTTCATCGCTTGAACATGCAAATATTGCGATGATTCTAAGGTTTGAGGGTAGATAAACAGCACAAATAGATACGCATACAAAATCAAGGCAGGTTAATATTCACTGTGAATATTAACCTGCCTTGGGGCAATTATGTGATTTTAGTTTGCAGGCTATTTTGACCTGCAACTTCAATTTTACAATTATTTACCAACACAAAAACGTTCGAAAATCCGCGAGATAATATCCTCACGCATAGTCTTACCTGTCACCTCGCCTATGGAGGCGAGTGCAGCTTCAATATCAACCACGACAGCATCAGGTGTCATGGATGATTCCATCGAGCTGATGGCAGCCATGATGCAATCTCCGGCCCGCGTGATGGCATCGAACTGGCGGGAATTTGTTATAATCTCCCCTGTGGCAGCCATCCCAAGCTCAGGGAAAAAAGCTTTTATCCGCTCGTCTAACTCACTTAACCCATCGCCGGTTTTTGCAGAGATGCTAAGGCAATCAAGCTCTGATTGCTTGAGAGTTTCAATATCAATCTTAGCCTGTAAGTCCGATTTGTTTATGACAGAAATCTTGGGAATGTTTTTCGGAATAGAGTCAATTGCCTCATAGTCCTCATCGCGCAATGGCTCAGAGCCGTCCAGTACTAATATAACAAGTTTGGCATCGTCAAGTGCAAGCCGTGTGCGCTCGACACCTAGTTTTTCTACTACATCATCTGTCTGTCTGAGACCCGCAGTGTCAATAAGACGCAGCAAAACACCGCCGAAAAGAACTCTTTCTTCGATTGTATCGCGGGTCGTGCCGGGGATGTCGGTGACGATAGCACGATCATAGCCCAAGATGGCGTTCAGGAGAGAGGACTTGCCTGTGTTGGGGCGGCCTATTATGGCAGTGGGAACACCATGCAGCATTATCCGGCCTCTTTCGTGTGTGGAAAGCAAGCGTTCAAGCTCTACTTTCGCACTTTGCAGTGAGGACAAGTATCCCTGCATTTCGAATGTATCTATATCCTCGTCCGGATAGTCAATTACAGCGTGAAAATGTGCAATAACATCGACCAAAGAAGCATAGACAGCCTCTAGCTTGATTCCGACAGCGCCTCTCAGTTGACCTGCTGCATTTTGCGCAGCCGACAGAGTTTCAGACTCGATCAGGTCGATAACGGCTTCGGCTTGGACAAGATCCAGCCGTCCGTTTAGAAAAGCACGTTTAGTAAATTCGCCTTGTAAAGCTTGCCGCGCCCCATGCGAAAATAGTGTTTTTAAAACCTCGGACAATACGAGCGGAGAACCATGGCACTGGAATTCGGCGGTATTTTCGCCTGTGTAGCTGTTAGGGCCACGGGAAATCATGCACAAGACAAGGTCAATGAGGTTTCCGTCCGAACAGATAAGCTCACCATAGTACATTTGCCGGTCTTTAGCACCGGAAAGCTTTGTTCCGCCATGCGCTTTAAAAACTTTATCGGCAATAGTTATAGCATCATCGCCGCTCATTCTGATAATTCCGATTGCCGACACCGCTGTGCCTGTGGCAATTGCAGCTATTGTATCACCCAAAATTAAAATCCTCCGGAAATAAACTTGTAATTATGTGCATCTGCTCGCGGCTTTCCGCAGGAGGGCGAGCGGTACATGCTCTGATATCAGTTTTAATTTATTCAAACTAATATACAAAGTCAACATGATATATTATAATAACACAAATGATGCGTATTTCAAGCATATCACAGAGTTAAAGACAAATTTGGAAACCGATTATTGCGTAAATCAAAAAGCTGCAATTATTTACATAAATCTAACTAACATATATAATTGCAAATGATATTGCTTAGTTTAAAGGAGAGTAGGAAAATTATGAAGCTTGAGCGATTATATTTTGACATAAAAAATGTGAAATTCGGCGAAAAGTCCTGCATCCATGACAATACTCTGATTCTTGAGCAAAGTGAACTTGAGAAAATAGCGCAAGATAGCGTATTTTCCCGTGTGCAAGTTGACATCGCTGCGCCGGGAAGCGACACGCGCCTGGTAAATGTCGGGGATGTTACGCAGCCGACGCTCCGTCTGGATGCGGCTGAGACGACATTTCCCGGTCTGACCGGCAAAATGGAGACAGTCGGAGATGGCCGGACGATTCTGCTCAGAGGGGTAGTTGTGACGGAGATTGTTGAGATGGATGTGGATATTCCGAGTCAGTTGCAGCTATCGAGCGAAGCGGAAGAAATAACCGATCTTGCTGCAATGTGGCATGTAACGGTTGATGCTTATCCGATTGACGGCACGGCAAAATATGATTATTTATGTGCTGTAAACCTTGCATCAAAGCGCATTGCGAAGTATATCGCGGCTCTGGCGGAGACGCTTAAGCCCGATGCACAAGAAACATTTGAGCTTGATAGCAATGTATCGGACGACCTGCCGAAAGTAGCGTATCTGGCAAATGTATTCTGTCACAGACCATATACCGAGTCACTTATCTACGGTGCGAGTATGCTTGAATCCTTACCGACGATACTGCATCCGAATGAGATATTGGACGGAGCCCTTACAAACCGTGACTACGACAATGCAACCAATGCCGATCCTACATTCGTGTGGCAGAATCACCCGATTATATTAGAGCTGTACAGCAGGCACGGCAAAGACCTGAATTTTGCCGGGGTTGTCGTGAGTAATGTCCATCACGAACTTTCTTGGAAAGAGCGCAATGCAACGATGGCTTGCGCGTTGCTTAAGAATAATCTTAACGCGGACGCAGTCATCATAACAAAAGAGGGCGGCGGACATCCTCAAGTCGATATCGGAATTGCAACTAACATACTTGAGGGCAAGTACGGAATTAAAACAGCGATACTTATGGTCGAAATGCTGTCCGCAAAAAATGACTCATACGGGCAAGTAATTTTTCAGTCTGAATATGCCGATGCTATGGTTTCGACAGGATGTGCAGCATTTGTGTCGCTTCCGCCTGCGAAAAAAACCATCGGGATGGTTGGGCAAGATAATAGAGGAAATACCGAAGTTGGTGAGTCCGGTGAAATGATAATCAACCACCGCGCACTTAAAACCGGACAAAGTCAACTTGGATATACAAAATACGGCAGCTTGAAGTTTTAAAGTTTAGGTATTCAGTAGGTGTAATTAAGCTTGACAACGGGTGTCAGATATCCATTGTAGGGCACGACGCCCTCGGCGTGCCGGGGGTCTATCGGGTGCAACTGCATTGCGACGCTACGCGGTGCGCTGAGAGCATCGCACCCTACAGATATAATTGCATAGCAATTACACTAACTTAACGACAACACATACTGAATAGACACACACAGAAAAAACATGTTTGTGATTTGAAAATAAGAAAGGATTGAGATTTCATGCCGAAAGAATTAAAGGCCATTCATTATGTAAACCAGTTTTTCGGACAAATCGGCGGCGAGGAATCAGCCGACACGGGAGTGCAAATTAAAAGCGGTCCAGTCGGCCCGGGTCTGATTTTGGACGAAGCTCTGGGTCAGCGCGCATCCATAGAATACACTATCATTTGCGGAGATAATTATTTTAACGAAAGCACCGAGAGTGCCATGCAGGAGATAATGGGCATAATTGAGGAGCATAAGCCGGACTTGTTTTTCGCCGGACCTGCGTTTAATGCAGGTAGATACGGTGTGGCCTGCGGCGCGATTTGTGCACAGGTGAAAAAGCAAATAGGCATTCCTGCGATTACTGCTATGTTTGAAGAAAATCCGGGCCGTGAGCTGTATGCACCGGACTTATTCATTCTCAAAGCTCCGGACAATGCACGGAAAATGGCAGAAACAGTAAAGCGCATGGCGGAATTTGCGTACAAAATTTATGACGGAACACTTGAGCGCGACCCTGAAACTGAGGGCTTCTATGAAAGAGGCTGGATGGTCGCAAAAAAATACGAGGACATGGCTTCAAAGAGAGTTGTGGACATGCTGCTTAAAAAAGTGGCAGGAGAGCCTTTTAAAACTGAGATATTCATGATGAAAAATGAAAAGATTGACCCACCTGCACCTGTTGGAAGCCTCAAAGAGGCAACAGTGCTCTTTGCAACTGACGGTGCATTATGTCCGCAAGGAAATCCTGACGGCATGAAAGTCGGGGATTCCGTGGTTTTCCATGAATATTCTATTGATGGAGTAAACACATTGTCAAAAGATGGATACACATGTGTTCACGGCGGTTTTGATACGAGTTTTGTTAAGGAAAACCCGAACAGGCTCATACCGCTCGATGCTATGCGGACACTCGAAAATGAGGGTGTTACGAAGTTCCACAATGCGTTTTTGTCAACATCAGGACTCGTGACCGGTGTTGTCGCAAGTGCAAAAATGGGAAGAGAGATGGCGCAATATGTCAAGGATCATAATATAGACGCCGTTATCTTAACATCGACATGAGGAACATCAACTCGCTGCGGTGCAGTGATGACTAAAGAACTTGAACTGGCAGGTATACCCACAGTGCAATACTGCAATATGACACCGGTTGCACAAGCGGTAGGTGTTAATAGAATCATGGAGTCGGCAAGTATAAAATATCCGTTCGGAAATCCGGATGTTCCGGAGGCTATCGAGTATGAAGAGCGGGTCGGCAGACTGCGCGTTGCATTAGATAGACTGACATCCCCGTAGAGGGAAGCTTAATAAAAATAAGGGGAGTAAGAGTTTATGAAATTAACAAAAGAACAAATCAAAGAGTTTTCAAAATCTTTAGGCATGGCAGTATGCGGAGTGTCCGGGATAGAAAGGTTTGCAACATCACCGGAGGGCAAGCATCCCTGCGACATTTTGCCGGGTTGCAAATCAGTAGTCGTAATAGGTGTAAACTTGCTTGACGGAGTTGTTCAGGCGAATTATAGGGCTTTTGAAGACGGACGCACAGATCTAAAGGGTATATACGGCACCTACGGATATACTATGCTTCCTAACTTCGAGCTCACATATGCCTGCTATGCTATGGCTAAATACATCGAAAACAATTCTGACGAGATTGCGACACCATGTTCTACAGGGCCTATGACAAACGGACTGCAAATCAGCATCCGCCATGCGGCAGTTGCAGCAGGGCTTGGACAATTCGGATATATGAGTATTGTGCTTACACCGGAATATGGGCCGAGGATTAGATTCGGCGTAATCCTTACAACCTTGGAACTCCCGGAAGATCCGATGTATGACGGTCCGGCTCTATGTAATCCTGACTGCGGAATCTGCCATCAGGTTTGCCCGACAAATGCAATCCGCGAAAACGGAACTCATGAACTTGATCATGTCGAAATGGGCGGAAAGTCTTACGATTATACACATGTCAATCTGCCGAAATGCCGTAAAGCACTTCAAGCGATGACTAAGGAGCTTGGCGGAGACGATGATTATTTCACTGAAGAAGATCCAACCGTTGAAGATCTTATAAATGCGGAAAATCGTATGCCGGTCAGCACAAGAGGATTGCAGCATATAGATTCTTGGCAGTGCGGTAAATGTCAAGCTTATTGCCCGGCAGGAAACTGGGGCGAACGCTACAAAAAAACCGGACTCAGTAAAGGTTATAAAGCTATAAAGAACTAATGCATTTACTTAAGTAACATATTTGCATATGCAAAATAAAATAATTTAAGGAGAGAGATTTAATGTTAGATTTTGAATTCTATGCACCAACCAGAGTAATATTTGGAAGAGATTCGCTCGGAACTTTGCCTGATCAAATCAAAATGGCAGGTGCAAAAAGGCTGATGCTTGCACATGATGGAAGTACCGCAACGCAATTTATCGTTGATCAAGTTGAGGATACTCTTAAGAAAAGCAACATAGATTATATTGAGTTTAAAGGAATCGTACCCAACCCCTTGCTGTCACGTGTACTTGAGGGAGTAGAAGTTTGTAAGAAAGAAAATATAGACTTCATTCTTGCAGTCGGCGGCGGTAGTGTTATAGACACTGTCAAAGGCATTGCAGCGGGCGTAAAGCTCAAAGAGGGTGAAGATCTGTGGAGAGATTATCTGTATCCGAAAGCAAGAGTTTCAGATGCGATTCCGATGGGTGTAGTTCTTACAATCCCGGCAGCAGGAAGTGAGGCATCTTTCGGGACTGTAATCACTCATGATGAGCTGAAAATGAAAAGATACACCGGCGGCGAATCGTTGCTTCCAAAATTTGCGATACTAAATCCTGAGTTTACAATGTCACTTCCGCCGTATATGACCGCTTGCGGAGCTTTCGATATCCTGTCACACCTGATGGAGAGATATTTTGTAAACTTCCCGAATGTTGATCTTTCTGACAGAATGATAGAAGCAGTTGCTCGTTGTGTGCTTAACAATGCGCCGATATTGGTCGATGATCCTAAGAATTATGATGCACGTGCCGAAATCATGTGGGCAGCATGTATTGCTCACAATAAGATTCTCGAAATGGGACGTACTCACGGAGACTGGGCAAGTCATGATACTTCACACGAAATCAGTGCGACATACGATCTGGCACACGGAGCTGCGCTTGCAATTATCACTCCGGCTTGGATGAGATATGTTTATAAGCACAATCCTGCGAAGTTCCATCAATTCGCTGTCCGCGTTTTCGATGTGGATGTTGCATTTGACAGAATGGATGATGCAATTCTGGAGATGGTCAAGCGTCTTGAGAACTTCTGCCATGTCATGGGTCTGTCAACAACGCTGACAGGTGCAGGCATTGATGATAGTAAGTTTGAACTCATGGCGAGCAATGCGCTTGATGGACGTGAGTATGTAGGGACAGGGCATGGTATTTATCTGCTTAATAAGCAAGATGTGCTCAATGTGCTTAAACTGGCGCTATAAGACAATAAATGAGAGCTGTGTGACCGGCTCGGAGTTTGCATTTTTAGCGATTTCGTCGCTATGAGCAGATTAAGCACTATTTTATGCTCCGGCTATTGTAAGATTCGTTTCGGATATGGTAAACTAGGCTGACGGGAATTGATTTCCGTCAGCCTAAATTATAGAAAGGAAATCCGGATGAATATTTTTCAGTTATTATGCTTTGTCACACTGGCAGGTACTGCAACATTTAGTGAGGCATCGGATAAGCTATATATATCGCAGTCGTCTTTTTCAAACAATATTCAGACCATGGAAAAGGAGCTTGGTGTCGGGCTTGTGATCCGTCAGAGAGGTACGGTTACATTTACGAGTGCGGGACATGCTTTCTTAAAACATGCCAGAAAGATTGTAGATGAGTACAATCACATAAATGTGCTGCTGCGGGAATATAAGCAATCAGCAGGTGATCGTGTACTTTTGTACACAGATAGGCTGAGCAGCTATGGATATAACGATTTGTTGGCTCGTTTTAAACACAGCTATCCAGAAATTCAGATAGAGGTAGTCGAGCTGGTTGATGAAAGTCTGGAAGAAGCGGCGAAGAGGTGCAGGGATTTTGTGGGGATAACTTTTTCTTCGAAAAAGAAAGCGAGTCCCGGTATAAAAAGCCACACGCTTGTCACAGACAGGCTTGCGGCTTTGGTGACTAAGTCACATGGTTTTGCGAAAAAGAGAAGCATCAAACTGGATGAACTTAGCAAAGAGAGTCTACAAATCATTTCAAACCGTCAGTCGGATTTCTTAAATGGATTTACTTTAGAGCAGTTTTTAAAGGCCGGTGTGACGCCGAATGTTGCACCGCTGGATTTATGGTATAACACTATCAGAGAGACGATTCGTGACTTGGGTGTTCCGGCAGTGCTGCCGGAGCGGGTTGCAAAGATTTTTTGCCAAGATGATATGAAAGTAACGCCTATAGATACTGAGAGCTTTTATATAAATGTTGTTATACCCAATGAATGTAAGAATGAGGCAGCCTTGCGGTTTTTTGAGTTCGCTTCCGGGATTTATGATGGGAATGTGAGTGTCAATTGATTCACACAGGGATGATGATTTTTGTAAGCAATTCCTTACTTGGCGTTGTTGCAGGGTCGTTTATGTAGCAATCATAAAATGTTCCTGTGAATGTCAGTGACTGCTTAGCCATAAATTCAAACATCTTACCGTATGTTGTATTAAGCGAGCGGTGAGAGCCTTTGTGCGTTGCGACGACCGCTTTGCCCTCATGTGTTTTGCTCATAACCATGCCGTCTTTTTCTGCAACAGCTTCGGCAATAGTAAAACCGACTTCCACATCATACTCGGACCAATCTTCGGCACAGTTAAGGTATGCGACATAGGGCGCACCGATTGGCTCTATACCAAGCTCTTCTAAGTAGGTACTGACCATATTTAAAGCTTTTTCGATGACCTTGTCTGATTTGGCATTGGTTGTATGCTCTTTGTAGACAAGGGCTGATTCTGATTTTAATTCCATGATTTCAATATTCATAATGACCTCCGATAATTGTAATTATTTTGTGTCTGCTCAGTAAGTGTCGATGAGTTAACGCAGCGTACCATTTTTTGGGCGATTAGTAATCGCCCCTGTTACTATA
>Ga0123355_10017107_pt1 | contig 11447 bp, 10 predicted proteins | sample TergutEmb28metaG_3_FD_89872 | JGI IMG/M metagenome (GOLD analysis project Ga0123355, IMG submission 89872) | Embiratermes neotenicus P1 segment gut microbial communities from Petit-Saut dam, French Guiana - Emb289 P1 | ecosystem: Host-associated > Arthropoda: Insects > Digestive system > Gut ...
CAATAACTTTTTATTTGAAAATTTTGCCGTTTATGAGATTACGTGGAAAAATATTGTAGAGCCGGGCAGGACACAGATGACAATATGGCACATTCGCATTGCATGTTGGATACCTAAGGCTACAAATACGCCCTCAGAATATGTACTAATTATTGCTTCTCCACAGCAACAATGGTTACGCGAACGCGCCTTAATATTACGTTATATGTACACTGCCTGCCTTGTTAAAATAATTCGCTTGATAGCTACATAACAATGTAACTATCTATACTGGGACATTTTAACCCGTTTAACCATCCATACATGTATCACGAAATATCAATATTCAGTTTAATTATTATTATGTGTACTTATATTAAAAGAAAAAACCGACATATCGATATATTAGAAAATTTATGGTATTTTGATTCCCTCTGTATGATATATTGTATACAGGCTTGATGATGGTTGCAGACCGACAGCAGCGGAGGGCAATTTTGGAAGAGGCTAAGGTTCACCAAGGAGAGTAATACAATAATAATAATAATAATAATAATAAGAATTCTCCAGTGCTGTAATCAAATGTTTCTCCGAAGGTACTTTGCTGCCAAACAGAAACGGTTGGAAATGTTCTGGTAAACAAACAAATGAAGGACTAGTGCATCCTCTGGTGTACTGTCGTGCTGTTCTATTGATTATCCTCCTCTCGCTCTCTTTTTTTTCCACTTTCTACTTATCATTAATTTAATTACTGCTATCCACCACTTGCTATGAGGATATACGTTCAGTTAAACGTGTCGTATCGGTTGTATTTGCGTCCAGAGACACTCACGTGTTTTGGAACCTTAATTATAGTCACGAAAGTTAATGAGCTGAACTGAAACTACAAATATCATTATGTACGACGTAAGCAAACCGGAAAATAGGTGCGTTGTGTATAGCTGTCAGTGTTAGAAATTGGCTTTGAAAAATAGCCCTAATTGGATTGCTCGCGTTTAATTTGATTCAGTCTGAGTTTGAGTACAGTGTTATGAAGAATTGTGGTGTGGAGCAGTAAATGAGAGATGGATCTCTGGATGCCAGGAAAACCCTGCTGGGCCCTTACGACTATGAGTTGCAGCTTTTCATTATGAAAATGGCGTCTAGCCGCCTTTCTTGCACGCACTTCGAAACAAGACAAGAAACATGCAGCAGGTATCAATCAAAGAGAAAGCGTCAAAGGACGTCTTTTATTGATTTATATAGGCACTGGGAAAAAGGAACATATATGTTAAATGTGTGTGTAATGTGCGAAATATTAGATTCTCCAGACGGGCTTTGATGTATGGAGTCAAACGATTTGTCAGTTAGTCGATCCTCCAGCGAGTCAAACATTTAGTCAGTCAGTCAGTCAGTAAGTCAGACACTTAGTGAGTCATTAAATAAGTCAGTCACACAGTAACTGAGTAAGTCGATGAGTCGGTCAGTCAGTCGGTCGGTCACTTGCTAGTTAATCTGTATATAAAATTCGCAGAATTGGTCTCTCTTTTCCTAACAAATTTTGTCTCAGAAACTGATCCCGCAATGACAGGAAAAAAGGGCTACATAAGAAACGGTTTATTACCTGTAAATTTCGTTGTGTACTTCGTGGTTTTTCTTGGCGAAGTAGTCACTGTAGGATTTATGACGAGGGAGACATGAAGAGGTATTGGCATTTTTTGGAAAGACTCGGTCGTGGCCTGTTTGCGGTAATACTACGGCATGTGTCCGGAAGGATTGATAACGACCAGAAAAACTTCAGTCAGAATAAACTGTGGTTTCACCGGAATTCAGACTAAACTTAACTTTGCTGTTACATGCATGGGTTAGCGTCCAGACCAAAAAATGTCTCCCACAAGAAAGTACTTTTTATAACCAATCAGCCATTCAGCTACATGGTGATACAATACACGCTCTTCTGTTTGAGCATGAGGTACACAAGTGCTATCATTATAATGGGTTTTTGTTACTACACATGAAAGGAGATGATGAATTATTATGGAGCAATGCTGGACTGATACAGAAAATGCAGAGATAAGTTAGTTTTTGTAAGGGAAACTACGAGTGCATGATCTTCTGCATCTATTAAAGGACCCATACCTGGTAACAGAACAGCACTTTTAGTAGCAACCATGTCAACGGAACGCATTCTGGAGCACATATCCGAAGACCTACAGACCTTAAAATGGAGTAACAACAACAACAACAATAACAAGGAGTTAAGAACACAAAACTTAAAGCCCACTTTCCCGTTGCCTATTTTTCTACGGTCACATAATAATAATAATAATAATAATAATAATATAATTATTACTATTATTCTACGGACTTACTGTTGAAAGGGCACGTAGCCTGAGATGTAGCTTCATGTCAACTGGAAAATAATTGTAGACATTTCGGAGGAGAGTATTACCCTCGTCTTCAGCGTAAAGTAGTCCAAAAACATAACGGTTTCACCACGAAGAAAAAGACAGTAGCCCCTCCGAAACGTCGCGATCTCTTTATCCCATGACGCAGCGTAACATCCAAGAAGACTTAAATCTTCATCCGTGCTTCAAGCTCGCAGCTTGTTACTGCGAAGAGTGCCAAATCTGAAGGAATTTCACATCATCTCCATCAGTCGTACTGATATCCTAGAAACAATACGAATATTTCATACATAATATTTTAAGATCTATCTCGTACCAACTTTGACATGCCTAGCTCCAAATATTCGTTAGTTACTGCCATGAAACGCAAAGCCAAAGAAATATTCATATGGCTACCACAGTGTTATTTTACAGTCTAAAATACATAACCTCACTTTGCACATTTTGCAAGATCTGCATACGTGTAATTTTAGGGTCAGAAATTTATTGGGCGCTTGTGTCGCTTTCGTCCAAATCATTCTCCTGCCATATTGTTATATTTGATCATAAAATAAAAATTTACGGGGCTGGGGTGTCCTCCAATTGCATAACATCTATTCCAAATTTAGTGAAAATTTGTGAAACGCTTCAAAGTTGGCATAACTAAGTTTGGTGAAAATTCGTGAAAGGCTTCAAAGGTTTTATTGCGGTATATATTCTCACATACTGGTATCATGGTGATTACAAAAGTTGAAATGTGAGAGACACTTTTTTCATGGTGATTTCAAACTCTTAAGTTTATTTTCCTCTTCTTGTTTTTGAAAGGAATCAATTTAGGCAAAAAAAAAAAAAATCTTCCCCCAAATTGCAATGCTGATTTGTTTGCATGAACACTATAGTTACATTATATTCACATTATATTTATAATCCTACACATAAAGTGTTTTACTTTCACTTTAATTTTATTTATCAGCTCAAATGGTACTCCCAGCATGAAAATTAAAATTTATGGCTTTTTTTGAAGAAGCTACAGCAACTTGGGCACAGAACTGTGACACCGGTACTTCGGTGATCCATTACGTTGACTTCAGTCCTACGTTAAGAATGAAGCGGCTTATATTGAGCTACTTTGCCTTTTCCTTTAATCTTCATCTAAATGCAAAGTGGAATTCTCTATCGGGATGGGAGAAAAGAGATGCCCTCTTTTATATCCCTATGCGCCACTTTTACAGCTCTTTAAGCAGTACAGTATTTCAGTCTAGAGTTTGTGTTTCATGCTAATCCATGGCACTAAAAATCTAGAAAGCTTCACTCAAATTTACAAAAACATTCTTAACACTGAACAAGATTTTTTGACGTAGTTGTCTATGGAGTACTGTTTGGGATATCCACATTTCGACAAAGTAAATTGATTCCCATTTTCTTCACTTCCAAGATGTAGTGAAGAATTTCTGTTGCTATCACAGGAATTCGGAAATTCGTACACAGAAAATCGCGAAAGTTGTCTTCTGCTACGTGAGTTTGTAATCTGCTAAATATGTGCCGACGTTTCGGGAGAACCGGGTGTCGCTGTTCGCGTCACTACTCTATCGTGAAAGCAAGGGCAGCAAGTTCCTCGGAGCTGGAATATATGGCCTTACACCCAAGAACACATCCGTCTGTCGTCTGTATCTGCATGATTCTTGTGTTACTTTCCGGCGCCAGTAGCCGTTTAGTATTCCTGATACTGTACTTTCCGTTAGTTCAAGTACATTTTTCCTTTCATAAAATATGTTCTTTGATAGACACTCGGTTGAAAATTGCGACGAGGATGAAACAGTAAGTCGTTATATACAGTTTGGTCTTTAAAGCATTCTTTTTAATTCCACCGAGTTAAAAGCAGCCCTACGCAAGGTTAGGGGTCCTCACAGTGCTGTTTCAGTCACTTAACGGTCAAGCAGTCCCAGAAGAGCCGATCTCGTTAACAGTCGATGAGGTGTATTAAAGTCCCAGCATACCTGAATCTTCAGACTCTCCTATTAGGCGCCAGCGGTAACACATATCACATTCACGAATAAATTAAGAGAACGTTAAATTCGAAAAACGCTTTCCGCCTTTCGGTTCAGTACATTTTATTTTCTAATTTTCTGCTTGAAAATCAAAGTTTGAAGTAGAGGAAACTAACATTTTACTGTGTGGTCTCTCCTTTTGAGGGAAATGTTTTGGTAGATTGATGATGATTGAGAACAGCGTTCTGAAGGTAAGATTTGGACTGAAGGGGAAGGCATTAGCAGGAATGTGCAGAAAACTGCATAACGAGGAGCTGCATAATTAAGGAGGTTGACATGGGCGCGTTATGTAGCGAGAAGAGAAATTAATACAAAATTCCACTCGAAAGATCTGCAAGGAAAAGAAAATAAATTGAAGAGCTTGGTGTACATAATTCTAATATTAGAATTGTTCATAAATATAAAAAGGATGTCAGGGTATGGATCTGGCTGAGGGTCGTGTCCAGTGTCGGGATCTTGCGAACACGACAACAAAATTTCGGGTTCTATACAATACGGGGAATTCGGTTGATTAGTTGAGCGACTATCAGCTTGTGAAGCAATAGACTGCTACATAGAGTTTGTTTGTTTTTGGCGCGACAGCTTCCAGTCGGGCATGGTCTCCTCATTCACGAGATTTCTAGATCACACACAACGACGCACCACAGTCGGTAAGACTCCTCTGGACGAGTGATCAGCTCGTCGCAGAAACCTCTACCTGACAACACACAACACTCACAACAGATGAACGTCCATGCCCCCGGTGGGATTCGAACTCACAATCTCAGCAGCCAAGCTGCCGCAGATCTACGCCTTAGACCGCGCGGCCACTGGGATCAGTGCTACATGGAGTGAATTAGTGTAATTGTGCTCTCTCACCTACTGAAGCCTTCCCGTAATATTAAAATAGAATGCAGAAGAGGAAGATGGAGGGCATTTATAGAATGCCACATCATGTGGCGTTTGTATCTTAATTAGAATTATATTGATCTCGTGTTACAATGTTAGTGTTTGTGCGCGCGCGTGCGTGCGTGCATGCGTGGTTGTGTCTGTGTCTATGTCCGGTCTTAGGTCTCAAGAGATTAGTGTTTTGTTTCCATCTACCGTATTGTCCAGCACCCTGATGACGGGCTCTAATTGCTTTGGCCTGATTGAGGGTGTATTCTACCTGTTGGAGAACTGCCAGCAAGAACAAGTGTTATCGATGCTTTCTACTGATAAAACTTCCCCTGTGTCTACACCCTCGCTGTTATTTAAGTCTGCTCCCTTTGAAACTGTTACCGAATCGCAAAAGCCCAGTCGTGTCACTTTTGCTGCTGTCATAGTACCAAACGGGAGATATTCACGAAACGTTCGTCGGTCAGTAAAAATTTCTCATATGTAATTAAACGGAATTTTTCATATTAACAGAATCACTTCTCAGTTCCGTGCCTCTACGCTGCTCTAAACGTGAGGAAATTCTGAGGTTTGGCGATAGAACAGAATATTGTAGGGTTGTGCAAATCGCCCTAACCCTCGTGGAAGACGAAAGAAGGAAGAAGGAGAATTAGATGGATGGTGTGTTAAGAATGGTATGATAAATATGGGGATTAGAAGTGGAGGTAAACGCAAGGGAAGAATTAGAAGGAACTCGACGGGTTCTGTGGAGACAGTAGCTATAAGGCGAGATAGAGGTAGATAGATAGACAGACAGACAGATAGATAGATAGATAGATAGAGAGAGAGAGACGGAGAGAGAGGGAGAGATATTACCAGAATTGTTTGAGTTACAAGGAATGTTTGGTTGATTCTTGTGTATTACTTAGGTGGTTTAGTGGCGCCATCAGTTACAAACATTTCCGGCATCCAATGGATGGAATTTAAGGATTTCAGTGTCCTTTGCTACTTACACTGTATAAACTGGCGAATAGCAATGGTCGTCTCGCAGCATCGTGCCGTCTGAAAGCTGTCCACATGGTTTAACGTCTCAGATGGTTTGAATCTCTTTCGACGCCGCGGTTAGAACCTCATAACTTGAGCGGTAGAAAGCTCTAACTCTCTGGAGCAAATACTTTCTTTAGACGCAAGCAGCTACCAGCTTGTTAAACATTTCTCTGTGCTTGTATAACCCAAATTTTATTATTTTATTACAAAAGCCCGACACTGGACCCTATTCTTAGCCAAACGAATTTACTCTACAACTTCCCATTATGTTTCTTTAAGATTAATTTTAATATTATCTACCTATCTACCTACGTTCACTTCTTTCAAGACATTTCTTCACGTTTGCAGTGAAAACTGTGCACACATTTCTGATCCCACCCACGTGTGTAAAATCCCCAGGCAGTGTTAATCACATTACAATGATCATTCAATTTATTTTTCTTTCGAAGGAGCATAAGTTACGAAGGTGTAACGATTACGCTCGGGATGCACGATCCGGGGCTCGAATCCCGCTAGATGCAAGAGCTTTTTATTTTCTTCAAAACGTTCAAAATGGATTTGGGGCCTACCTACCTTTCTAGTCAAAAAGTACAGGGATCCTGTCCGGGAAGTAAAGGGGCCGGGGCGTGAAATTAGCCACTCACCTCCATCTAGTGTCGAGATTAAGAATGGCTGGAGCCATACCTCCAACCCCCTATAAGCCTTCATGGCGTTTACACAGAAAACTTTACTTTTGTACGTCATTATATAATGTTCCGCCTTAGTTCCACATATTCCTTTAGCACCCTTTTGTAACATATTTAGCGCTTCTTCTCGATGTGCGACACAAAGATAGTACCCATAAAAGCAACACTAAGATAGTAGGAATATTGTAAAAGTTAATATCCGGAAGAAGAGGGGAAGGAAGGAGTTGTGGCCTATTTTATTGTGCTACAGTCACTTTTCAACAGACACTACTGACACGGGTCCAATAATAAGTTATTATGCCGTACTTTACCATTTATAACGCAGGGTACTAACCCCTCAATCTCGACGCTGCTTGTCACCACGTACAATGTACACATTAAATTTACCGAATCAGACGTTTCAGTAGTATCATTAGTTAATCTGCTGTTACAAACTTCTAAAGAATCAAAAATGAAGAAACAGGTACACAAAATCAGAAACACGATTAACTAGAAAGGAAGTGTGATTTAGTTTGATGATCTACAAATATCCCAGTATTTGTGACGAGAAACTGAAGAAACCCACAAAAACTCTGATTTTGACAACAATTCGAATTCTGGAGCTCCCGCATACGAACTAGGAGTTCTAACCAATCTTCCGCGAATAACAACGGAATGTATCGATATATCGATTCATGCGGTACCTGCAGGTAAATTTAGGAGGCTCTGTGATTGGTGCTCCAATCTCGATACCTGCCCGTCATTCCATTCGTGAACTGTAGCTGGGGAATCATTACGAGGATCCACAAAAACATTTAAGTGGTTGCGTGTACATTTGCAACATGCTGTTAATATCTGCACTACGATTATACCCACAACATTCTCCATTTATTGACAGATTAAACGTACTTTGAAGCATATTTAGTGAACAGTTCAACCATGGGAGATCTGAGGGCCTCACTGCCACGAAGAGAGGAATTCAAGGTTTGTTGCTTACGACGCCGTGTAGATTAAAGTGACTGTCGATACGAAAGAGCTTGCTGACTCTAGACAACAGCCACAGAAGGAAACAACTTGCTTTCACGAGAATCTGTAATTCCGTACCAGTCTACACGGTGTCATCTTCTACAAAACATCGCTCAAATATTTCATCCGCTGGAAATGAGTCTGTACAAATATCCATAGTAAATTCAGTGTGAAACACGTGTCATGTTGCTTTCATTACGATTACTAACAACTCCATCAACCAGAGTCATTATTAAAAGCTAAGAGTTCCCAAAAGCAGTCAAGAAATGTACCACACTTTCTCTGATAAAGATAAAGAAGTGCATCACAGTGCTGACAAGAGCCCGCCAATTGCCGTTTTCCTGAGCCACATGAATCCAGTCCTCGACACTTTATGATCCTATTATTTTAGACACGTCTTACTGTTGGACCTATTGCCCCATCTACACTTAGACATTCTAAGTTGTCTCTTCCTAATTTCCCACCAAAACCCTCCACGAATCTGTCTTCTCTCCCATACGTGCCACGCACCAAACCCATCTCATATTCTTGACTTGATAACCTTCTTGTTATCTGTCCAGAAGTTCACATCATGAAACATCTCATTCATTCTGTTCTACAGCCTTATCTTGCTCCTTCCATTTTAGGAAAGCACAGACTCCTATATTTATTATTTTGTTTTCGTGACGCGACAGTCCTTAGAGGGCGGGGCCTCCTCATTGTAGAGGCTTCTGGATCACATTCATTCACACAACATATCGGTAGGACTCACTTGGACGAATGATCAACCCGTCGCAGAAAACTCTACTTGACGACACACTACATTTACAAGGGACGGACATCCATGCCACCTGCGGGATTCGAACCCTCTATGCCAACAAGCGAGCAGTCGCACACCGACGCATTAGTCCGCGCCAGCACCGGGATCCGCTGTATTATTATTAACAGCTTGAAGCAAACAGTTTACTGCACACATCACTTGCACTAAAATTCAGACACTGCATTTTGGCCACAGGCCGTGTATTTGCTTCCTACGCTTCCCAGAATAAACTTCGACACCATTCACTGACGGATGTTTAGAATGGCTTCGGGTTTTGTTCTGTCTGAAGTGCGAAATGAACTCACAGCTTACAAGAATTTTATATTTCAAGGCCGACACTTAGCTCTGGCGGTTAGTCGCTTGCCCGTCAGTGTAAAATCTCGGGTTCGATCGATCACGTGCCAGTACATGTGACAACTGTGGTGGACGAAGTAGCTTTGGTATAGGTTTCCTCCGAGTGCTCAATCCTCTCTTGTCCGCATTGCACCACCAATACTGCATCCTGTTATCAGAGTGAAAACGAGCGAATTTTCAGGGCCTTCAAAGGAAGAAATGTTCTTTCGGAAATCGAAAGCAATGGGATACAATTTACCTTTCTTTTCGGGTTCAGAGGATTAGTACTGCTCAACAAGAGCTGCAACAATTTTATTTTACAGAATAGACCAGCTACATGTTTCGGCTAATGACGGGAGCTATCACCAGACTTATCACAGAAACATAAAAACGAAATGTCTACAGGTATATTGGTGGTTAGAGGTCTCGAACCTTAGGAAGGTAGTGTTATACCTTATACATAACATGTCAAATACGCAACTTCAGGAATAATAATACAATTCCTGGAGCTGCGTAACTAGTCTTACTGCACAGGAGAAGGTGCTGCATTACCTGATCGACGTCATCAAACCGTCTTTGTGTTTCGACCTTTGCTGCAGCGTCTCCGTGAAACAGAAGGTAAAACACCAACGACACTTGTGAATGCATATCGTCCACCGTCTCTACGGACACCTGCCACTGAATACGTCAGCTGTGGAACAAAATCCGTCGAGAAGCATATGCGTGCGTCACGGCGTAAGCGTTGGGACTGGCAACCAACCCTCGTCGATATGCTTTGTGAGAGTCAGTTGTGTCGCTACCGACACTGGTGGACTGCACACTGATTCGTGGCGATCGTCCTCTACGGATGCAATTTGTAAATACCATAGACATGAACACGCTGCGAATGAGTTCTTTTTACACAGTTTCTGTGGACTGACGAAGCCTGTTGTATGCATGTGTGTTCAGTGTCTAGAGCCATCATATCCTATTTTTGTCATCGGATGCGAATATAAATTCGGCTTCATCATCAAAGTTTGTACTTTTATGGTCGAGGACATTGTTGTGGGCTCCAGTATGCTACCTGATAGGCTAACTGGTCAGCGGAAATGTAATTTTCTAGAAACTCTGTAGCCGGGGCTGATTGAAGTTGTACTTCTTGCCGTACGCCCGAAGTTTTGATTTCTGCACGACAGAGTTTCAGGACATTGTGGGGGAGATTTCCGGCAGTGATTGAGAGCGACGTATCCAAGTAGGTGTTCTGGCCGTAAAAGGCTGATTGCGTGACGTCCTGGATCACCACATCAAGACCTAATGGACTCCTCTTGCAGGGACACTTGAAGGAGTACCTTTACGCAGTCCATCACAAGAACATTAGAGATCACGTGGCAAGACGTCAGGTAGCTTTGACAAAGGTGGATGGCACCGTATTAATGCGTGTGTCGAGGGACTGCCTTGTGGCATCGTGTCCTGTCTTCAAAAGTATGGAAATCGCTTCGCACTGCTACTGTATACACAAAGAGCCCACGTTTCGATCGTTTGATACCTTGTTTTATTTGATAGAGACGAACATCTCGAAAACTGAGGTTGTGCGTATTTTTATGCTGCATGCTATTGCCGACTTCTTCTGCAACAAGGAATCATGGTATGAAGAGCTTGTGAGATAATTCAATTCAGTGCCTAAATTGTAAAAGTTTAAGGTGGCCTGGGCCTTTGCCTAGTGAGGGAGAAAATTTCTTGCAGAATGTAAAAAAGTAAGTGTAGCTGTCAACATTTCCACTTCATACTCTGCCGTTTATAGATTTAAATATCTGCCCAGAGAGTAGCTGCCCTGTTACTCCGTTTTGCGTGCTTATTCTCAGTCATTCCAGGCCATTGTTAACTCAGCTTCCTCCAGTTTTATTCCAATGCATTGTTAACTAAATGTCCTGCTGCTCATCGATATATAGAGCTAGTGATGTCATTAAACAAACCATAAAAAAGTAACAACTTGAAAGAAAGGAGAGGAAATCAGGGAACATTAAACCTGATCATACGAAAATACATTTAAGAGGTGACAGAACTGGTTTAGGACCTATCCAGTAGCGGTCTTTGGACTTAACGACGGTTAGACCATCTGATTCTGTCACCAGGGGGTCAATTAACACAGAAGAGCTAGCAATCATACACACGTGACCTATATACTAAGATAATAACCTGAAATACTTTACTTATTGATAAAGCTGACAAATAAATTAATACGTTAGGCCTCCTAACATTCTAGAACTCATATTAATGTAAGTAGGATAGGATGCCCAAAAAGATCTTCATTCAAGAACTGGAAGGGACGAGAAGAAGGGGAAGACCCAAG
>Ga0123355_10017108_pt1 | contig 11447 bp, 3 predicted proteins | sample TergutEmb28metaG_3_FD_89872 | JGI IMG/M metagenome (GOLD analysis project Ga0123355, IMG submission 89872) | Embiratermes neotenicus P1 segment gut microbial communities from Petit-Saut dam, French Guiana - Emb289 P1 | ecosystem: Host-associated > Arthropoda: Insects > Digestive system > Gut ...
ACACACATCGAACCAGAACAATACAACCCATGAAATAACTCAACAAATAAGTCGCAAGCTCCTGGGGATGGATGTATTAACATCCGAAACATGTTGAGCATTATATAAAGAAATAATTAAGCAAGTGGCATCAAGTTGGTCTCTCTTTACTCAACTATCAAGATGATGCATGGTCCAAAAAACATAAGATTAACAAACTATTTAGTTATTACAAAAAGTCCTTTTGTTTGAACTTACCAATATCGTGCATTTTAAGCGCGTGGTTCCGTGCATCATGATTCAATGTGAATAAAAATCCAACAGATGCAACAGTATGCAGATATTTATTCACTGCAAAACTACTCTACATGTTTCGGGTGTCACAGCGCCCATCAACAGGAGTATTAAAACCTGTACCCGCAGCCTCCGGTACAGGTCATACTACTTGTACCGCTACTCCCCTCCAACGTTGTCTGATCGGGACGCAGTCAGTGTGAATATCGTGCATATTTCAAGCACACGGAAAACAATTTCCCATTCGTTGTAGAGCCACGTACGAAACGCAATTATATTTGTGCCGGTAAATGCAAAAAGAAATGAACAGTTCGGCCAAAAACGTAAGCACATACTGGTTCGGCATCAGAAAAGTTTAGAACAAACGAGGAGTTTAAAGCATCTGAGATGTGAACCACAGTGTTGCTGCGGTCACTTCAGCTCACGGTTAGTGAAAATATTCGTTGCCTGTATTTAAATGCATATGTTCGTAGCAACTGTCACGTTCTGGTCAAGAGACACTCAGGTGAGCGCGGGTAAGGCAATTAACCGCAATGTTCGTTACGTTTTTGAACATGTTTCAGGTAGAATAAACTACTTTCGACCGCCGCACGAGCGTTCATTGTGGATACTGTAACAAAATCGCTGATCGTGATAGTACCTTGAGCTCACCGTGACCATACCTTCAGCTGATCGTGAACGTACCTTGGAGCTGAGCATGACCGTACCTTAAGCTAATCGTGAACGTACCCTGAACTCATCGTGACCGTACCTTGAGCTCAGCGTGAATGTACCTTGAGCTGATCGTGAACGTATCTTGAGCTGATCGTGAAAGTACCTTAAGCTAATCGTGACCGTACCTTGAGCTCATCGTGAACGTACCTTGAGCTCATCGTTACCGTACCTTGAGCTGATCGTGAAAGTACCTTAAGCTAATCGTGACCGTACCTTGAGCTCATCGTGAACGTACCTTGAGCTCATCGTTACCGTACCTTGAGCTGATCGTGAACGTACCTTGAGCTGATCGTGAAAGTATCTTGAGTGGATCGTGACCGTACCATGAGCTCAGCAAAACCGCACCTTAAGCTCAGCATGACCGTGGCCACACCCTAGACCGCGCTTAAGACGTAAGATACGGTAGAGGAGGCAGCACTTCCGCTACGTATACTTGAAGTTCTGGGCTTAAAACTCGCCACCAAAATCGGATGACCTGAGGAATTCTGGTTTTCCTCGGTCACTCCAGACAAATGGCACTTAGCAGCTTCGAATGTGTCAGCGACCGTTAACATCCGTCCTTTCCAATTCATTTATTCATTACTCATAAGGCAATATAGCCTGGATTATCGAGTGTCGTGAAACAAGTCATACAAATAAGAAAGCCACGCGCAGCTACGCAATACAGAAAAGCATAAAACGAAAAAGTTGTAATCCTACTCAATACACACACACACACACACAAGCACAGACGTCTGATGCCACATTTTGCGCTATATTCTGATGTAATAATCTACGGAACGCCGGGGGTGATTACGGATTTATCAGTGTTGAATGTTTTCTGAATCGATCATGATGACATGTCCACGAGGTGGCACAAATAATGGACGTGCCCTACGGCCACTAAAAATACAATGCATATGGAACACAGAGGGGACAAACGGCACAACTGCACAATATTTTAGTTGGAGGTCCTCAGGGGAACAGGTTCGGATCTATGGGAGGATGATTTTGACATGGGACTTAAATAAATAGCCTGTGAGCATGGGAAGCAAATTCGTGACACTACGGGGCAGAGGCCCATTTTGTGTGTGTGTGTGTGGGGGGGGGGTTTGTAAACTCCGTACGAGGGATTAGGAAATTATCCATGACTGTGTTACATGGTGGCGGACCGCGGTGGCACAGTAGTTAAGGTGCTCTGCTACAAATCGGAAGGTACGTGTAGCTGGTTCGATCCCAGCCAGTGTCAATGGAATTTTCATTGACATAAAATCCTTCCGATCGCACTATGGCCCTGGGGTCGACTCAGCCTCTAACTGAAATGAGTACCAGGAGCATTTCCTGGGGGTAAAGGCGGCCGGTGCGTAAGGCTGACAACTTACCACCATCCTGTGCCGTTGTCACGAAATATGGGAAACTGGAACCTTCTGGGCCACTCCAGGCCTCCAGACATGCGACAGGATGCATACCAGCAGCGTGTCTCAAACTTCGTTTCTATTACTGCGGAGAACTTAGTATAAAGGTTCGCAGAATTCTGATAACAGTACCTTTATGACGAAGACAAGTACTGAGCAATGATGGAACGATAATGACTGGGGAAAACCAAAGATCTCGGAGTAGAACTTGTCCCTGTGCTACTCTCTCAACTATAAATCTGATATTAACTGACCTGGGACCGAACCCGGACCTCCACCGTGAGAGGCCTGCGACTAACAGCAGAGCCCCTTACAGCTTCAAACTCACCCCTCTGACACACAAAAACTCAGCTCCTACCTCACAGCGAACAACACAGTACACATAACCAAGACAAACCGGCTAACGCATTTCACGGAATCAATTACTGTCTGCTGTGTGAATCACACAAACACAAACACAATGTGAAAGTTTAGACCAAGTAAGTTCACCGTACGACAAGTCATGCTGAACCAGAGGAGGAGTATAGGTATAGTTCTACTCTTTCTTTAACCTTGGCGCTAGATGGGGTGGGTGGTTAACGCCACGCCCCGGTCGCTTTACCCCCAGGAAAGACACCCAGTGGGTGGGCCGCAGGGCCGGTTTCGACGGGTGCGGCAAATCTCGCCCCCCACCGGGATTCGATACGCCGACAGTCCAGCCCGTAGCCAGTTCGGTCCGAGAGTGTAGAGTAGTTGAAAGTTAAAGACGGTAACATATAATAACCTCTAAGTCAAAAATGTTACATAGGCACGGTTTGCCGCACCTTGTGCAAAAACCAAGGTCAAAGGCGTTATCAAATCTACTTTCAATATCAAAACACAAACATGGAATGACAAAATAAACACCGCAGGACGGCGCCTGACAGTTTTCCTGCAGCGGCTATTTCATCTGACTTCAATTCTAACTGATAATTTACAGCTGCAACAAAATGTTTTTCTTTTTTCGGCTTGTTCTGTCTGGTTGAGGGGTGAGCATGGGACTTGGTCTCGGGCATTCGGGGAAGCACTTGGCCCGAAGTTGCTCGCTCATGGCAGCGTCTATGAAATGACTGCCTTCCGAAACGTGCAGTCTGGCACACATCTACCGGCGCTCAGGGAAAGCCATACTCAGGGTATTGGAACTGTAGGCAGCAGTTTTTCCGCAACATCCGCAAACTTGTGACATACTGCACGGTGTTGCGAACCAGACGACGGGAACCTGCATACACTGAGGGAGTCCGAGAACAGGGTGCTGAGGATAACATTTAAGACCTCAGAAGCAGCGGGTAACAGGAGGGCGTATAAAACTGCAGAGAGAAGAGATTCACGACCTGCACTCCTCCGTGAATATTATCAGGATGATCGCATCAGAAACAATGAGATGGGCGGGGCACGTGGCACGCGTATATACAGTCTGGTCTAAACCCCCACACGCGAACAGTCCGCTTAGAGGACGCAGGCACAGATGGTAGGAGAATATTAAGACACACATTAAATAGGCACGACGGTAGGGTTTGCAATGGACTCATTTTGGTTCTGGATAGGAACAAGCGGGATTTTGTTAACACGGTAATGAACCTTTGGGTCCCATAAAATGAGGGGAATTTCCTGACTAGGTTTGGCACAAACAGCTTCTCACGAATCTGATGTTTATTGGACCATGCATCATTGTGGTAACTGAAGAATAAAAAACCAACTAGATGCCACTTATTATTTTATTGTACTTCTTATAGGCTCAACATGTTTCGTGCATTACTATGCCAATCATCAGGAGCTCGCGACTATAATGTTGATTACCACATTGGTCGTTTCGTTCTTGGTTTGCTGTAGGTTGAAAGAAAGGTGTGGTTAGGCTGGAGTAGTGTCCGGACTGCAGGCTGGCCTGCAGCCCGGACACTACTCCAGCCTAACCGCAACTAACCTCCAACCTACAGCAAACCAAAAACGAAACGACCAATGTGGTAATGAACATTATAGTCGCGAGCTCCTGATGATGGACATAGTAATGCTCGAAACATGTTAAGCCTATAAGAAGTACAACAAAATATCAATTGGCATCTAGTTGGTTTTCTATTCTTCAGCTTCTCACAAATCACTTGGATGCATGGAGTTAGCTATTTAGTTAATATGCTGGCTCGTTAGTTATTTAGTTGGGTGCCTTTCAAACGGTATGCTTCCAAAATTGGGCGTGTTTTGGGTCTCGCACAATTCCGCTAATGCAACCTAGGAACAGGAATTTGAACTCGCCTGAAGGACAACCAACACAGATCCGAAATACAGAACTTCCCGCTGCCATTTACTGCGAACACAGACACTGTTGCATCCCAATCGATCTATCAAGCAGTTCCCCAGTACGTGAGTCTTCCATACGATAGCATCAATGTCATGAAAGCATGTTTTCTCATTTCACTTATTCTACAAACATCATGTTCACAGTGCGATACGGTAATCTCCCCCTCTAAACAACGCTTCACCGTACGTCACGGTCCAGTAGGTAACGCTCCAGCTTCGTATTCGGGAAGCAACGGGTTCCAACCTCGGTCACGTAAACGTATTCATACTTCACGTTCCTCGTTGTTTGATATCAGTCGCTAAACGAAAACCGGAAGAGAATATGTGAACTGGGGCACAGCCAGTTCATTTCCAGCTGATTATAAACTGATCAGCTAAAGGTTCGACGGTATAGAGTTTGAAAAACGGCGTCGTTACATAAATATTAAGAGTCCGTAAATAAACTGAAGCAATATATTGGCCTCTCAGTGATGCCGCAAGTTTAAATTCCAACAACTTCCCACGACTGGGGGGTTTAAATTTATAGTACCTTTATATGCTATAATTATGCCTGTTGTGTTGTATGGGTGTGAAACTTGGTCGCTTACATTGAGGGAGGAACGTAGGCTGAGGGCGTTTGAGAATAGGGTGTTGAGGAGAAATTTGGGCCTAAGGAGGGGCGAGGCAACACGGGAGTGGAGGAAGCTGCATAATGAGGAACTGAATGATCTGTATTCCTCACCCAATATTGTTCGGGTGATAAAATCGAGAAGAATGGGGTGGACGGGGCATGTAGCGCGTATGGGGGAGAGTAGATGCGTATACAGGGTTTTGGTGGGGAAACTTGAGGGAAAGAGATCGCTTGCGAGACCCAGGCGTAGATGGGAGGACAACATTACGTTGTCTCTTCAGGAATTGGGATGTGGGGGTATGGACTGGATCGAGTTGGCTCAAGATAGGGACAGGTGGTGGGCATTTGTGACTGCGGTAATTAACCTTCCGTTTCCCTAGAATGCGGTGAATTTCTTGACTAGCTGAGAACCGGTTAGCTTCTCGAGAAGGACTCTGCTCCATGGAGTAATTAACTGAGTCAGTCAGTCAGTCAGTAAGTAAATAAGTAAGTAAGTAAGTAAGTAAGTAAGTGCCCTTAAATGCGTTCACATCTGTACGAGGCACCGAGGACGGTTTAACATCTGGATAAGTTAAATAACCTTGTGCACCATTTCGTAATGTGGCCGGTAACAACCTTTCGGCCAACTCCATTTAAACACATTCTTCCTTGATCAGGTGACGATCTGTAAGCCTGTCAGGAAATTCCCGGACTTTTTTGGACACCGAAGTTTCGTCACTATGTTCATAAAAGTCCGCCACTTGTCCGTATCATGAGCATATTCAATCCAGTCCACACCCAAAACCCGAACTATGTAACTCCATGCAGCTGGGCCCTTCTGCAAAATCTAACAGTTTCTCAGCCACTGAAGCAATTCCCATCATTTACGGAAATCGAAGGTACACTGTCATGTCACACAAGAGCTTGCCACTTGCGCCTATCCTGATATACCGCCTCACACTTTTAAATTTCATTTACTGGTATCTTTCCATCTAATTCTAGCTCCCCCAACGGTTATCTTCTCTTCAGGTTTCCCGATTCAAATTCAGTGTGCATCATCTCCTCATACCCTATGCGCTCCGCCCTGTATTTATCACCGCCCTTGACGCAACTTGCCTATTCGTAAAATGTCTGCAGTAAGAAATTTACTCTCCGCTTTGGGTTTGTCGCATACAAATGACAAATTCGTAACGAAAATTTTGATTTTTGCTGACCGTGCATCTCAGTATAATCTTAGTAATAGACCAACTTAATGCACAAAATATTGTTTTATAATAAGTTTATTATATGCCTCTACATGTTTCGAGCACTATGTGCTCATCATCAGGAGGTCAAAATTGTATTATACAGCATCTAGTATCATCAAAACTGTAGGTAGCCGTCCGGTGCACAGTTTGTGAGAGTCCTCTCTCAACCTGTGCACCGGACGGCTACCTACAGTGTGTGACGATACTAGATGCTGTATAATACAATTTGACCTCCCGATGATGCGCACAACAGTGCTCGAAACATGTAGAGGAGTAAAATAAACTTATAATAAAACAAGAATTTGTGCATTAAGTTGGTCAATTACTAAGATCGTAACGAAAGTTTCACAATTCGAACATCTCAACATTATTTGGGCGAGAATAAGCCAGGCGCGAAATGTAGCACGTGCGATGCCACAGCATCTAATTAAGCACCATACTATGAAGGTGCATGGGGGAGTAAAAGTGCAGCTCCATGCATTCCTTATTTCGGTAGACTCCAGTTGAAATGTGATGGCACACGGTGACACACGGGAGGGGAAGTGAAGGGGAAACGCGAATGGAGTGGGTAGCCGGTACCCTTCGCACTACCTCAGAACATGGTGTATCCAGCATTACTACCGCTGATGCGCACAACTCGGCTGCCAGTAGTCGACCGAACTTACGCCCCCGCCGACTTAAATGGCCTCGTCCGTTTCCCCGAAAGACGAAATCTGGTTTCTGCGCGTGTGCCATCACATTTCAACTTGCTTCTACAAGATGGTGGTCAGGATCACCTTATCGCTGCTTGGGAAGAGGCTCCCGGTAACTGAGACATCAGGTCTGGTGGACTACACAGGCCTTCTGAAAGATGCGGGGCGCACAAAAACATGTGTGCCCTTTCCAGAAACCTACAACCGATTTTTTCGGCCTTGCACATTGTGGCTTAGTCTATACATTGCCTGAGATATCAGAACACTTAAAAATGAAAACCAATTTACAGCAACGCTTTCCGGGTGTGAAGTGTATTTAGAAGAGCTGAAAGGAAGCAGTGAATTACAGAGCGCGCAATACAAACACAGATAAAGAGCCCAAATTTAATGGTTCTTTCTCAAACGATGTGTCATATAATCACATTACGCCATTAATGTACAGTTTTCAAGAAGCCTGCCTTTGTTTCTCCATGATTTACGGTTTATGAACCGTGACTGGGGCCCCAAACTCTGCTCCCTGGTGATATGCACACACAAACACAAACACTTCACTTTATTGCCTGTTCATCTCAATTACTGATGTCGTGTTACTATAACTCACAAAACGACACGCCGTACTGTAAAGGACGATAGGCCCTTAAAGGTTTCAACCTGCGGCCCGCCACATTGTCACGCGGGCCGCGGCAACATTTGTGAATTTTATATATATATATATATATATATAGATATATGTTCTATGTAAATTACAAAATACTTTAAAGAGATTTGACGTTCATACGGCCGTACATCGTAATATTATTTCTATAGTAAAACCAACTAGATGCACCAATGTATCAAATTTATTTTATTTGGAATGAAACTCTACAATTTTCGGACAGTCTTTCCATCATCAGGAGCTCAAGACTGCACATACAGCAACAGGTATTTGTCGTTTCGGACGGTCTTCCCATCATCAGGAGCTCAAGACTGTACATACAGCAACAGGCATTTGTCAAACAGATACTGCTGTCTGCTTGCTAGCAAGCAGACAGCAGTATCTGTTTGGTTGCTGTATCTACAGTCTTGAACTGCTGATGATGGAAAGACCGTCCGAAACATGTAGAGTGAGTGTCATTCCAAAATAAATAAATTTGATACACTGGTGCATCTAGTTGGTTTTGCTATAGAAATACTTTTAAGAGCTTAGGAATAATATGTGTATTTACTGTGATTTTCAAATGCGCGACTCGCGAACCAGCCCACAATGATCGCGGCCCTTTGAAAGAAAATGGACACCCATTCACCAGGAGGTTTTTATTGGCAGGAAAAATACAGACTGACGACACGTGCGAATAAACTGCTGAGGAGAAAATACGGAGCGAAGAGAAAACGTCAGAGAAGTGGCTGAAGAACATCTGCAAGTTCTCACACTGATGAGTGTTCAAATTGTGACCTGTGAGGTTGCAGCAATGTGCGGTTTTGGAGGTGGACATAGCCGTCTTAGAGGAAGAGATTTCTTCCACATTCAGGATGGACAATGAAGATGGAAGCAGCATACTGCTCCGAAATCACTACGCGGTGTCACCGCTCGCAGGAGCCTCCTACTGTTAATTATACTCTTTACCAAACACGACGGTGACCCAATCGAGGGCGACAAGACTCGTAGGACAAACAGGGGGGAGATGCAAAACACGTGGACCCACATAAATTCGATCGGAAGGAGTGAAAGGAAGCGACTGCTTGGGATTGAGCTTGTGCAAATAAATTCGCGTGGCTCCATACAGACATCGGCTCCACGTAGTTTGCTAGTTGTTTAATTAGCTAGATGGCGATATTTTAGTACTCGTTTCCGTATATTTTAGTGGCTACTGATATATATATATATATATGTGTGTGTGTGTGTGATAAAGTAAGTTATTCAGACAAAACGCTATATATATATATATATATATATATATATATATATACACACACATATAATCATTACTATATATATACATAATCATTACTACAAACTTGGCGACAGGTTTCGGTTCACTGAACCATCTTCGGGCCAGTTCTTAATACAAAGTAATGGTACATTTAGTGAGTGCGGGCATTACGGGATCCCATATTGTTTACAAACCATTTTTGATATTAAAAATCCTGTTACATTCTGTTGGCCGCTGTACTGAAATATATGTATATACCGTGTATGTGTTTTTTTATATATATAACAGACCTGTTTCTACAGATTAACGTTTGCAGGAGAGGCTATCAGCACTGATCTGTAGTCAACTCCGTGTTATTTCCCACAGTGGTTTCTATATTCACCACCACCTTTAACGCTTAAAATCTGTATTTTGTCCCCACAGTATGTTTGTTCCGTACGATTCTCAGAACAAACGGCTTTTTTTAAACACCGCTAACCAATCGGTTTGCACCGGATATACAGTGCACGACGTGGCGTAATCCTGACGTAATCCCTCAACTAGTCTAGGCCGGCACGCTTTTACAAGGAGGTTCGCAGCGTCACAATTTAAAGACGACGTATAATGGAGTGTTTATTGTGACGTAATAACTGAATATTACATTTGGACACACTTTTAAAAGACTAATGTTTAAATCCACATCGTCTGGGACTCTGATGATGTAACGAGGTATGGTGTCCTCGTCTCTGCACGTGGGGAACCGAACTGTGGACTGTTCCGCAGCTGTGCTCCTTACAAACTGCGTTCTTCACACTTCTATTTATCTTGCCGCTCCAAGAAATGGACTGCGCCCCTTAAGACGCCAGCCTAATAAACATTTCTGTTCATAACTGATAGCATTGATGAATATAAATAGGGGAGCCGGGACTTGCCTTATCTTTGCAGCACAGGGAGGGGGACTATATTTCTGTAGTACGGCGCTGTGGCGGATGGATATTTAGATATTCTAATAGTGACCGATAAGAGAGAGTGAGAGAGAAACGGAGACTGCTGCATGGACTGGTGCGATAGCAGCGCTGCCAAGCGGTGGCAAGGCGCAGATAAAGACGAGGTACTGGCTGCGTGGAGGAGGTCTGATAACGACTGTACTGCTGGTGCTAGACGGGTTGCAGAGATACCCGCGTCTCAGGGGAATGAGGAACGCCACAACTCGAGGTCATCATGGTTATTGTGGCAGTAATTTGACAAGTTCTACCTCTGAGTCAACCAGTTTCTGCAGTACACATTTCAATACAATCTACTGTAGTACTGGTTTTACATTCTACCGATCGGACATTAAACAACACTTTGAGACCCAAACACATGGATCGTCAGGAAGTGCGATGTGGGGGTATGGACTGGATTGATGTGGCTCGGGATAGGGACAGGTGGCGGGCACTTGTAAACGCGGTAATGAACTTTCAGGTTCCGTAAAATGCTGGGAATTTCTTGACTAGCTGAGAACCGGTTAGCTTCTCAGGAAGGGCTCTGCTCCATGGCGTAAGTTAGTTGAGGCCTAGCATCATGCTGCCATTACACTACTGTTTCGAGGAAAAACCACTGTCCGCTCTGGGAATCATTGGAAACATACAACGCACTGCGTGGACAAAACACAGGGCCGGCCCGAGACAAGCGAACGCACCTGGCAGTCTAATAGTTTCGCGCCCTTTAAAACCGACATTCTTGAAACTTTTTCGGCCCAGGACATGGTTGGCGAAACTTTCGGAGAGCGGGTGCCCAAAATGCGGAACATTTTCCGAAAAATTATTTCGCCTGTGGCAACCTGAGATGACAAGCACCATATTTCCGACCATTCCAGAGACGTCTCAGCGCCATAGGCAGCTTGCCCGGCTCTCTCGTCCCTTACTCCGGACCTAGCAAAATTTTTCTTAATGTTAACACAGCGTACACATATGAAAATAAGGGTCTATTTAACGACGCCGTAACCTGTAACGATCTTAACCCGTCGGTGGTAGATGAGTGAGTATGGAGCACTGATGGAATAAAACTGACAGGGGGGAAAACGAAGTTATTGGAGAAAAACCTGTACCAGTGCCACTTCGTCAACCACAAATCAGACATGGACTGGTCTGGAATCGAACTCTGGCTTCCAATGTCACAAGCCAGAGACCAACAGCCCGAGCAATGAGTATTCAATAAACTGGTTTATTATGTCTTAACACAACTCCAATATTAATAAAAATCCAACCAGATGCTACAGTATGCAGATATTTATTTACTGCAAAGCTACTCTACATGTTTCGGGTGCCACAGCACCCATCATCAGGAGTACTAAAAAC
>Ga0123355_10017109_pt1 | contig 11446 bp, 3 predicted proteins | sample TergutEmb28metaG_3_FD_89872 | JGI IMG/M metagenome (GOLD analysis project Ga0123355, IMG submission 89872) | Embiratermes neotenicus P1 segment gut microbial communities from Petit-Saut dam, French Guiana - Emb289 P1 | ecosystem: Host-associated > Arthropoda: Insects > Digestive system > Gut ...
ATGGAGAGCGAGGTCATTCTGAGACGGTGTCCACAACAGGACCATATGGAGAGCGAGGTCATTCTGAGACGGTGTCCACAATAGGACCATATGGAGAGCGAGGTCATTCTGAGACGGTGTCCACAACAAGACCATATAGAGAGCGAGGTCATTCTGAGACGGTGTCCATAACAGGACCATATGGAGAGCGAGGTCATTCTGAGGCGGTGTCCACTACAGGACCGTATGTAGAGCGAGGTCATTCTGAGACGGTGTCCACAATAGGACCGTATGGAGAGCGAGGTCATTCTGAGGCGGTGTCCACAACAGGACCGTACGGAGAGCGAGGTCATTCTGAGGCGGTGTCCACAACAGGACCGTATGGAGAGCGAGGTCATTCTGAGACGGTGTCCACAACAGAACCATATGAATTTTTGAAGAGGCTATGGACCTGTTGGGCAGGCTAGACAATGAAAATTAGGGGAGTGAAAATATTTTTCCGCCTTGACTGCCAACGGGTATACTTGTTTAATTGCACGACACAACATTAATTAGTATTCGGTTTAGTTTGAAGACTATAACGTGCATCGCCGTAAAAGTAAGGACATTAATTAAGGAAGATTAGAATTCTCAAAGCTTAAGAACATATTTTGTCGAACTTATTTTGAAGTCTCGTTGTATCTACGGTAGATACTGCAACATAACCCCTCATTCCAATTTTCGTTGTCAATAACGATTTAAAAAAATGATGTCATAAACCAAACCGTCACTGTTTGTTTAGTCTGTTGCCATAAACGGCGAAGATTTTCAGCAGACGATCTCGTGTTTGCTACCGCATAAATCCTAAGGCAAGTCCCATTTCCTTGACTGTACAAGAACTGTGTTGCATCGAAAGCAAAGTTCGCAATTTCATAGTAAAGAAAGCGTTAGACATTCACCTTCCGGCCGTGTTAATATGGCTCCTACGGGTGGGTTTAACTTCAAGATCTGACCGTCGCTAGCTATTATAATAGCTTTGGCGCATCGAAGTGAAAGTGCAGGTCATCAAGCCACAGACCGAAGAAAAATAACTCGGAAGTGACAGGATGCGGGAACACGATTCACTGAAGAAAACAACGCACAGTTCGTCCCTCGCTGGACCTGATGTTCATTTATTCCATACACGGGTCTGTAGCTGACAGAGATAAACATCAGTGCAGGTAATGTGCTTGAAGATACAGTAAGGTTGTTCCTATGCCAAAACACAGAAAGTTCACAAAGGAACTTCACGTCTTCAAAATGGCGGCGTACTTGGAATTTCAGGCCTACATCAAAAGATACAGGAAGTTTAGTTTCAAATAACCAGGGCCATCAGTATTGCTCGATGAAGCCGTTACATGCCACTAATTTTGAGAAAGGCTACCCCACAGCAAAAGTGTCATTCTCAGCCACATGTGGCAAGGAAAGAGTCAATGACAATTGTGCTGTATGCTTTTCACGCACAATATCAGAAGCAAACACCTCTGCTGCTGCTGTGGATACACGCCCGAACACAGTCCGCAGTTGTATTGGACACAGGAGGGGAAACAGGCCTTTTGGCTTTGAAAATACATCCTTTCTGATCAAATGTTTTGCACTTGGCGTAAATGGATACTCGGCTGGTTGGCTGCAGGTAAAATCTGTACTAAATGCATGTTTCATGGCTGTTGCTGGTTCTGTCTTTGCCAAATTCAGGAAATACGAAATTTTTGTTGCAGGGTAGCCATTTTGAAATCTGATGGAATTTAGCGCCAGTGGCCACAACAAATACGATGCAGTTCGCTTGAAACAAACGTTTGAAAGTTTTTCTTTCGACTGATTTAGGTGTGAAGGTCTACGTACGCCGCATTTGTTGCGTGTGTCACTGTGAATGTGTGAAGTTTTTTGTGGATATTCTCTAGAAGATACACAGCCCGTAGGAACATCGGAAAGGAACACGTAATTTCAGCCATGTTACAAATGCGAAATACGGATGTCGGATGATCATGATAATGAAGAAGAAGAAGAAGAAGAAGAAGAAGATGATGATGATGATAATAATAATAATAATAATACGTTATTGATTTTAAGCCTTGTACTTGACCCTTCTCCATTCTATCAAACAATTAATATCGAGCTACCACTGTGGTACACCCACATAAATTAACTACGTTATTACCCCTATTCACACTATGTTTATTGTACCTGACCATTTATTTTTTATCTTATCTGAATAACTACCTACATTACTAAAGTCTTCTTTATTTTTACTGCTGAATATGGTCTTCATCCTCAATCATTTCCAACTGTTTATTACTCATGAATTAGTTGCTCCATTTGCTTGTGTGTTTCCAGTTCAATATAGTTGGACATCCTATGTGCCTGAAAGTAAAGGACATCTGCCTTTTTTATGTACCTTGTAGTCACTCTCAGTTTCCACACTTCTGCTTACAACCACGCTAACACGTTTCTTTCCCTCCCATTACAACAGTCTACACATGATCATTGTCCCAACTAAAATTCGTGTCTCAATGCAGTACTAATAAATTATTTTCCGGCATTTTACATACCTCCTTCTTCCTTTCCGCATCATTACAACTTTCTCTTCCCAGCTTAGTTATTTCTCTTACATTACACTCCTCGTAATTCAAGCACACGTATGTTAATCGTGTATGGTTCAGGTCCTTGTTCAAACTTCTCAAAATCACATGGCTTTTCGTTCTTTGGCATCCACACTCATAATCTTCAGCCAGTAGAGTTTTTCTTTATCATTCTCATAACCATACATTTCTTACTCCCTCTTCCACGTTCCACCGCGTCATATCTATTTGCTGCACAACTCGGAAGCCCAATTAGTTGCTTGCAACACTAAAAGGTACCACGCAAATTGTCTGCTTCTGTCCAGTCCTCATTTAATGCACATATTTCCTGTATGTAACATGAGATTCACACAATTCATCAATTATTTCCAACATACGAGCCTTTATACTGTGGTTACTGTTACGTGTTTATCCATAAGTAAAAGTGTTCAGTCTTTTTCGCTCCTGGCTATATTTTTTGGTCCTTCCCCATGTGCGGTACATAAACACTACTAAATACTCGTAGATAATTTCTGTGCCGACTCGATATTCTGTCCGTCATTCTCCATGCCCCTGTTTCCTTTAAATTCCCTCGTCTGCTAAATATACTACCATATACCTGTTCAGATTATATATCAAATTCTATCTTCTGCAGTATTTATGAACTAAATCAGCTTTCTTCTGCAGTCTTCGAGTAGTAAAGTGGGCCACAAAAAGATCGTCGGCGTATCAGAGTCTGGGATTATTTAGCCCTACTTTTACTGAAGCGTGCATCTCTTCTACTTTCTACAATATCATTTCTAAAATTAATAAATAGGTAGAGGCCGAAAACGCAACCTTCTGCATTCCGTCTCATTTGCAAGGCACAAACCGACACTCTCCACACTTCACACAAAATTGTACGTGTTTATGCAATGTTTTATGTAGCTTAACACGTTCTCATTCGACGCTGTTCTTCTCTTCTCCTGTCAGTAGGCCAAAAGGGAAGCCGATTATTTCAGTCAGTATAGAGATTAGGCTATAGGCTGCGCGACCTAGCCATAATGGTGGGATTATCCACGGAGGAGGGAATCGCTTTCTCTGGAAGAGTGTTTAGATCGGACCTCGCCCCATCTAGCCCCTTTTTCAGTGGAAACAGGGTGGAAAGCGGCCGGTGCGGCTTGCTGATCCCTCGCTTGCATCTTGTGCCGTAGGATAAGAAAGGATGAAGATATACAAGTAGAATAAGAGCCAAATATATTGAGAAAAGAAAGAGCAAAGAGAAAGATATAAGGAAGACACCTGTAAAGAGAGAAGGGAGGAATAAGCGAGCAGTAGGATAAACACGACAATGCGATATTCACACAGCCTGGGAAATTCCAGTGTTGCAGAATGCAAGTTTAATTTAACAAGTAAGATTTCGAAGACAAAAAGTGGGTTTTGACTTCTGCAGTGACGTGGCAAATTAGCAGTGAGTGTCAATTTGTTACGACCGCAAGAAGCAGTTTCTTTACATCATACAGAATTCTATAATTCTGACGAGAACAAACAGCTGAAAGACTTCCTGACACACATCGGGTGGCGCCGAAGTTGTGTCACGCTGAAATGCTATGATGCGGTTTTGAAACCGACTGAATATAACGTCGATATCTGAAATGCATTCAAAGAAACCGGACACGACTCGTAACGGAATGTTTGTGAGTGACCTTATTACCTTATAGACTCTCAGTCTGTCACTCCCAACATCGAGTCTAAAATAAAACAAGTTAGGGAATTTCCGCAGGGCCTAAACTTTCGGTTTTGCTCACTCTAGTATTGTCTCTTATTTGTGAATATTTTCAATGCAAGCTAAACGCAGTCTTTTGAATTTAAATGTCGAATAATTTGTGTGCTTATATTGGAAACTATTTCCACGACATCTTGGTTGATAACGTTTACTCAGGCCTATCTCGTGAAGTTCGAGATATCCTTTTCACGTATTTGAAATAATAGCTCAAACAACCACCGCAATTCCAATAGAATCCTATCATACTGGGATAATTAAAGAAACTAGGCTATGGGGAAAACTGGCTACGAATCCTGGTTCGATTGTTAGTAGGAGCAAAGGATCTGTCTATTCTCTAGACTTTCCACATTGGCCCAGGGGGCACTCCCACAATTCTACATAGCGGTGTTCATTCCCTGGGATAATATGACCCGAGCATAAAGCTGGCCAATTACTTACACCTATTGCCGAGGTTAAGAAAGGACGAAGCTCTAACTTCATTCTTCCATATGCTCTAATTTTGTGCTGAGGGATAACTTTACTGTTACCTTGTGCATGAGTATACATCTGGATTGCAGACAGTAAATTCTATACATTAATACATAAGGCTATATCTGCCCCTACATGCTCCTTAAGCATGAGATATTGTGGTTCCGGTACTTATCTCTTGAAGGCCGAAATATCATTCTTTCTGTACGTGTCTCTTAAAAGACGAAATGTTTCAATCTCAAGTTCTGAGTTTGTACCTCACGGAGAACACAGTGCCTTCCTTCATATAGAGTATAGTCGTATAAATGTAAATACAGAGCGTAGAGTGTTCGCTGCTTTAGTTCAATGTTATCCAAAATCGGAATGTACTGCCAACTTAAATAACAATCTTAATTTTTTTATCTTACTGGTGGAAGTTGCGCTGTTCTGTAGGGCAGAGAGACAGGCGAACGGACAGACGTAACAGAGTTTGTGAACGCTTTCCACGAAATGCTTTGCGAAATCTCCTTAAAGACTGCTCGTTACATATATGTGTAAATTTCTTCATTGCTGTATTGTTATTTGTCTCAAATAAAATGTATTGCGTGTGTCTAGCTGCGTAACGATTCCCTCGGAGGAGGCCCCGAACTGATAATTACAAATCAGTCATTTATTTAACCATGAAAGCAAACTTTTACGAATACATCCCTTGGCAAATGTAGAGATGACCAGGTTACAGATATTACTGACTGTGGTACTGTATCGCCTGGAGACATGCGAATGTGATGCGAGCAAATCATTGCAATCATTGCAAATTGCGTTTCATACATATGCCAACTACAGCTACTGTAACTGTAAATGATTTGTGGTATTTGTGTTAATTCTTCTCAAAGCGCAGATATTATGGAAAAAAATGCATTGTAAAGACAAATTTGATGAAAACGTTTTACCGCATTCCAACACGTTTCGGCAGCCGTTTTGTAACTTGTGGTTCGCCTTTCGCCTTCAAATTCGTAAAGCGAGTTTCTTGCTTAATACATTGATAACGACATTAATATGAGTTTCTGAGAATGGGATTACAGACAACGTTGCGAATATATAAACATACATTTACTTTCATTTAGTAAACAGGGGAGATCTATGGGAATGTTTGAAGGGGTTGGGTGCCTGGCTGAATTCTGAATGTCTGCTGAATGACATGAATTGAAATATGTTTGACTTCAGGCTTTCACCATGGTGTAAATGAGATCCTTGATCTTTTGGGATTTTATAGAGCGTAGAATTGCAGATTGTTACCGATGTTTCGGGACAACCTATCGGTCCCATCTTCATGTTCCGGGGCCGTTTTGCCACAGGGTAGACCAAGGCAACTCGACTACTGCTTCCCTCTCCTCTAACCCAATTTGCTAACATTAAGTTCTCTGAGAACCAATCACCGCCCATGCCGGTTCATGTTTAACTGCGTACCTAGTGTTCCCGGAATTCTTCTTGGACCGCTTGACCTTTGAAGATGGGGTCAATAGCATTCATTTATAAAGCCAAGTCAATTCCCAAGGTACGCACAGACCTAAAGTATGGTCTTTCACCACGCGTTCATGTTTCGGCATGCCTGTGGCTTCGTCAGGGAGTCCGTACGAAACCTCAGCAAGTTAGTTGTGAAAGACCATACGTCTACGTATGCTTGTAACTTGTTTATTGACTTGGTTTCACACATGAATATTAAGCAGAATGCACGGAATGAATAATTTCAAAATGAGACCGACAGTATGTCCCGAAACATCGAAAACAAACTACCAACCTACGCTGCGTAAAATCCCAGAAGTAAGTAGATTTTTGAACTGAAATATGTTTAAAAATGCAGTGATAATGTGTAATATAATTTTCACGATAAACTGAAGAGCGTTTCTCTATTCATTACATGCTTACAGACGGCCGGAAGAAAGAAGCGTTTTGAATACGCGCTCCGCAGGATTACGAACGAGCTTGACTGTGTTGGGGATATACCGAGGTAAGCATACGAATATCTACAAAGGGCGACAAAATTAGATATTCAGCCATTCGTCATGGTAGAACCAAAGTGTTATGCAGCAGGCTTGTAACGAGTGCAACATCCGACCAACACGCAGAACGGTCGGTTATCTTACAGACAAGCTCTTATTACAAAATCAAATCTCTGTAAAGATGACAAAATATTTGGAAGATGTTGTAATGCAGCTTAGTCAGGTGTCAGCATCATCACCACAAGCATTAAACTCCTACTGTAAACTCTACCTCAGGAAATATGAAAACAGTTCTCTTGGATCAGAATAATGAAGTGCAAATTATAGTGTCGCGGTTGAGTGAGTTGCATTCCTCTTTCGTCAATGGGGGGGGATTTTATGAGGTTATAACCGAGTTAGACTGTATATGAAGCAGTCGCGGCCACAGCAATTAAATCTCGAGTCAAATGGGGCCGTTAACAGATATACGATATAAGCGGCAGGTCCAGGCTCGACTAGCCAATAATAGCATACTTTCTCATTCCACGTTGCCAAGGTTGTTGCTGTCGTTGTGTTTGTCTCGGTTTTGAGGGGGGAAAAAAACTGAACAACACAGTGAGGATTTTGCCCCCCCCCCCGTTACTGTTGGCTTATTAAGTTGTTATAACGACTGCTTCAGGCTGTTTCAGTTTGTAGAATGTACCTTTGGAAGTGAATATCTGGCAAATATAGGAAAGCAACCCCCGGCCCAATTGCTGGGCCGCAGCTACAGCAAGCCAACGCTCAACATTTTCTATACTCTAACGGATGTTCTAATACTAAACCAGCAGTTATGATATCCAAATCAATGTACAGCAAATGTACACTTTGACAACATATAACTCTTTAAAAATTCATTATGTATTTACGCATTTTGCTCGCTATGAAATTGTGTCAACAATACACAGTGCAGCCAAGCAGCTTCAACGGTAAAACCTGCAATAACAACATCGAAACATGGCTCTAGAACCAAATTAAAATGAAATTTGCGGCAAATTTAGTAACTATTAAAGAATAATTTACATTATGAAGTTACATTAGGAACTCCGTGCATAAAGTCTCTCATCGAATAGGAGAGAACTTTTTCAGCAAACGTTTTTAATTGTCGATTCATACAACATTCTTAATCACCTGTGTTCTAATTTCCATGCTGGGAATTTCTGTTACGTGAATGTACTGTTAGCTGTGCAGGCTGCAATCTCTATTTCATTTGTTGAAACATTTCCGGTTACATGCGGAGCGACAAGCTATTACAGTAAATATTCTTTGTCCTTCCCACGTCCACGCGAAGAAACTTGCAGTTTCTGAAGCCTACAATCTGCAACGGAATGTTTCCTCTCATAAGGCAAGAAGATTTCAGACTGTTATCACTTCCTTCATGACGAGGTACGAAGTTAGTTCAGAAGAGCAGAAGTCACTAATTAGAGTCGCAGTGAAACAGTTCGTTGTACCAGTGATGACCGACAAATATACATAACGCAAGCACAGATTATTTGGAACTCCTGCAAATTAGCAAATTAGACTCTAAGTACCCGTAGTCTGAATACCAACTCCTCACACATTAGGCATAATTCTTATAAAACTACAGGATTTTTTCAGCATACAGTCAAGAAGATTACAACCCATAGTCATCTGGTACACTAAAATATTTTTGTTAAAATCCTTGACCTAACTTGTAATTAGTTAAATACTACGAAACTATTCACACAGCGTCAATGTCACATTACAGCTTAATATCTTCGACAGAAAAATGAGAGTGTGCTACTGATTGCCTCTGTCGATAATAAGCCTAACTTGACGGTGCTCTCAATAGCTGAACTATAGGCTACAGCATAGGAGACTGACGATTGAATAAATACGGAGCGTTCTTGGAATGACAATGACGGGAAAACCGAAATACTCGGAGAAAATTCTGCGTCATTACCACTTTGTCTGCCATAAATCCCTCATCGACTAACCAGGAAATGACACCTGGTCTTCGCGGTGAGGAGCCATGGACAAACCGCTTTAACTATGGCACGTCCTTCCTGATAATACATACGAAGAGACAGGAAATTGAAACACAAAATAAAGAGATACAAAACCGCAAAGAAGTTCCTACAATCTCCGTGAGTGTCATATTGCAGGCTTAAAGCATTTCTTTCAATATTGCATAACAGAATGTTTGTCACAGATGCGGTGTGGTTGCTGTGGTGCTGAAAGCGAACAGGAAGCCAGAATTCTGTCGCTGCCTGCCCGGAATTTTGTTGTGCTGTCTCCACAGTTAATGTGAATCAAGTATAAAAGTTTACGTATCCAAACACAGTACATTGAAAGAAGCGTACCTCCACAAGTACTTGTTCAGCCTTTCGATGAATAAGAAAGTTATCGGAACTGGAATGTTGCCAGAGCCCTCAGTTTTCATCTTATTCAGAGCAGTGCGCAGTACAGTTGCGGAATGCATAATATGGGGCCATCGCAACTTTAAGTAAATACTAATATGTATGAAACAAATGCTGGAACTAGCAGGTTCATGTAGCAGTGACATTCCAGACATAATCGGGAGTAGAAAATACCCGTCTCGTCAAAGTGTCCAGCTACCTAGAATGAGATATCTCGCGATGCTCCTTATTGTATTCTGTTGAATCACAAGTTCTCATCTTCAAATATTTCGTCACAGAATAATCACAAATTCTGTGTGGTGCACTACTGATGATCACCTTTCGCCCTCACTTGGCATTATGGACTGCCGAATGTCGCACTGACTTCAAGTCCCTGGCTGCTGTCGTACTCCAGAATCACGTGCAGTCAAGTCAAATGGAGATTCACTTACTAATTTCCTGCAGAAATACATTCACTTGTCTTGTCTATAATTCTCAAAAACCTGCGTCACATTCAGTATCGTGAGTCTAATGAATCTGAAAGACCCTCTTATTTCATCAAGTCTGTTTCAACTCGACTCAAATCGATTCAGTTACTTAGCAAATTATCTCCCGTCCGTGCGAAAACTTCAGGCTCAGAAGTAATCACCTATTTCACATAACGCGCCTGGTTCGTGAAGTGCCATTAAGCTGAGGTGACTTGACAGTATTTTAAGCCAAATGGCAGCAATACGATAAATGAGACTGCGTTTGGTAAATCTCGAAATCAGAATTCGGTTTAACAGGATTTTTGTTTTTGACATTGACTAAGGTAATTGCTTGTAATGTCAGATAATGAAATTTTCACGAAAAGTATTTCAATAAGCCGATCCCGGTGGGCGCGCGGTCTAAGGCGTAGGTCTGCGGCCGTTCGCTTGCTGGGATTGCGGGTTCGGATCCCGCCGGGGGCATGGATATCTGTCTGTTGTGTGTTGTGTGATGTAACCGGTCCGATCCCTCGTCCTGAGGAGTCCTACCGAGTGTGTCCGTGCGTCACAGTGCGATCAGGTACAACAATAACGCACTACACCTACAGTGAGTAGGTAGAAGGGGTCAGAATAAGGAAAAAAAGAGCTGCAGTTAAAGAGTTATTGAAAACTCATGTTCATTGTGGTTTTTCTTCCATGATGAGTTACTGTCGAATATCGAGTGTTATCATCTATATAAAACTATATCGCCAGTTACGAATATTTATTTACCAAAAGTTGAAAGTCAGCTAATTTATCTCTTGATTCCACAAACTTCTAATTAGCAAAATATTTTATTCTAACGATTCAGAATTCTTTAACACAATTCTGTGTGAGTTAGTTTTATGTTGCACTTACACGAGTACGGAACCGCAGAAGTGTTAGCTCACTTTTCATGACACGTAGTACCAATGAAAAAGATGATGACAAATTTAAGAAAAACATACTCTAATAAAAGCATGTGAGAACAAGTAATATTGCGCGATATTTTGATTCATGAGATCTGTCTACATGCTTCATTTTCCCTCCAACAAAAATGAAAGGTTACATCTCCGTTTACCAGAAAAACCACTACGGTGACGAAATAATAACTCAATATTAATTAGAGAACGCCCGAATGGAGATTGGGTAGATTAGCTCCTGAATATTACGTTATCTCTGCTATCTGAATGGCCCATTGCTAGTTACGTTTACAGCAATCAATACCTTTCACTGTATCTAATTTCTCAAACGTGATAAATGTCCGAAAAGTTAACATTTAATGGACATAACGTAGATCGCTTTCCTTCCACTTGATAAATGCCAGTAATATCTACCACGTCATGCGAGTCTTTGTGTGTTTGTTGTACGGAGTTTGCGCAGACGTCGATTCGGTTGAAGTGAGTTTTATTATAGAATGAAATATGAATATCTGTACTACGAGTATTTTCGCCAGAAAATGGCCTACCCGAACAAAGTTGCAGAATTCAGTGCTGACGCTGCAGCTGTTCATTTACTTAGGAGTGCATACGGTAAGATCCACGTGCATACAGCATCAGCTAATAATTGACTGTATGTGAACTTGTGTACTTTCACTGCCAAAACTCCGTATCATTTTGGCATGTCGAACCGAAACACTGAACGACACTCCTTTTATTATTGAACACTGTGCAGACGGCAGTTTTTGTTAGCGTGTTTGGCATTTACCTTTCTTTCAATGAAAACTGTGTTTGCAAATTAATAATCTAAAGTTCTAGTTCATTTACACTTTTCTTGAACACATAAGAAATAAGTTCGGCCCTCTCACCAATGTCAG
>Ga0123355_10017110_pt1 | contig 11446 bp, 11 predicted proteins | sample TergutEmb28metaG_3_FD_89872 | JGI IMG/M metagenome (GOLD analysis project Ga0123355, IMG submission 89872) | Embiratermes neotenicus P1 segment gut microbial communities from Petit-Saut dam, French Guiana - Emb289 P1 | ecosystem: Host-associated > Arthropoda: Insects > Digestive system > Gut ...
ATGTGGTAATCAACATTATAGTCGCGAGCTCCTGATGATGGGCATAGTAGTGCCCGAAACATGTTGAGCCTATAAGAAGTACAATAAAATAATAAGTGGCATCTAGTTGGTTTTTATTCTTCATTTATCACAGTGATGCGCGGTCCAACAAACATCAAATATTTTGTTGCTGTCGTGAAGGAACACGGCAACGAAGGAGGGATTGTACAAAATGTAGAGAATTTCTTTATTACCTGAGCGATTATGTTCCTTGGAATTACTGTCCGTGTCTTTTCTGGTTGTGCAGATAGACTGTCACGCTCTGTCGCCAAGGAACAGTAATTACTACAATTGACATGGTGTATTGAGATGTAGATTCCACAGAAAATCATTTTTGTGTGACGTAGGGGAGCAGGTATAAGCTGGCAGTAATTCAGTTCGCGTTATGTTATTTGATGGCGAAGAATTCCAAGTGAAATGATGTGCACAATGAAATACTCGTTTTGCAGTGATGCGTAAATCTAGAAGTACCTTCCGCACTAACGAAACATTCTAGGCCATTTGAAATTCATTATTGTAACATATTGTGAAACACTTGAGTCATATACTTAATTACATCTTATCCAGGAAGGATTGAGGTTCAGATTGCATTCCAGCAAAAATAATTGAACTGATTCGCTTTTAGTTTCAACGTCAACGTGTGTGTGTGTGTGTGTGTGTGTGTGTGTGTGTGCGCGCTATGCAGTATTAATGGAGCTCTTCCAATTACTTTCAGTTGTATCGATTTTATGGTTGTTAATTCTTGTTTAATTACTATTCGTTAAATAAAATCGAACTGTAGGATTGTCCTGTGTATTACCACAGTTCACTTGCTGTACGTAGAATTTTGTTTTTGCAATTTGAAACCATTAAACAATATTTCCATATTTCCACGTTTCGTTTACTTTCATCTACAGAATTCTGTTTTGGCAAAAGGGAAACTAAGTCCACTATGGCGTGCGCGGGCTTATGTGTATGTGTGTTTGTGTGTGTGTGTGTGTGGGGGGGGGGGTTAAAGTGTGTTTGCTGCAGACTCAGACACGTACCTTCGCTTATAATTTATGTTGCCTTGCTTTGTTTAGGTGATATTTTAATGGGCGGCATTTACATTTTTTCATAGCTGTATTGAGTTTCATTGCCACGCATTTCATTTTTATGTGAAACTTGAATCTTCCATCGTTTTGGTTTAGAAGCAGTCATGTTTCGACAACTTTGCAATCAGTGTATGAACTTGCTCTGATATATTGTCCAAAAGAAGAAAGCGGTTGTTACACTAAATTTGTGTTGACGGTGCAGTTCTGTCAATTCTTGCAAACCTCAGGCATGTTGTCTTTGCTTTTGATACTGCAGTCCTCTCTCCTGATTCTAGAGTTATCCCAAATCCCGTGTGTGTATGGCTTGGACGGGGCCTCATAATATATACCGTGGCTTAAAATGTCTCTAACATTATGGGAAAACGCAGAGAAACGCTCACCAACATCCGTGTGTCGAGAGGGGTTGAAATTAATGGTGTAGTTCTTATAGCGTTCATCGCTGCGTGTTTGAATGTGCGGCATCTTCTTTAAGTGACACAAATGAGTCTTGTAGATTCTTTGATTTACATACTACGTGCATTATAAATTGTCTTAATTTTTGTTTTACAGGAACGCTGTAATTGCACTTTAAACTTCTAGGTTTCTTCTGCTGTGTGGAAGGAAACAGGATATATTGTGGATTTGGCTTGTCTGTCCATGTTTCTCAAAGAATTTTTTAAAAAATTACAGGTTTTCGTGAAATATGTTACGAACTTAACAACTTTTAATTTCGAGCTATCAATTACACTGCAAGGATGGCGGTTTGAACTATGGAGATTAGGGCTACACAGACTTTACATAGATCTAAATAAACCTTTGCGAAGTACGTAACCTTCCTTAGGATTCTTTCTTTGTGTAACCTACAACATTATTTCTTCTCGAAATCAACATTAATGGAGGTAGTTAAAGTGAAGTTTGGTATGTAGGTAAAGCACAACGACAGGTTATCTACACATTTTACGTGCATTTTTGCCGTTATGGGAAAGATTCGAGTTTATGTCGGTAAAATTGCCGTTGTCAGAAAGTTTGACAAAGGAGACTGCATGCAGAAATGGGCCGCTATGTGTACAGTTCAGAATATTTAGTGACAACTTGCACTACCATAAGCCTTGAAGTCCTGCAAGGATAGCAAGTGTCAAAATTTATTGTCAAAATCGGTAGTGCTTTTCGTTTCACTTTAGTGTTTGTTAATAAGTTGGATTGCACTTCTCCTCGTGTTTCACATGCGAATGTCCTTACTCACGTACAGTAAACACGTTTCGTAATCAAATTTGTGTGAACAGAAAACAATGATTCTCTTCGTTTCAGTGTCGGGTACTGTTCAGTAGTCTCACATTACCTTCTCATAACCAGAAATTTTTCTATAAAAGTACGTTTTCATAATCTCTGGTAGCTTTGCAGATAGGGTTTATAGTACTTACGGTGGCATTGGTAAAGAAGGATCAGGATTGGCTAAATGATTTGCAGCACTGGAACTTAGCCATGGATTTTCTCTTTTTGGGGACGTTCTGCCTTCTGCATTCCACGCTTCTTGCCAAATCTTCTCTCTGTTTCATCCATTCTTCCTTACAACCTCCCTGAAAACTGACTTCGATTTCACTAAAACCCACTTGATTTAGTGTCACAAATTGTATGATAATAACGCAATCAAACTTGAGTTATGTTCTTTGGAAAGTAAAATAAGTCGTAATGTGACAGATATGCTAGACAAACCGCCGAGCGCAACATCTTTTTTCTCTCTTCTTTCTCTTTCCCATCTTCCGCTAGGAATCATTAAGCGTACCGCAGAATTGTGCACAGAACATCTTAGTCTTTCAGGTGTTTTACGCAGGGTGACATATGAAAAACTGCATTAGACAGAAGAAAACCATCTCTGAGACAGTTAACGTCTAAAGGGCGAACTGCTTTAAATAGCACATAAAAGTTTGGTTCTTACACTCAAAACAAAAATCACCGCACATATGTTACAAAAGCAGTCGTTATGTAGCGTTTAGGAGTAGGAGTTATTTTTAAAGAGAACCAAATAAAATTAAAAAATATCCTCTTGGAGGAATGTTGAAATGTTGAATAATTTATAACTTGTGCCAACATTTTATCTCAGTAATTAACCAACTTGATGCACAAAATTTTTGTTTTACAATAATTTTATTTCATGCCTCTATATGTTTCGAGCACATGTGCTCGAAACATGTAGTGAAATGAAATAAACTTCTTGTAAAACAAAACTTTTGTGCATCAAGTTGGTTAATTACTGAGATAAATATACTGAGATGCACGGTCAGCAAAACGTCAAAAAATGTGCCAACATGTTACTTGCTTAAAAGCCTTAACCTTGTTGAAGTTATCCCTTACACAGGACTCTAGAAATTCTCACAGGCGCTGCACGCCAACTGCTTATAACTTAAGTGACAGCTCAGTCACTAAAATTACAAGCAGAATCAGTTCTGGGCAGGGACAAAGGTCTTTGCCTTGCATGCTCTGTGGGCTCTCTGTCTCTCCAGGAGAAAATCGACAGAGCCGTGAAGTTAAACTCCTGCCTCTGCTTTACAACGTCCATAACAGGTGAATACTTACCTCCGCTGCTCTATTTGTCTTCAGATATTGTTGCTTAAGCAATGGGGCAGTACTGCCTTTACATATCCTCTTGTTTATATCTCTTCGACTTCATCCCTTTGATCACACCCTGAGAAAACTCTTACCATTTGTCCGTGGCTGGTTCTTTACTTCAATTTCCGCGTTTCAAAGGGAGCGACTGCCGTTACGCGCGATGACCAACCCGGCAGAAGGCAGGCCTTTGTGTGCGAGACAGACATCAACTTCCTGCAGTTGAATAGAACTCTGGTGGACAAATCCACATACATACCGATCCACCTCGTGTTGATGCCCTGATGAGTGCGTAGTTGCCTTAGGGGAACTGGTGCCTGGTTCGAATCTCAGCAAGACCAATGACGACACTCAAACACTCGCGAATAAAGCGTTCACAGCACTGTCTGTCTTACCGAACGTTTCGTTGCACAGGTGTCACTTCTAGTTCTTTTTAGAGAGATTTCGGGTTCAAATCGCGACTTAGAAGCCAACTTATCCTAAATTACGAGGCTTATTCAGAAAGTACGTACCGTTTCGCTCTAAAAAAATTCGAGTAAAGTTTCGTATACAATTTTATTGTTATCAGATTCTACATCCTTCAAACTATTTTTCCACTAATTCGCCGCCATTATTGAGTCACTTATCGTAGCGGGGCACAAGTTTTGTACACCCTCCTAATAGGATGCGGCCGCCGATAACCCAGTTGACTACTAACAATGTCATAGATTAGATTCCTTGAAATCTGAGGAAAGTGCAGGGAGAGATCAGAAATTGTGAAACGTCTGTCGTCACTCACTGTTTCGTTGACCTTACGCACCAAATCATCATTCACCAAAGATGGACGTCCACTTCGCGCCTCATCGTGCAACATCTCTCGTCCTTCGTTGAACATCCGAACCCATTCCCTAACCATGCCATCATTCATCGCATTGTCACCATACACTTGACAGATCTGGTGATGAATCTCACTTGGTAGCACATTCCTAGCGTTCAAAAAACGAATTACAGGCCAATTTCACAGTCGGCGGCCCCTTCAATTGTCTTAAACATGTTTAATGCACAGGAACAAACATAAACGTAACACGAATTCACGAAATGGCGTCTGTGGCTTCTCAATTGATAGAGGAAGTCACTGCACATGCGCAAAGTGACAGTCTCGAGGATGCGCGGGAAATATGCGCAGACGGTTCTTACTTTCCGAATAACCTACGTATTTTCGTGGTCTTAGTCAGAATTTCCCGAAGAATTACGTAATAAGATTATTAAGACGGACTATTACTGACCTTTTACACAAGGTCTGCATTCCATCATTTTTAGTCAGCCGGACATGCGACCCTCCATAACACATACAGCTGAAAGTTCGTTGTTGTACAACACAAAAATTAGTCATTATTTTGTTAACTCATGTACTGGCTCACTTTATTTCCTTACACACATAGTCCAGACACACACAACTTCCACTTACCTTCTTTGTCCACATGCACTACGTACACACATTGCATTCCATCACTCCAATTTACGCCTACACGCGCACGTACGCACACAGGCACATACAACACAAATCACGCACTAACATTTTCACCCGTTTGTTTTCTATACAGAAGTTTTCAAATCCCTAGATCGGAAATTGCCACTGGACTGTATCCGGAATAAGTGAAGATTCGTCAGAACCTATTTCCCTTGGGCCTAGCGATGTCAGGACGTCAGTCCTGTGTCTGACACCTGCTGACGCTTCTCCATATAGTCGTTGGCTGTACATTGTTCACAAACCGTTCCTTTCGTTGCTTTTAATTTTTTTTTCCTTTGTAGGCAATATATGCCGTCAAATATATCTGACGGCCGAATCTATTTCTAGAATGCTTTATGTGGCATGATTCTGAACTAGTTACTAAAACTGAATGCTTAAGTGCACATTTGTCTTGTTGTTGTGTCACTTGCCAGCCTGTTGTCTTCGCTGGCTATTCACATGCCCAGAACTGAAGGGTGATACAAATTTAATGGTGTGCGAATCGTTTAATATAAGACTACTGCTTCATGTGTTGGTGTTAATTTATTTTCTATCTACCTACTTCTTTTCACTTTGAAAACGTTACATTCACAAAGCTTAAGAAAAAATATTACTGCATTTTCACATTAATTCTCCCAATGGAGAAGGTATTTTAATGTTTACTATGTACTGGAGTCTGAACTAAGTATTTAACGTCCTGGCTTTAACACGGAAAAGATTTTATGCAGCGCTTTTTAACAACGTATTCTACATCTTATCCTGAAAATTAGACGAATGTTGTCTCATTTCGGTGTAGCATTACCGTTGATTGTAGACTTAACCTCAAAAACAGCACTTACACCAACTCTCTACTGATGCCACAGACTTTCATATGGAGTTACAGTTAAACCTCAGGGCTCTTGCAAATGACATACAAGTACTTGGCATGCATGTAAATGGCGCCACCAGGCTGTGTTGGTGTAGGAGATTTCAGGAACTGCAGGCGGTATTCAGCACCTATTGAAACAAGCGTAGACGGAAACTGGCTTCATGATTTTCATATTACGAGGGACAACGTGCTTAAGAGTACTGCTGGGAATTAGGTAGGGCACGCATATCGTTGGACGTAAGGGAATTTAGTTTCCATGCCTGAATTATTTACAAAACTGACAGCGAGTGCAGAAATCAGTGCCATTGTTCTTAATTCATATTTCCTTTAGAAATGAGGAAAAGCTGATTATATACTCCGGAACACATCAGTATTTGGCGAGTTTTCAAGGAAAAGTTGGAAAATGTGCATTCAGGTTTTCCATGTCCATCCCACTGTCCGCATTACACAACGAGATAAATATTTTCATCAAATTTTACAATGGTTAGTATTAAGAAACTGTGTAGACCGATGCCAAGTTTGGTTGAAACAGAAAAGACATGTAGATACTTTTGCAACTATGTTGCCAGTTGCCGATTATTTACTGTCGAGAGTCGGTGCACGAATTTCGAATATTGGGCATTAGTGGAATTATACTGAAGGGAAACTGAAGCTGTTGGAGGAATACTGTTCAAATAAAATTTCGTTCACTGTAAATCTCCCAGGAAATGACCTTGGTTGGAGCAACAGTTGTGGGTAATTCACTTGAAGAGTCACATGATTTTCTTCGGGAATTCTTAGTGTAGCTATTCCGGAAATGGTCCAATGTGTATTTCAATGATTTTTTTTTGCGCGGGAGATGAAGGGACAATAAAACATATTTTATCTTTGCTGATCTGTATCCTAAAGCCATATGGTTTTCGAAATAATTAAAGAAAGGCAGTGAATGTCACCAATTTGCTGCACTGTACGTGCATTTCGCAGACTGAAGATTGGCGTCTCTTGGGATTTGACGTAGTATCGAGTGGATAGTTGCCGACGTTGGTTACAACAAGCATCTACGAAACGTCTGTGAGTGTTAAACATTTGACACCGTGTAGTGCCCAAGAAAAAGAATTTGTACAGCCTGAAGAAGATGGCAAAAAGCTTCTGCGAACGTTCTGGAGCTGTTCAACAATGTACATGGTGTCACACCTCAAAAGATTTGAACCATCATCAGTACCACTGCGAAAACTTAAAATCTCGCATTTCATGATTACTGTATTTTTGTGGTAAGAAGCGTAATGTCCGTCCATGCGTTCCTAATGTTTAATGTATTAGAAGCAATAAATTTACTTTTAGGTAGAGAAGTCTCAATGTCAAACAGAATTAAAGACTATCATATTATCGCAATTTCAGATTTTATGCGGACTTCTAGTGAAGATTTAGTGCCGTTTTGTGCGCCTGCTGTATCGGTGAGCGTTCACAGGCAATCTGTTCTTGGGTTTGACATTCGTTACATATCGATTATTAAGCTTTCCTTTTCGTTTGTCTTTTCCCTTTATCTTCTCTCTTTCCTACATTATTTATTTATTTCTGCTCGTATTGACCCCAACTTTATGTCGTCAGTACAGGTGACCAACTGGATGCTACAAACTTACCTGACGTTGTTGCTTTGTGATTCATTTCTTCTTTTTTCCTTTCTTTCTTTTCTTTTCTTCCTTTATTTCTTTGTTTTTATTTATGCACATTACCAAATTTAGCAAAGTCCTGTCTATTTTTGAATACAGTTAAATGCAACGAAATAAGCTAATTATATTTGTTCTGTTTTGTCTGCGTGCACTGTGGCCACTTCGTAATCTTGTAAGCAATGTCACTGTGTTATGCACGAAGACTTACAACCTGGCAAGATGCAAATCTATGCTTGTACGGCATTACAGGAAGCAATATGGCAGAGTGGAGCAATAAACACGCTTTCTTATGCGGTCTTTACCTTAATTGCTTCGCACCCGTTGCTAGCACAACCAAACAAGCAACACATTTAAGCTGGTTGTTGAATTGTTAGTGTCAGCGAAGGCTTTTTAAAGTACTGAAGGTGAAAGAGTCTAGGGACTGTAGACCCAAATTTCATCATTTCAAACTCCCTTTGTTACAAAGTCTAGACTGAACTTGCAATATTTGAAAGTGCGTTTGCTGACATCTTCACGTAATATCCGCAGTCACTCTTTTGGTTGTTCTTGTTATAGTCACGTAATCTTTCGTCCTATAGGACTGATACACATTGAGATTGCTTGAGATTAGGGTGCTGAGGAAATTTTTGAACTTATAAGATATAAAAACTAAGATATTTTGAGTAAAACGACATGCAGTTGAGCCTCAAAACATATACGTTTCAGCAAATAATACTGGGATTATCATAACAAAAAAAAACGAATTGGGGAGTACATGTAAAATGCATGGAGGATAGGAGAAACTCATAGGCTATAGAATTTTTAGTACCGTGGATCACTATCGAAGTCCCACTAATTCTATCGACTCCGTTCCCAGAATTACTCAACTCACCGGACCCTTGAGGCAAAAGTCGCGGTACAATTAGCTTTGAAGCACTCACACGTAAGGAACCTACTTAAGCTGTAAAAATCTTGATAACTTTACTGTGAAAATTATTACAAGAACATTTATTTTCCTAGCAAGAATGAGAATGAAAATAAGATTAGGAGTCTTAAAAGAGGAAAATTGTTCTCTTGGGTAGTATCTGGTCAAATAACTTTGTTAAAAATTTAATGTTTTCCATCCCGAAGTGTTATAACATTCAAATACAACGTGTCAGTCAATAACACAACACTTTATTTTATATACAATAAAAATTGTATATTGTCAGGGCGACATTTTTCGACCTTTATTAGGTCATCTTCAGCCCTTCTGAGAAAACAGATCCAAGAGCTATTTATATTTCAGTGCATTGTGGGATATCTCTGGGATCCCACAATGCATTGAAATATAAATAGCTCTTGGATCTGTTTTCTCAGAAGGCCTGAAGATGACCTAATAAAGGTCGAAAAATGTCTCCCTGACAATATACTATTTTTATTGTATATAAAATAAAGTGTTGTGTTATTGACTGACACGTTGTATTTATGTCTATGAAACATATTTACAGTTGCAAGCACGAAGTTACCTAAAACAAAAAGGGCGACATTCAGCGATTATCGGATTACCTTTTCAGCACTTAACTTTAAGCTACATTTACTATTACCGCTCTATTTTATATTAATATTTTCTAAATACAATATTAAAAGCGCATTCGTAGCATTAGGGTTGCATACGGTAGACTCAAATTATGAACTGTGTTTAGAATTCTTACTTTTAACATAGAGATTTGGAAGAGGGAACCCCCTTTCTTGACAGCATTCAGCATTGGTCTTGTACCGGCTTTAGAGACAAAAGTAGATGTTCTTGATCACGTATTAATTTGCCTAGTGCAGTTAATCGCAATCTCGTTTGTCACCTTGATTTAAACCCAGGTTTCTAATAACAGCGATAAGAGGGATGGCTAAATTTGTACTGCTCACTCTGAATATGGCACTTTCTCTGGTTGAGTTCTCATATCTTCTTCTTTAACTGCGCGTAATTTCATTAAGACGTTTCGACCCTAATTTCGTGGGTATTCCTTATTTGCCCAAGCAGTTAATTTTTTCTGCCTTTCTTCATCCTCTCAACCACCCTCCAACAACTCTCATTTCAGCAGGGTTCTACAGTCATTCCAGCAACTTAAGACTCGACTTTTTCTGCAAAAGGGAGCTACATCAGCTATTCTTTTGTCACAATAAGCCGATTCTGTTTTTTCCGGTTAAGCCTCACCCTCATTCAGTTCTACGCCAATCTCAAGTTTTTAGGAGGCAGTATTATTTTTAAATAATAGCGTTCTGAGGTATTTCATAACTTGTAATTCTCATGAAAGTTCATGGCGCAGTGAAAAAGACAGTCACTGTACGTATAACGTAATATTTAGGCGCGTTCGTACAACCGTGGAAAATCAAAAAGTAGGTCTATTACATGTTCTGAGTCTGTATTTGTAACCTTTGGTATCCAGCATACAATGCACATTCGTATGATTATCTGTGACCTTTCCGGATGTATAATTTCTTTCCACATTTTCTCGTAAACGGTACGATTCCCGAGAAATCAAAGTTATTGGACATAAAATGTGTGTTCTGATTTTATGTACAGATTTTGTCTGAAACATTTCTCATTCTGAGAAGAAATGATCGGGGAAATGATTTAAAAACTACCTGTTATTCTTGTCCGATTTTAATGATACTTATATTTTTTCGAGAGATTTTAGGAAAATGGTTCTATATCAAATTTCATACCAATCCTTTCAGTGGGAGCCGAGCAGTTTTACGTGTAAGGACGGACGGACGGACAGATATGACGAAGGTAATAGTCGTTTTTCGCAATTTAGCGAAAGCGCTCACAAAAGAAGACTTGTGGCTTATGTAAGGAGATGAGAAATGGCTAGGCCTGTAACGTATATAAATCTAGAAGAAGCTGGAAACAGCTGCACTGAAGCGGCTGTAAAAGAATATCTGAATTTGAGGGTTGGACTGCTTCACGCATTCGTCTGTTCCTGCACTCCTGTACCTAAGGTATCGCTCCTTCCTTTTTTTGATCAGATGCTCTACCGTCAGCTCTCAGCCAGCTTTTTTTTTGCCTTTAGTGTTACCTGAAAACTTTATTATGTGCTCATTTATTCCATTGTTCCTATTTGCAACATATAGGCGTTTTACCAAAGATATCATCACTGTGCGTTACATTTCTACGGACCAGAAAACGAAGAGAAAGATCGTAAATTGCATTCAGGTGTGTTCGACGTCACAAAAATTGTCAATATATTAATATATTCTTTTTCTTTTATGGTGATGATATCGTTCTTACATTGTCACTGAACCTGAACAATAATTTGGTGTTCAGCCACAGCGTACATCTTGCAACAGGTGACTTCCATTTAATACCAGGTAACAATATACTGTTTCGGGAAACAAATTTTCGCCACTTTGTAAATTCTACAGGCTGTAAATCTTATTGTAGCACCGTGCATTTTCGTAGAATCGCTTCAATTTATCAACCAACGAATGCGCATATAATTTCACATAAAACACTTTTAAAACACTTTAAAACCCTTTAAAACACTTTAAAACACTCCGACATGTTTCGATCTTGTCAGATCATCATCAGGGAGCATTGTTCCTTGCTAAAGGTATATTACAGTATTCACAATTTAATTCGTATTTGCAAATGAGGTGTTGTGGCAGCATATCATGTTGTGTGGGAATGTGTTGTGGAGCAGTGGTTAGGTGTGCGTCGTACGACGCACACCTAGCCACTGCTCCACAACACATTCCCACACAACATGATATGCTGCCACAACACCTC
>Ga0123355_10017112_pt1 | contig 11446 bp, 5 predicted proteins | sample TergutEmb28metaG_3_FD_89872 | JGI IMG/M metagenome (GOLD analysis project Ga0123355, IMG submission 89872) | Embiratermes neotenicus P1 segment gut microbial communities from Petit-Saut dam, French Guiana - Emb289 P1 | ecosystem: Host-associated > Arthropoda: Insects > Digestive system > Gut ...
GGTGGGACCGGTGTCTACATGCGGGAGGGAACTACTTAGAGGGCTACGGCGGCCGATAGGCCTTATGGTGTGATTTATGGTTTTTACAGCGTTAGTCCGGAAAATTTTGGATCCACCCACGTAATATCGATACCGCTACTTCCCTCCAACGTGGTCTGATCGGGACGGATCAGGACACGTTGGAGGGAAGTAGCTGCACCAGTATTATGACCTGTACCGGAGAATGCGGTTACAGTTTTTAGTACTCCTGATGATGGGTGCTGTGACATCCGAAACATGTAGAGTAGTTTGGCAGTGAATAAATATCCGCATACTGTTGCATCTGTTGGATTTTTATTCACATCCTTACAGAAGTTGATTCTGGACACGTAAGTGGCAAGTATGTGTTAGTTGGATAGGTACTTATTTTTTTCATAAAAACGCAACATGAATAGAACGTTTGGGAGACACAGACATGGGAGAAATGATAATATTAAAACGGATCTTAAAAGCAATATGGTGTGAGGGCGTGGAATGCATTGATGTGGCAGGGAATACGCTTAATTTGTGGACACTAATAAACCCAACAATAAACTTTGCGGTCCTTAGAAAAACAGTTGGTCCCTCGGTTATTACACAGTCTATCAACTTCCTATTCCGTGAAGCTAGTCCATTTCTTTGCTTATAGGAGTAAATTTGAAAGAATCTGAATGGGACCGATAGGTTGTCCCGAAACGTCGGGAAGAAATTACCATTACTCGCTGCATAATAACCCAGAAGGGCGCAGTGCTCATCTACTTCGCGGTGAAAGCCTGAAATCACGCAATCTGGCGATGATTTATCACCAATATTCTGAACGTTCAACAGCACTGCAGATTTAGGTGTATTGCTGAGGTGTTGTATTGATTATAAACACTGCTCAGATCTTCGGAAAGAAACATAACTTACTCAGTTATTCGTAGTGTGACGGAATTTTCTTTCTCAGCACTGTAACATGTTGATTTTATCTGAGAGAAACCAGCCACTTCTTTGTCCAAAGAAATCAATAGACTATGCAAGGAAATAATTGTTACAGATTAGAAATGTAAAATATAAAAGGAAAATCCTAAGCCTACTACATTGTAGACCCCAGTAGTTTATTCACTTAAGTCTGGTTTGTTACCGAACTTAGAATAAGGAATTCCCTCCCTGACATGGGAATATAATTTCCTAACATGCGATTTTGCAGAATATCTTGTTGTGAGCTAACAATTTCGTTTCGGACTTCTTTGGCAGGAAGATCGCTTGTATGTAAGAAAAGGAAAGAATGAGAGTTCTAGGCTCAGATGGGAGGATAATATTAAAGAAGATATGTAGAAAAGGGATGTGTAGTTGGGACGGGTTTAATATCGGGATAGGTAAGAGGCTGTTCTGAAAACGGCTATGAAACATCGAGTTACGTAAAAAGTAGTAATGTCTCGATTCTTCAAAAGAGTCCCAGCTTCTCAACAAGAACCCTGTTCCGTCGACCTGGTATTTCTATTGTTGCACGATGATAAATGGTAGAAGGCGAACTGTTCTGACTCGCAGCTGAAATGTGTGGGTAGCTTTTCATCACCTTTGTGGTTTAAAAGCACAATACTTCCAGGCACAAGGTATCAGGCTTTAAATATGACGAAGTGCTACCCGTTTAAGGCCCACTCGTAACCATACGTACAACATGCGATTATATTAAGAAATTATGTATTTCGTCACACAATGCAGGTCTATTTATTAGCTGTGATGACTGTCATGAGTTCGGAAAGCGCGCCCGCTATATAGTTACCAGGCAATGGAATGAAAAAGCGAGGAATTAGAGTTCATTTCCCGGCTGGGGTAAGTGGCTTATCTCTTCTCCAAAGCGTCTGTACTAGCTGTGGGCCCCACCCAACATCCTATGCAATGAGTACGAGGGAATCTTTACCCGGAGATAAAGCGACCAGGGCGTGAAATTGGACACTCCTTCTGTATAGTGCAGAGGTTGCGAAGCAGTGGAGCTGTACCTACACTGCCCCCTATATGCCTTCATGACAGGCGCAGAAACAAACTGACTTTTACACCGTGCAACTTTATCAAGTTACTTTCTGAAATTTTTCCAACAGTGCGCACTATATAATGGTTTTAGAATGCCCTTATAAAATCAGACCATACTCCAACTTGTTCGGTGGTGGCCACCAGCATTACCAGTGAGATTACAATACATAAGCTAATAAGACAAGCACCTTTTACAATGGCGGCGTTTTGGTTTATGAAGTGAACTTTCCCTGAAGATGGAAGTGACCTCCAGCGAAACATGTGAGAATATCGTAGTTTTGCTGTACATTGATAACAAACTTAATTACGTTAAATACAGTGTCATCCATTTATTTCCAGAAAACTGGCACAAATTACTCGAAGAATACATTGCTCGTGTCTTGCATTAGAGTCTGCACTAAATTAGATAATTATTTGTAGTGTAAAACTGACCAGATATGTCTCTAATTTATCAGTTCTATATCCATCAGGCCAACGGTTGAAAGCTATAGTAATTCCTTACAACATTACTAAGAAATCGTCGCAGGGAGTTCTGCACAATAAACTGTTGGCCACTAAATTATTCGGAAGATTGTGGTCACGCATCTGGTCAAGAGACTCCCCTCACCAATTTTATGTAACCCCAAAGTACTGTTTACAAGTGCCCGAAAATAGAACCTATGTTGGTCCAAATGTACAAATTCGTGACTGAGAACCCAATGTTCTTTGAGATAATTAACACAAAATGTACAAATTCGTGACTGAGAACCTAATGTTCTTTGAGATAATTAAAAAAATCCTCGCCGCATTCCTAAAAGACCATTGCTGGATCTTTTATAAGCCAGACTAATCCAATCTCCATCCTCACAATCCACTTCTTTACACTATGCATTTTTTTACTGACCTTCATCCTAGGTCCGGTATTGATTCCAATGTGAAAAGCATTTTAACTACAAGTATTATATTGACAAATATTATTAAGAAATGAAGATCGTACCTCACAGTAAACAAAGCTATCTTCGAATTTGACGTTTGTGAGACTGTGCATCATTAAAACAACGATGTAACCAACCAACAAGATGCAACAGATTTCGTTTATTGAACTTTTTATTGATCTATTTGAATCTGTTCTATATGTTTCGGACGACAAACTCGCCCATCTTCAGGAGCACTTTTGATTCTACTTACAGCTTAAGTAAAATGCACCGATATGGCTGGCTTAGGGTAGGCTGCAGAATAGTTCTTGCGAGCAGGTGTAAATTCGGCATCGTTAAAGGGTTGATAATTATCCTGCAAGTTTCTGACGGATTCTGCTCCATGAAATTATTAACTTCATGGAGCAGAGTGCTTTTTGAGAAGCTAACAGGTCCCCAGCTAGTCAAGAAATTCCCCACGTTTTATGGAACCCAAAATTTCACAACAGTCCGCACCAGCCCCTATCCTGAACCAGAACAATTCAGCCCATGCCCTCAATCCCACTTCCCGAAGATCCATTTCGATATTATACCCCCATCTACTCCTGGATCCTCCAAGTGGTCTCTATCCCTCAGGTTTACTCACGAAAACACCGGATTCATATCTCTTCTCCCACCGTAAGTGCTACATGCCCCGCCAATCTCACTCTTCTTGATTTGATCACCCGAAAAAAATTTTGGTGAGGATAGACGATGATGATTATTATTATAATCATCATCGTCATTTTCATCATCATCATCATCATCATCATCATCATCATCAATAACTTCAGTCCTTTCTTTACTTCAGTGCACCAAGAATGACGACAACATATGCAGGCGTCATGAGCTTGTGCGTTGTTGCTAAAGCCAAACGATGCGTACAAAAGGCTTCTTTACAACAGGAACAAAGCAGCGAATATATCAAGAATAATAAGGGAATTTGAACTGAAGAAGTTCAAGAATAAGACAGTCCAGCCAGATACCGTAAGATATCAGGTCTGGAGAGATTATGGCAGAAAAAGAGACTTATATTCTTGGTCCATTTACTCCTATACAGCGGAAATTATGACAGAAGAGGAGGAGAATACTCATTCCAGTAGGAGACTTCTGTTCGAAGAGAAGCAATATATTTCTCGCTGCTGGTACTAAACTGTTACCGCAATTTGCCTCACTGGCACGTTACGTGGCACAGTTCTTATTGCGCTGGAAACCTTATTGATGTTTCTTAACTCTATCAATCTTCCTTATACAGCGTCCTGCTCGCCCTTCACTAAACTTTTTCCATAAGTACGTCGGTTACATATTAACATTAGTAAGGGAAGGTAAAGGTAAGTTATTGCTGTGTAGAACATAAAGGCACATGGCCCAAAGCAGGTACAGTTCCACGCATTATTAACATGGGCAATAAGTTGGAAGGAGTGGATACTTCGTGCTACGGCGCTCTACACCTTAGGAAACAGCCTTGGTTACCAAATGAGGGAGGGATTCTGTGGAACAAGAGAAGCATTTCTCACTCCTGCTGGGAATGGAACAAAATTCTTCTGTTGTCCAGAAAGAGGACTTACAACATCCCACCTCCAAAACCACTATGTATAAGAGATAAAAACAGACGTAACACGGTAAAAATATTGACAGACTGAAAATAATCAAATGAGCACTGAAAGAAAAGTGCGTAACAACTGTCAGCTTTGCACTGAAACTTGTCTGCCGTTTCACTTTATTTTCCTGGGCGATAAACTAGGTCATGAACTCAAATGCAATAAAATGTTTTCTTCATGGCATGGGACATTTAAGCACCATAAATTTACGAATTTATGACACAGGGGAGAAGAATTTTATTTCACACGTGACGGGGCTTCCCTTTGACCGAATATGTTCACACATAGGAACTAGACATAAAGTTTGCGACAAACTAGGCATTCATGTCGCCTGCTGCTGATGACAGCTAGTCTGTCTGGCAACCATTCGCACGACACAGGCTGTTTTCGTTTCGTTTCGTCTCTGCCATTTATGCAGAATAGCTCAGAAACAATTAAGTCCCTGCCTTCATTTTTCGAAGTCATTACTTACTACTCTTAGTAATTAACCAACTTAATGCACAAATTCTTGCTTTATAATAAGTTTATTAAATGCCTCTACATGTTTCGAGCACTATGTGCTTGTCATCAGGAGGTGAAAATTGTAATATACAGCATCTGGTATCATCACAACTGTAGGTGGCCGTTCGGTGCACGGGACGGCCACCTACAGTGTGATGATACCGGGTGCTGTATAAAACAATTTTGACCTCCTGATGATGAGCACATGGTGCTCGAAACATGTAGAGGCATATAATAAACTTATTACAAAGCAAGAATTTGTGTGTTAAGTTGGTTAATTACTAAGATTATACTAAGATGCACGGTCAGGAAAATATAAAAAAAACAATACTTACTACGTTTAAATGACACTACATGTAGGAGTAATTCACATTTACCGGCACCATACCTAACATCTGTACTTTAGGCAATGACGTCAGTGATTTACACTATAGGCCTATAGATCAATTGACTGCATCGCAAGCAATAGAGAAAAGGAGACGTTGTGGAAGAAAGCGAATACAGTAAAGTTTAATAATAATAATAATAAATATTTATTAACTGCAATTGGGTTGTCATCCGGTGGCTGTGGTTATTTTACATGTATACAAAATATGAAATTGGCTGGTAATAAATTTAATTCGGGAGGCTACATGAGAAGCATGTAGTGGTAACTTGGAATCTTGGGAACCATCTCAGCATTTGCTTTTAGGCACAGGGAAACCAAGAAAATGATATGTCTCGGCACGTGAAAGGGTACCATGTCTCCTTCCTGGGGCTAAAGTGGCCACGGGGTGGCTTTGACCACCCACCCTCTTCCAACATTGAGGTTGAGTAGTCAGGGTTAGGGCTCTTACCTCTACCTCCCCTCAGTTAATGCTGTGAACGGTACGGGGCAGCCTTATATGGAAGAAGAGTCTGAGAAAAACAAATAGATATTCAGGATATGCGGTGGCCTAACCAAGGTCTGATTACGGAACATTACCAATATAAGTCAAAATTCTTACCGCGGGAGTCAATTTTTATCTGCGATGTAATGATGAATTATTGAAAGACGTTCAAACAAATAGGAGATTTCTCATTAAAATGACAACTGTTGTAGCCATTCGATTTTACTCTTATTTTACTGTGAAATTCCTATGCTTATGTTACTTGTATTTGAATTTCGGCTTTTGTCATAGAGTATTCTGACTGCGAATATCGTTCTTTCCCTAATTACTTTCAGGCGAACGTAAAGTAACCCAAGACGAATTCCGCCCCAGTCCCTTCTTACCGAATATGGCTATCGTTTTACATAATTCGAGGTCGAAAACTATCTGCGCCCAATAACGTGTTATTGAATAAGATGGGATAATTTCAGACTCAGATGATATCCTGACATTCAGCTGCACACACGATACGTATGGGAGATGCCGACGGCTGTTACAGTCTTTGAAACTCTGGCTACTACTTCGAACTGACATAACGGGAATAAATATGTAATATAAAATACATAAAATTTAATAAATTTTTAATTGGCTAAAGTAGCGTCAGGTCAGAACTTCTACACTACTGTGTTACAGCTTTCGGTCCGGACACTAATCCATCCTGCCTGCACTTAACCTCCAATTAGCAGCAACTCGAGATCCAGACGGCCTATGTGGTAACCAACACTATCGTCGTGAGCTCCTAATGATGGGCATAATGGTGTCCGAAACATGTTGAGCCTAACATAAGCATAATAAATTAATAAGTGGCATCTAATTGGATTTTATTCTTCATTTATCAAGAAGATGCACGGTCCAATACACATAAAATTCTACACTATGTCTAGTACTGTGAAAAGATGCAAAACGAGGCAACTTTTTGAGTTCAACGTCTGTATGTCTGCTGCAATAAATCTGTTCTCTTCTGCCTGCACAAACACCTGCAGCACAAGTAACATCCACGGTCCACCCAGCTTTCTATTCATTCGATACCAGGGTAGGGTAGGGGGCTCTTTTCTCTGGAGTCAACGGGCCGAGGAGTGACTCAGAATGAGCGAAGCTGAAACTCCATTCCCCATACGCCTTCATGTTGTGCAGGGAGGAAAACTACCTTCTTCTTTACTTTTGAACACACGTAATAGTTGACAGCGGAAGGCACTGACCCAATGAGCTGCAGACAGACAACTAGTAAAAAGCCTCTGAAAATTTTCATGGGAAAATTCGTCTATCATTTCCACAGATAGACCTTCCAATGGCGCAGTTTACGCGACGGTCAGTAAGAAAACAAGTTTATGTGGTTCGTATATTCGTAACTAAAAACCACAGAATATCCCGAAAAAAGATCTAATCTGGTGCCCAGCAATTTTCATCATCTGCTGCCAACGGCAAAACAAAATCTTGGCGGCCACAAATTTAAATATGATTGTGGGAAGGAAACAGCTGCGATTCGATAGCTGATGGCACAGGGCAGCGATTGCTAACAGGGAAGAGGAAGGCTCCTTTCAAGGTATGATAATACTTCTGTTCTGACGAACGTAGTATGGAGGTGGTATAGCAGGATCATTAAATATGAACTGTTCTTATTAGACAATTTTAACTGTTTTTTGATGTTTTGCTGACCGTGCATCTCAGTATATTTATCTTAGTAATTAACCAACTTGATGCACAAAAGTTTTGTTTTACAATAAGTTTATTTCATGCCTCTACATGTTTCGAGCACCATGTGCTCATCATCAGGAGGTCAAAATGGTATTATACAGGATCTGGTATCATCAGATTAATTGGTTAATTACTAAGATAAATTTTAACTGTGTTCAAACTGATCCAGTATTTTCTATCAAGTAACCCTTTAAGCCCAGTTGATATTGTATGTACTGAACGAGTAGGTTTAACATTAAGTTTTATAACTTCTGCCCAAGAATATATGTATTTCTGTGATTAGCAAGGTTCTCTGAATAAAGGGCGATTTTCGGAGTACATTATTAATTGACTGGCTTTATAATCGAGGAGACTGTTTACTGCCCGGTACGAACTGAATCTTTATATACTCGTACATTTCAGGTCAATTTTCTTCTTTATAAAGGGCTGTAGGTAGGTTTTTTAATCAACAGCAAGCAAACTATTTTATTTAAATGTCATTTTCATTCAATATCACTTACGTTTCGACTTATCATTCAACCATCTTCAGGGGTATACTTACATAATGTGGATTTTCGAAGCCTTCACAATCAATTTCATCAGTATCACAATGTTATTCACGCTTCATTTTAGTGATAATGCCAAACGAAAAGTGCGGTGCACAGTCCATGCATGTAAAACACCATAAATAATTATCTTAGAGGTTAAGTTTTAGAGTTGTATTTAAAAGCAATTTAACCGCGAATTAAATTTATGAACTGCAGTGTTACAGCCATGATTTTTGTCGTCTTTGCGATGCAACAGATACACCTTGGATAGGATTTGTAACGATACATAAATTGCGCATAAATTACCTTCTGAATCTACACGAATATGACGTATAACTTTCTACCTACCTAAAAATTTCCTCTGACATATTCAAGAACTGAATAACTCGACCTACCTCTTTATTATGACGTCCATTACATGGGAACGGGTGTGAGCGTGGAAGAATGTTACTGTTAGGTTTTTGTAGATATTACGTAAGTTGTGCGGATATGTTGGTGGCGTTGGCTGTGTGTAATGATCGTACCTGCTGTACTCCAAATTAAAGAGAATGCGTTGGATTACAGCACACTACAGTGCACAGCCATATGAGACACAGCATACCTCCACCGCAGTGTGACCGCTAAGTGACCACAGCGTAATTAGGCTTTTCTATATAAAAGTATTCGAAGAGGCAGGTTGGAGAGCTGAGAAGGGTTAAATCTGAAATCAGCCACTTCTACTAACAATTTATCACTTCGCCTTAGAAGATATCTGTCAACATTCATTCCACTTCCCCATCATGTTATAATTTCAGACATTTTCAAAATAAACGAAGTAATTTCTGGAACAGTAAATTACCCATATTAGAGAAAAAAAAAACTCGTATGTGTTTTACGTACTACACAAAACTGGGGACGATATAAAAAAAAACTCGAAGATATGGCGCATTTGAATACTATAGTTTATTCTGAATGAAATAATAAAATCCCACGAAAGTTTCAGAAGTATTTGGAAGCATGATTCTATTCACGTATCGCATACCGTGCTTGAGCTGTACCTAAAATAACTAGCGTAGTGAAATTAATATTAGGAATTTGATGTTTGTGTGACCGTGCATCACAGATACTATAATATAAACAGCCAACTAGATGCAACAATAACAAAATGTATTGATAATTACATTCAGCTCAACATGTTTCGGGCAATAATTTCGCCCATCGTCAGGAGCACTAGACTGTGTTTACAGTTTGCGGTATAAAGCACCGACGATGCTGCATGCACCAGCATGTAATTATCAAAAAATGTTGTTATTGTTGCATCTAGTTGGCTGTTTATATTATAATATTAGGAAATATTACCCTATGTCGTGGGCTGGTTAGCTCAGTCGGTATAGCGACTGACTACAGGCTGGGGGGTCCGGGATCTACTCCCAGTGGAGACGAGATTTTCCGCCCGTCCAGACCGACCCTGGGGCCCACCCAGCATCCTGTAAAATGGGTGCCGGGTCTTTCCCGGGGGTAAAGTGCGGATGGAGCGTGCTGCTGACCACTCACCCCCTTCTAGTACAGCGGTCATGGAAGAGTAGAGCTATACCTCTACCCACCCTCTGGGCCACACCGGGCCTATAAAGGGATCACTTTACCTTTAACTTTTTATTACCATATGTCACAACCCGACAATTAACAGTGTGTTGCATCTCGGCCAAAATTCGGGGTATATCTTACAGGTCTGTAGGGAGAATTGGTCTTTACCGGAACCGGAAAAGACTTAATCTGTAATTTCCGCAATACTCGAAGATGATAGAAACAGAACTTTGGACATGATGCTCGTACTTTCAGTTCCACCGATACGTTTGTGGCTGAATTCACAGTAATTAAAACATAAACTCAAATATGGTACAATACAATTCTGCGAAATGCACGTAGCTTCATGCCCAGACGCACAAAAATCCATCTATTTAAATGCATAACACACTTATGAGCCTTATGAAATGGAATCGAATGTATAATAAATATACAGGAAGATGTAAACCGTACTAGAACTCCAGGTCCTCGGGGAAATTACATCGGTGGTTGAACTGACTGCATGCGCAGTTTCGCGTTCCGATTGACATTTTCAGCTGGAGATGAATGCTATGAAGGAGGTTAAGCTAGAACTGCTGTTACCTACGCATAAAGCCGACAGATCAAGCGTCAACTTACGTGACAGAAAGGACAGACATGTCTCACTGAATGGTGTTCCGGCAACACTTATTAAATTGTGTGAAAGCTGACGTTACTACAGCGGGGACTGTGAAGAATACCGGCTACCGGAATGTGACGCCGTGTGATCTGAGAGAAATTTATAGATATTCAGAAGGAATGTGTTGTCTCCTCTACATTGATGATGGAGGCGGAACGTTCCACCGAAACGTTTTCAAATTTCCATCAGACCACGTGGTGCCACACTGAAAAAGACCGTGTCCTTCGCATTGTGTCAAATTATAAAGAAAGACGACAAAGACAAGAATTATGTCGTATAATGATTTTGAACGTTGAAGTGTAATAACAACGATGGTCGGAGGTATCACGATGTGCCAGAAACGTAATATGATGCTAAATATTGTACGTCAGCACAGCTGTTTTATTACACAAAGTAACTACATAGGCTACATGTTTCGACTATTAATCACTCATCTTCAGGCCTATTTTAATCAGTTTAGTTACACGTGTGTGCATAGCATCTTGTGACCAAACCGATTAAAATAGTCCTGAAGATGAGTGATTAATAGTCGAAACATGTAGCCTATGTAGTTACTTTGTGTAATAAAACAGCTCTGCTGACGTACACTATTTAGCGTTATAGTAAGTAACAAAGGTTTAAGGAGGCAGGAAGTGTCCGTATATTGCAAAATTGAGGCGCGTTCATAGAATGCTAGTCTCTTCTCAGCTGTTATAGACTGTTATTATTATTATTATTATTATTATTATTATTACTGGGTTATGCTATTACAGGTATTTGAAAAACTTACACACAAACACATACACACACACAATGACACGTTAATTTTGTGTTAAATTTATCTGTCATGCCTAACCTCAAAAGTTTGCTCATCGAAATATTTTGAACTTGCTTAATTACAAAAAAATATTTCGTAATTTATTTTCACAAATTATTTTCATTTTTCCGTGCAAAAGTATGTATATATAAATGGCCAACTAATTGCACTTTTTATTATATTTTTTAATATATCACATATAGTAATTCACATATAATATTTTAAAAACATATA
>Ga0123355_10017114_pt1 | contig 11445 bp, 9 predicted proteins | sample TergutEmb28metaG_3_FD_89872 | JGI IMG/M metagenome (GOLD analysis project Ga0123355, IMG submission 89872) | Embiratermes neotenicus P1 segment gut microbial communities from Petit-Saut dam, French Guiana - Emb289 P1 | ecosystem: Host-associated > Arthropoda: Insects > Digestive system > Gut ...
ATATGTACGGCACACGCGTTCTTGGTGCGGTTTCCTTTGGTGCACTGCTTATTGCATCAGTAATGCTGTTGTTTATGAAAGGTAATACTTATGCAGTAGATAACAAAGAGCCTGCATCATAAAAATAAAAATTAAAGCGTGTTTGGAAATTCACTTGTGTGGAATTTTCAAACACGCCCTTATAATCTATTTAAAAAGATTCAATATTTCTGAATTATCTTCTCCAAAAAATGCCGTACCAATTACGAAATTTGTAACACCCATTGGTGCAAGATACTTTACTTTTTCTGCATTAATATTACCGTCAACACAAAGGGAAAATCCATATTCTTTTGCAAGTTCGCCCAGTTTTTTAATTTTACCCACAGTATATTCCAGAAATGGCTGCCCCGCAAAACCCGGGTTTACAGTCATCGCAAGTACATGGTCACAAAGGGGCAAAAGTTCACTGACCATTTCAACGGAAGTACCAGGATTTAAAGCAATACCAGCCATTGCACCCATATCCTTTATTGCAGCAAGTGTTCTTGCTGGGTGCTTGTCCGCTTCTGGGTGTATTATTACTATTTTTGCACCCAAATCGCAAAAAAGTTTAACATGACGTGCAGGATCATCCACCATCAAATGAACATCCATTGGAATATCGGAATTGGTTTTAATAAATTTTACAATTTCTGTTCCACAGCCAAAGTTTGGCACAAAGCTACCGTCCATTACATCTATATGAAGGTAAGGAATCGCGTTTTTCTCAAATTTTTCTAATTCACCCATTAGCGATCCATGGTTAGCGCATAAAATACTTGGGTGAATTTTTAATTTACTCATCTTCCATAGACGCAGTATACGCGCCAGCTTCCGGAAAACGATCCATTTCTGTAAGCATGTCTACTCTTTCAGCATGGCGGCCACCTTCAAACTCTGTTGCCAGCCAAGTTTCCACTATTGCTTTTGCAAGTTCAGACCCAATGACCCTTGCACCCAATGCAATAGCATTTGCATTATTATGCAAGCGCGACATTTGCGCCGTATACGTATCGGTACAATTTACACAACGCACACCTAAAACTGAGTTTCCTGCAAAAGAATTGCCTGCACCTGTGCCGCAAATAAGCACCGCACGGTCATAGTCTCCCTTAGCCAGTTTGTCCGCCGCAAGGCGTCCATAAATTGGATACTCTGCACGTGCTGTACTATGGGTTCCGACATCTTCTACTTTGTGTCCCAAAATTTCCATGTACTCTTGCAATTCTTTTTTCATTTGAAAGCCAACATGGTCACTTGCCATTATTATTTTTAATTGGTTTATCATTACTATCACCTTCCATATATAACATATAACTTAAAAAAGTCTACCACTTTAGCGAACAGGACGCAAGCAATTACTGCTTTAATATTCCTTAACATTCGTTAATATTTGACACAAATATTTGACAATTTCCAAACTGTAGAATTAGAATATAAACATATTCAAAAAATGAAAAGAGGCCAATCTTATGAACAACGTTTTGGTAGTTGGAAAAGGCGGACGTGAACACGCCTTAGCATGGAAACTAGCCCAATCTCCACAAGTAAAAAACGTGTACGTAGCACCAGGTAATGTAGGCATGAAAAACATAGCAACTCTAGTAAACATAAATGACGGAGATTTTGATGCCTTAATAAATTTTGCAAAATCAAACAATATCGCTCTCACAATAGTAGGGCCAGAGCAACCCGCAATAGACGGTATTGTAGACCGTTTTACAGCAGAAGGTTTAACCATTTGGGGGCCAACTACAAAAGCCGCTCGCATAGAAGGCAGCAAGTCTTTTGCAAAAGATTTAATGAAAAAACACAACATACCAACCGCCGCCTACGAAGTGTTTACCGACTTTAAACAAGCCAGCAAATATATAGAAACCGCAAAGGTACCCCTAGTACTTAAAGCAGACGGATTAGCTGCAGGCAAAGGCGTTGTGATTGCAGAAAATACAGCAGATGCCCAGGTTGCATTACAAGAAATGATGGAAGACGGCAAGTTTGGAAACTCCGGCAACACTGTTGTAATAGAGGAATTCCTTGAAGGCGAGGAGTTTTCATTTATGGCATTTGTTGTAGGCAACAATGTATATCCAATGGAATTATCCCGGGACTACAAACGGGCATACGACAATGATCAAGGCTTAAACACAGGCGGAATGGGCGGATATTCCCCTGTGCCACAAATAGATGATACTGCCATAAATGAAGCAGTTGAGAAAATTTTACGTAAAACCGCCCAAGCCATGGTAGACGAAGGTTGCCCATTTACCGGTTTTCTGTTTGGTGGAATTATGGCGACGCAAGACGGCGTAAAAACTATAGAATTTAATGCACGCTTTGGCGACCCCGAAGCTGAACTTTTGCTACCACGTTTAAATGGCGACTTGTATGAAATGTTACAAACACTGCTAAAAGGCGGCCAACCTGAATTTTCTTGGACAAGCAACGTAACGGTAGGCGTCATGCTTGCATCCCAAGGATACCCCGAATCACCTATCACAGGACATGTAATAGAAGGGCTCAACAGTATAAGTCCTGAAACTTTGGTTTTCCACTGCGGAACAGCAGAAAAAGACGGCAAGTATATAACAAACGGCGGACGCGTGCTAATGCTGGTATCTATGGCAGAAGACTTTGCCAAAGCCAGAGCAAATGTTTATACAGAAATTGCTAAAGTTAAATGTAGTCATATGTTCCATCGTACAGATATAGCACAGCGTATAAAAGTATGATTACTTTGCGATCCGGTGCAGGAGCATTTTTATACAATAACAACAATGTATTATTAATCCATCGTTCAAAAAACAAACGACTTGCACCCGGTGTTTGGAGTTGCGTAGGCGGTCATATGGAAACCCACGAACTAAACAACCCCATCGAAACATGTTATAGAGAAATTGAAGAAGAAGCGGGCATTCATAGAAATAATATCCACTCGCTAGAATTGCTCTATATCATAATACGAAGGTGGCAAAATGAAATACGACAAAATTATGTTTACTTCGGCAAAACATCCCAAACCCAAACAATTGAAACAAGCGAAGGTTCGCTACATTGGATACCAGAAAACAATTTACTAAAACGCGAATACACAAAAACATTCACGGCTATGCTAGAGCACTATGTAGCGCGCCACCCGCAAGATAAATCAATCTATGTTGGTGTAGCTGAGAATCACAATAACAATTTACAAATGTCCTGGACATGTTGCGAAGATTTTGAACAGTAAAACTACGCTTGGTAAGTATATACGCCTGCTCGGATATATACTTACCAAGCTACGTTTAACTTATAATTCAAAACTTTTCAAAATTCAACCGATGACAAAATGGAATCAGTTGAATTTTTACATATTTTCTTTCCGCCATACTTCAAACGCGATTTAATCGCGTTTTTTACGCGCACAAGCACTATAAACTTTCTAAAAAATTCACCGTATATAATAACAAGTCTTTAAGTTACCACCTAATCTCAATTCATCATGTTAAATTTACACTTGACATACCACTCATGTTAAGTTATAATTTAACATGCCAACAAACATTAAACATATATTTCACAAGGAGGCAATTATGTCATTACTTTTCAAAACACTCAAAAAGCATCGCCAACCCTACAAAGGATTTTTGTTTTTCTACTTATTACTCGCCCTAATCGTTTCCATAGCCAGTGTACTTATGACAAGATTAACAGGAGACATCGGTCAAGCAGCCCTAAATTTTGATACATCTGCACTTCTACGCTTTATTGGCGTATTCACAGCCGTTATGCTCATACGTGCTATAGCATCTGCATCATCGGCTTTGATACTGGGCCGTTTCGGAGGACGTGCAGGTTATCGTTTTAGAGATAATTTTGTAAAATATTTCTTACGAAAACCCTTTTCTTCATTCGAAAGCGTAAATAGTGGCGAAGCCCTTTCAGTTTACTCCAATGATATACCAGCCGCAGTAACACTGGTTGCAGACCAAGGCTTACGCATGATCGCAGACGTTATTACCCTTGTGGTCACTTTCGTTTATATGCTAACGTTAACTGTGCCACTAACACTTATTCTATTTGCATCATTCCCCATTTTGGCTGCCATGCAAATTGTTATTGCAATACCCATCCAAAAAAAGCAGGTTCGCCAATCTGAAACGCGCGCCGCATTTACCGCCGTTGTAAACGACTCTTTGCAAAACACATCCACAATCGCCGCTTACTCCCTAGAAGATGTAATGGAAAAACGCTGTGCCAACTCCTTCGCAGAAATTCTTGTTGCGGTAAGGGCCTTTTTAATGGCACTTATGCCATTAGTCATGTCTGGAATGATTGCGTCACAAGCCCCACTAATGATTATTATTGCAATATCCGCCAACAGAGTCATTGGCGGCAACATGACCATTGCCGAATTTATTGCATTTGTTGGCCTAGCCGGTGTAGCCGGTAGTTGGCTTGCCATGCTTAGCCAAAGGCAAAACTGGATACAAACCGCAGCAGCAGGAGCAAAACGCTTGATAGATACAATGCCTGATGATGAAGAAAATCTAACAACCGGAAAAGTACTTACATCAAATGGCGACATCGCCGTATCCGTAAAAAACCTAAGCTTTTCCTACAATAAAGACAGTGAGGATAATGAAGAGACCCCTCCAACACTTGATAACATAAGTTTCCAAATAAAAAAAGGTTCTCGCGTAGCCTTTGTAGGCGGAAGTGGAAGTGGAAAAAGCACCGTACTAAAACTATTACTTGGCCTATATTCTGCCAACTCCGGCGAAATTTCTATAATGGGAACAAATATAAGCGAAGTATCACTAGAATCTTTGCGCAATGCCTATGCCTACGTACCCCAAGACAGCTTCCTTTTCCCCGAATCTATTGGTGAAAATATAACCGGCGAAGCCACCATAACAGACATAGCAAGATTAGAAGCAGCATGTACTAACGCAGGCATTTTAGATTTCATATACAACTTACCCGACCAATTTAACGCCATACTAAACGAATCTGCAGAAAACATTTCCGGCGGACAAAAACAAAGAATTGCACTTGCAAGGGCATTTTACAGAAATTCCCCCATTATCCTATTCGACGAAGCCACCTCGGCCCTAGACCCTTCCACCGAAGCCGCCATACTAAAAAGCTTTGACACCCTAGCAAAAGACAAAACTGTTGTAATGATAGCCCATAGACTTAAAGCAATCGACTTTTGCGATACCATTATCGTAATGGATAGTGGCAAAATAGTTGCTACTGGCACACATGACGAATTATTAAATTCTTGTGAATTATACAAAAACCTATACGAATCCCAAGTTAAGGAGGCCATCTAATGACTGATCGACAATACTTTTTTAGAACATTCAAATATGTACGCCCATACGTAATACTTTACGCAGTAGGTCTTATCCTCTACTCGGCTCAATCATTTATGTTTCCATTTGTAATGGGCACTTTTATGGGTGGTGTAATGGAAGGCATTTTAGCTGCAGACTTTTCAATAGTAGTGAGCGCAACATGGCGACTACTTATAATGATAATCGCAGCCATGATAATGCTTGCATTCGGCACATACAATTATGTAATGAGTCAAGCACGTGCAACACGTGATTTAACGCTTCAACTCTGCCGCGCTTTTATGAAATCAAGTTTAGAGAACGAAAAACATTCCGGTGAAGGTATTGCCGCAATTAATACAGATGTAAACATAGCATCTGACATTTTTAGCGATGGTATTACTAACTTTTTAAACCCTTTTATAGGCATCTTATTTTCAGGCGTTACCATTTTTATCATCGACTGGCGGCTAGGCATTGGCGCAGTTGTCGTTGGTTTAATAATTTTTACAGCCCAAGCCCGCTTTGCAAAACCCCTTGCAAAGCTTGGCAAACAACGCCTAGAGGCCAATGCCGATTCTGTAAAAGCATTATCGAATACATTCTCCGGCGCCCTTACAATTAGAGCTTTTAGCAGACAGCGACAATCCCTTATTTCCTTCGACCGTGAAAGTGGCAAGCTAAGAAAAGTAGATTTCAAACAAGCGTTTATAAGCATGTGGCAGGATTTGTTTACCACAATACAAGGCTGGCTTTCCTTAATTTTGGTATTTGCACTGGGTGGATGGCTGGTTGCAAACGGTCAAATAGAATTCCCACAAATTATGATAATTCTCCCTCTTGCAGAAGCCATGGGCCAATCAATGTCAAGTATTGGCGCTGCATATGCAGCCCTACAACCACCAATAGTTGCTGCAAAACGCGTTTTTGACGTTATTGATGCCGCCCCTGAAACCATAGCATCTAAAAGCAAATCTAGTGCGGCTCATTGGAATGAAGACCATACAATAAGCATAAACCATTTAGACTTTGCATACAAAAACGCGAACCAAAACGCATTATCTAATGTTAATCTAAACATCGAAAAAAACCAAATGATAGCCTTTGTAGGCGAATCTGGAAGCGGTAAATCTACCCTACTCCGTTTAATAATAGGCATGTACGAGCGTGCAAACTTAAACATGCAAATCGGCAACCTATCCTTTACTGCCGAAAACTTGCTAGAATGGCGAAAACGCTTTGCATATGTAGACCAAACCTGTAAACTTTTCGACATGACAATATCGGAAAATATCGCCCTTGGCAACCAAGGTCACGCGACAGAAGCAACCATTGTAAAAGCCGCAAAACGCGCCTTTGCCGACGATTTTATAACCACCTTACCCGACGGCTACGCCACAGAATGCGGTGAAAAAGGCTCAAGTCTATCTGGTGGACAAAAGCAACGTATAGCCATAGCCCGCGCCCTATGCCGCAATGCACAAGTGCTCGTCTTTGACGAAGCAACATCTGCACTGGACATGGATTCCGAACGTCATGTAATGCAAACCATCGAAAGCTTGAGACAAGATCATACCATATTAATCACCACCCATAACTTGCACAATATACAAACTGCAGATACAATTGTAGTAATGGATAGCGGTCACATAGCCGAAATTGGCGTACACGAAGAATTACTTGCCAAAAACGGTATTTATAAACGCTTATGGGAGGAACAAAATGGAGTATAAAATTCATTATGAACCATTGTACGACTGGGAAAGCATCGCCATCTTAACAAATATCCTAAATGGCAAATCAATAAAGGACGAACGTGAAAATATAATAAAAAGGCGTGGTAGTAGGCATAAGCCTACTATCACGCGGTTTTTTAAAAATTCTTTAATTTTAGAAGCGCATATTAAAAAAAACATAAAATACGACATGCCAGGTTACGAAGACAATGGAAAGCAACTGGCTAATTTTTTATTTGAAAAAAGCGACAATCCAGAATTTCCGCTCATTAATGCTATTTTCTATTACAATCAACTTTTAAGTGGAGGTATGGACAATAAAGAGATATCTATTTTATCAGTATTATCAGGAAATGATGTAGATGAGCTAGACCTATTCGTTGAAAGAGGCGGTTTATTAACAACAATAACCCCTAAAGAATTCTTTTTTGAACTAGAAAAATGCCCTGCAACCGACACAGAAAAACTAAATGCCATAAGACTATACCATGACTTTAACCTATACCTTGACTATGCAACTGCATTACTTGCTCAAGTCGAAAGTCTAATTAAGCAAAAATATTCACCCACCGAGCTAACCGCAACCATGAACACAATCAAAAGTAATTTTGAAGCTGACAGCATAGCATTTCTGCGTGACACCTTTAATATTGTACTTGATGACACCCATAAACTGATGGTGTATCCAAGTTTATATAAGGTTAATTCCCTTTCGGCATGGGGTACTTGCCTGACAGATTTGCTAAATATTTTTATCGGCTCACACATTCTTGAACTCATTGAAAGTTTCAAAGATGCAGAAGCAGATAATAACCAAATAGAATCATTTATAAAATCCATATCCGACAACACAAAACTAAGCATATTAAAACTGCTAAAAGACAGCCCAATGTATGGAAGTCAATTAGCAGAAAAGTTAAACTGCACCAGTGCCAACATATCACACCATATGTCAGAATTATTAAGCCTAGGCGTGATTCATGTAGAAAAAGAAAATAATCGAACCTACCTGCATCTTAATAAAGACGTGATTAACCAGTATTTAGACGATGCAAAAAGTCTATTTAATTAAAACGCCATCTGCCCCGGAGTTCTCGGATACGGCAATACGTCACGGATATTTTTCATACCTGTGACATACATAAGAAATCGCTCAAATCCAATACCATAACCAGCATGTTTAACACCACCAAAGCGGCGCAAATCCAAGTACCAGTCGTAATCTTCTGGGTTTAAGCCAAATAACTTAATGTTTTCCTCCAGCATATCCAAACGCTCTTCACGCTGGCTGCCACCAATCAGCTCCCCTACCCCTGGCACAAGTAAATCTGCGGCGGCTACGGTTTTGCCATCTTCATTTACGCGCATATAAAAAGCCTTTATTTCTCGCGGATAGTCTGTAAGATACACAGGACCTTTATAAACTTCCTCACATAAATATCTCTCATGCTCCGTTTGCAGGTCAACACCCCACTTTACAGGGAATTCAAATTTTTTGCCGGATTTCTGCAAAATATCAATGGCCTCCGTGTATGAACAACGTGCAAACCTTGACTCAAGCAAAGCATTTAACCTATCCAAAAGCCCCTTTTCAATCCACTCGTTAAAAAACGCCATTTCCTCAGGTGCGTGTTCAAGCAAATATTTTATAACATATTTAAGCATGTTTTCTGCAGTTTGCATGTAGTTATCCAAATCTGCAAATGCCATTTCAGGCTCTAACATCCAAAATTCCGCTGCATGGGTGGTCGTATTAGACTTTTCTGCACGAAATGTAGGGCCAAATGTATATACATCCCGCAGTGCAAGACAAAATGGCTCAACCGCAAGCTGTCCACTGACTGTTAGATTTGCTTCCTTGCCAAAAAAATCTTGAGAATAATCCGCAGCACCGTCGGTTGTTTTTGGAATATTTTCAAGAGGCATCGTCGAAACACCAAACATTTCCCCTGCCCCTTCACAGTCACTACCGGTCAAAATTGGAGTGTGTACATATACAAAATTGTTTTGCTGAAAAAATTCATGAAATGCATGACTCGCAAGTGAACGCACACGAAATACTGCCGCAAAGGTGTTTGTACGCGGACGCAAATGAGCAATTGTACGCAAAAATTCATTAGAATGACGCTTCTTTTGCAGTGGGTAATTCCCCTGAGCCTCACCTTCTAATATAATTGCTTTCGCTTTAATTTCAAAAGGCTGTTTTGCACCCGGACTTTCAACAACTTGTCCAACCACGGTAATGCACGACCCTACGCCAAGTTTTACCGCCTCTTCAAAGGCCAATCCTTCTGCACCCAGTTCGCCCTCAACCACAATCTGAACCGACTTAAAAAAGCTGCCGTCATTAAGCTCTATAAAAGCCAAGTGCTTATTATCACGAGAGGTACGAATCCATCCACCAATGGTCACTTCCTTATTTAAATATTCTACCGTATTTCTATACAAGTCTTTAAATTTGGTATACACAAGCAAACCTCCTATTTTTTTCTAATTATCTGATTCTACACTTGCGTTTTTCTTCATGTCAAAGTATATTAGACATAATCTCAGAAAAAGTCAAACACTTATACTGTAACCCTCATAAGCTTCCCCAAGAACTGTAATGCATTGCACAACAATGTTCTAGGGGAAATTTGTAGCTGCTTACAGTAAAACACAAGGAGTTTATTATGTCAGACAATAGATTTGAAAAGTATAAAACCAAACGTATTCCAGATTTAAAAGAAAAAAAGCACGAGGGCTATAATTTTGATGCTATCTATGAAGACGACCATGACAATGATAACGACGAATTTGAGCACGCTCATAACACCCGCCCAGTGAGATCAGTTAGTAATAGGCGCGAGCGCACACCACGCCACGACTATTCAAGCGACAAACCCAGAAGGGCAAGCCAACCCCGGGTTCGCAACAATGGTTACAGTCATGATTACCAAAAAAAACAAAGCAACCACAAACCAAAGCTTGCCGCCTTCTATATTGGAATGCTGGTGGTAGCGGTAGCAGTATGTATAGTAGCAGCGTTTATGGCTTTCCAGTGGATGTTGGACAGGGCACCTAGTATGGACAATCTCCCCACACTCGATCCTGTAACTATCGTTGATGGGGACACTCCTAACGATGCGATTGTTGTTACGCGTCCAGGTACTGAAAACTTTACAGCCATGATAATAGGAATTGACACAAATACACGTCATTTAACATTGCTGGATTTGGACACAACACAAACACGGCAGCTTCCTTTATATGATAATGTTCAAATCAGCAACAGTGGAGGCACGTCAATAACACTTCTGCATTTGAGGGTTGGACAGTTAACCAATATCTACTACGATCCATCCGCGCCAGAAATTTTAGCTGTTCAGGAAAGTAGTGCAGCCAGAGAACTGACCAATAATACAAATGTACATGTAAACATGGTTAACAATACAATATCTGCAGGCCAAGGCGGTACTTTTATATTTAATGACTATACCTTGGTTATGCACAATAACAGAATAGTCCCTATCGATGATATAACACCAGTAGATTCCGTTACTATTGTTGCACTTAACAATATTGCGTGGTTTGTTGAAGTAAATTCCACCCATGGCTTTTTTGAAGTTACAAACGCAAGCCATATTGTAAATGGCAGAATTACCGTTGGTGATTTGCATCCACTATACCTTGACGAACTTAACGAGCCGTTTATAGTTACAGAAGGCCCACATCGTATTGTTGTTGAAGGAGATAACATCGAAACATTTGTAGACAATATCATCATATCCCCAGGTCAAACCCTAACACTAAATCTTACAACAATTGAAGTCAATCAAGCAACCCTAAATATTACCGTAACCCCAGAAAATGCAACGGTATTTATAAACGATGTACAAACACCAATAGACGAACCAATCCAACTACCATTTGAGGAACACACCATAAGAATAGAACATGAAGGCTACGAAACTGAAGAATATGTTATCGAACTAACAGCACCAACAACCAACCGCACCTTTAATTTAGTTGCAGTTCCCCAAGCAGCGACATTAACAATATCTGCAACACCATCCGGCGCACAAGTTTTAGTCAATGGCATTCCGGCAGGGCTTGCGGCACCTACTTTCACTCATGAACTTCAACCAGGTATTCATACCATCACTGTACGTGCAGATGATTATTCTGATTATACATTTCACGTTACCGCTGCCTTAGGCGATAATTTCACCTATACAATAAACCTTACACCTCGCCCACAAGCCCCACCAGTAATAATTACCCAACCACCACAATTTTGAGGTTTTTATGACAACTTTTGATATTACAGAAGAATTAAAAAAGCTGCCCAACTTGCCAGGTGTCTATATAATGCGTGACGAAAACGA
>Ga0123355_10017116_pt1 | contig 11444 bp, 10 predicted proteins | sample TergutEmb28metaG_3_FD_89872 | JGI IMG/M metagenome (GOLD analysis project Ga0123355, IMG submission 89872) | Embiratermes neotenicus P1 segment gut microbial communities from Petit-Saut dam, French Guiana - Emb289 P1 | ecosystem: Host-associated > Arthropoda: Insects > Digestive system > Gut ...
CCGCGGCTCTATCAGCTGCACGGCACGGTCGAGCCACCCTGGATGTGTGTCCGGCAGGTCGGCGAATCGCGCCAGCCGTAGCAGAGTCTGCCGTGGCTCGGCGACAAGGTTCTCGTAGCTGACCTGGAGCACGCGTTCGGCCGGCATGCTGGCGAGCACATCGAGTGCGGGGATGATCATGTCGCTCCAGAACTGGCCGGACTCTGCGACTGATACGTTGAATCGCTCGAACGCTCCGCGATCGAATGTCTCGGGCATGAACGGTCGAAGATCGGGCGGCACCCGCTCCGGCGGCTTGTCATCGTCGAAGTAGGGCGACATGCCCAGGCGTGAGCTGAGCATCGCCGATACCGCTCCGAGCCGGTATGCGGGATGGCGGCTGAATGAGTATGCGCACTCGCGCCCGTCGCGGTAGAGGTGCACGAACTTGGCGTCGCCGAACAGGCCGGCCAGCTGGCTCAGGTACAGCAGCGAACTACCCGAACGCTCGACCCACGTGCGCGCGCTCAGGCGATCGCACAGCCAGCCGAACAAGCGCAGGTGCTGAGTCGCGGCGGAGGCTGGGGTCAGGGCTGCGACGAACGCCTCCAGTTCGTCATAGAGCTCTTCGGGATGGGAGCTCAGGTGCGGCAGTGCGGTAACCAGGATCGGCGGGACCCCGGAAGCGGGCGAGAACCTGCTGCCGGGGCCCGGCTCGTACAGGAACTCGGGGACGCGCAGGCCAAGCCGGTAAGCGTGCCGAAAGAACACCCAAGGCTCGCTGAGCAACCTCCAGTACGCCGCCGCGTCCAGCTCGCCCGCCGGCAAGGGGTCGGGCATCATCAGCGAAAAGAACTCAGACAAGCTGAGAATCTCCGGGTTCAGCCGCAACATGTTCGACAGCATCGTCGAGCCGCACCGGCCGGTGGAAACTACGAAAACACCCGGCCGCGGCGTCCGCGCATCATCTGGCACGTGATCCTCCCTGAACTCCCGCGCTAGCTCCTCGTAGTCGAGGGGAGCCGGTTGACCTGTACCGCCGTTGAGGTTCTACCGTCAAGACATGATGCTCACCGAGGCAGAACAGCGGTTCCTCGCCAGCCAGCACCACGGGCACCTGGCCACCATGGCCCGCGGCGGCACCCCGCAGGTCAAGCCGGTCGGCTTCAGCTACAACCCGCGGCTCGGCACGATCGACATCGGCGGCCTGGACATGGCGCACAGCGCGAAGTACAAGAACGTCCAGGCCAATCCGGAAGTGGCCTTCGTGGCCGACGATGTGCCGGATCCGGAAGGCGGGCCGGCGGGCGCCCGGTTCCTGGAGATCCGCGGCGTCGCCGAGACAGTCACCGGCCCGCCCGACCCGGCTGGCCACCAGGCGCCGGACATCATCCGCATCCACCCACGCCGCCTTCTCGCCTACAACGTCGACCCGGACCGTCCCGGCCTGCAAACCCGCGACGCCCCCGATGAGGACTTAGCGGATACCAGCGAGAACACCCGCCGAGGCCTGGGTGTCAGTGCCTGGCGGGAGTCCGCTCCTCGCACTCCCAGGGAGCACCGTGGCTGTTCAGGAGTTCGAGGAACGGCTCGGCAGGCAGCGCCTCTGGGCCGAGGACGCCGGCCCCGGACCACGTCCCCGAGTCGAGTAGTTCCAGTGCCACCACCGGGTTGATCGCCGTCTGCCAGACCACCGCCTGCGAGCCGTATTCCGCCATCGACCAGCTGTTGTCGACGACGTGGTGCAGGTAGACCTCACGGGGCGAGCCGTCCTTGCCCGTCCCGCTGACCCAGGTGCCGGCGCAGGTGAGCCCGGACATCGCGGCGCCGAGCCCGCCGGGGTCGGGCAGGCAGGCGGCGACCACATCCCGCGGCGATACGGCAGCCCGGCCCACCTGGACGGGGGCGGTCGAGTCGAGGCCGAGCTTGCGGATCGTCTTCAGCACGTCAATGAACTCCTCGCCCAGCCCGTACTTGAACGTCACCCGGCCAGCGTCGATCCACCGCGGGATCAGCAGGACCTCTTCGTGTTCAACGTTGACGCACTCGACCGGCCCGATCCCGGCCGGGAAGGTGAAGGTTTCCGGCTCGCTGAACGGCTCGGTCGTGTACCACTTCCTGCCGCGCTCCCAGACGATTGGGGGGTTCAGGCACTCCTCGATCGTCGTCCAGATGGAGAACGTCGGGGCGAACTCGTACCCCTCGACCACCAGGTTCGCCCCGTCGCGGACACCAATCTCGTCGATGGACTCAAACAGCCGGTCCGCCGCGTAGCGGGCGAACACGTCCGACAGGCCCGGCTCGACCCCGATGCCGCACAGCGCCAGCAGCCCGCGGCGCTCCCATTCGCCGGCCAGCGCGAACTGCTCGTCACCCAGTTTGATCCCCGGCTGCCGGTACGGATCTGCTTCGTGCGGGCGGGACAGCGACATCGCCATGTCGAGGTAAGTGACACCGGCGGTGAAGGCCGCGCGAAAGACCGGCATCACGAACCGCGGGTCGAGCGCGTTCAGCACCGCGTCGCACCGCTCGGTTCGAATCAGCTCCACGATCGATTGCTCGTCCGCCGCGTCTACCTTCACCGCGGCGAACCGGTCGCCACCCCCGGCGATCGCCCGGCGCGCCCGCTCCTCGTCATAGTCCGCCATGACCACGCGCTCGAAGAGATCCCACCGCGCGACCGTTCGCGCGACCGCCGACCCCACTCCGCCAGCGCCGACGACTAGGACTCGCATCATGCGCCTCCCGATTGACGGCCCGACGTCGGACGCCCGCCCGGCAGGCCGATCCCGCCAGACGTTATGGCACGACGCACAGGCTCGGTTCAGCCTAGGGCAGTCACCCTACGGCGGTAGCCACCCGGCCTCCAGTGGCCATGGTCCTGCCACTGGCGGTGCTGCTGCCGGGGTACCGGACTGGCATCACCGCCCGGAAACGCCCCCGATGGCGAGGATGGCGGCCGGCAGACCGTCATCCTCGCCATCCGCGCCGAAGGCCTCAGCCCCAGGCACCCGCCACCTGGCGGGTGGTGGCGTTGAGCCGGTTGAACAGGTTGGTCACCGCGATCATGAGCACGATCGCGGCGAGCTGCTTCTCGTCGAAGTGGACGGCGGCCGCGTTCCAGATGTCGTCGGGGACCGGGTCGGGCCGGTCGGCCAGCCGGGTGGCGGCCTCGGCCAGCGCTAGCGCGGCCCGCTCGGCGTCGGTGAAGTACGGCGCTTCCCGCCAGGCCGCGACCGTGGCCAGCCGCTCCGCCGTCTCGCCGGCCTTGAGAGCGCCCTTGGCGCCGGAGTCGACGCAGGCGCTGCAGCCGTTGATCTGACTGGCCCGCAGGTGCACCAGGTCGAGCGTGGCCCGGTCCACGCCGCCGCCGTAGATGGCCTTGTACAGCGCCTGTACCGGCTCCGTCGCGCCCAGGACCATCGCCGGGTTCTTCATCCGTGCTTGCATGACTGCCTCCTCCTTGGAAACCGTCGCGGTGTGTGCTTTCGATGGGTGAGACAAACGGTCGGCAGCAGAATCGACACGTGCCTGAAGCTGGCCGGTGTCGATTTCGCCGGAGCTCGTTTGTCTTGCCTGCGATCGCGCAGATAAACCACGCGGATAAGGAAGGAGGAACCTGATGAACTACCTGCTGTTGATCCACCACGGCAGCGCGCCCACCCCCGATGACCCGCAGGCGTGGGAAAGCCTGGCCGAGGAGGAGCGGAAGACCATCGCCGCCGGCTACCAGGCGGTCAGCCAGACCCCCGGGGTGACGCCGGGTGCGCGGATGCAAGCCCCCCCGATGGCCACGACGGTGCGGGTGCACGACGGCAAGACGATCATCACCGACGGCCCCTACGTCGAGATGAAGGAGGCAATCGGCGGCTACCTGTTCCTGGAGGCCGACGACCTGGACGCGGCGATCGCGCTCGCCGCGCGCATCCCGGCGGCCCGCCTGGGCGGCGGCGTCGAGATCCGTCCTTTGGTCTAGCGGTGCAGGTTCTCGAGAGCGTCTTCCGGGAGCAGTGGGGGCGGGTCCTCGCCGCGCTGATCGGAATCCTGGGCGACTTCGAGCTCGCCGAGGAAGCCGCCCAGGAGGCGTTCGCGATCGCTGCCGCCCGCTGGCCGGGCGACGGAACACCAGCCAACCCGGGAGCGTGGCTGATCACGACGGGGCGCAACCGGGCGATCAAGCGCATTCACCGCGAGCAGACGCTGGCCGCCAAGACCCGCCTGCTCGCCGCGGAGCAAAGCAGGCAGGCCGAGATGAATGCTCCGGATGACACCACTTTCCCCGACGAACGGCTGGAGCTGCTGTTCACCTGCTGTCACCCTGCACTGGACATGCCGGCGCAGGTGGCCCTCACCTTGCGCGCGCTCGGCGGCCTGACCACGCAGGAGATCGCGCACGCGTTCCTGGTGCCGGAGGCCACGATGGCGCAACGGCTGGTCCGGGCCAAGCGGAAGATCAAGGTCTCCGGCATCCCGTTCCGGGTGCCGGCCGGTGACCTGCTTCCCGACCGGCTCGCCGTGGTCCTCACGGTGATCTACCTGATCTTCAACCAGGGCTATGGCGGCCGCGGCGACCTGGCCAGCGAGGCGATCCGGCTCGGCCGGGCGCTGACCGAGCTCATGCCCGACGAGGCCGAGGCCCACGGCCTGCTCGCGCTCATGCTGCTGCACGACTCCCGCCGCGACGCCCGCTTCCGCGACGGCGACCTGGTCCTCCTCGCGGAACAGGACCGTTCGCGGTGGAATACCGCCCAGATCAGCGAAGGCCGCAGCGTGCTCAACCGGGCACTGGCCCTGCACGCCGACGGTCCCTACACCATCCAGGCCGCGATCGCGTCCCTGCACGCCGAGCGGCCACCCGACTGGCCGCAGATCGCCGCGCTCTACGGTGAACTCGCCCGGCTCACCGCATCCCCGGTGGTCGAGCTGAACCGGGCAATCGCGGTCGCCGAGACTCAAGGCCCGGACGCGGGCCTGGAGATCCTCGACCGGATCTCCCTGGAAAACCTCCACTACCTGCACGCGGCACGAGGTGAACTGCTGCATCGTGCCGGGCGCATCGCCGAAGCCCGCACCGCCTACCAGCGCGCGCTCGAGCTCGTCCACGACGACGCCGAGAGCCGTCTGCTGCACCGGCGACTGGCCGCACTGCTCCCGTGACCGGCACCGGGCCACGCGCGGCGACCGGCGGCGGAGGGCAACCGTCGCACCGACGTTCATTTGATGGCAGGAGGAAATCATGAAGTTCCGTGCTCAGGTCGAGCCCCCGGAGCCCATGAGGGGGCTGGAAGTTCCCCAGCAGGTTGTCGAGGCGCTCGGCCCAGGCAAACGGCCGACGGTGACAATCACCATCAACGGGCACTCCTGGAGAAGCAGGATCGCCATCATGCGCGGCCGGCACCTGATCGGCTTCAGCAACGCCAACCGGCAAGCCGCCGGCGTCGCGACCGGCGATGACGTCGAAGTCGAAGTGGAATACGACGCCGCACCTCGTGTCGTGGCCGAGCCCGCGGACCTCGCTCAGGCGCTGGATGCAGACCCAGCCGCCCGCGCGGCCTTCGACCGCCTGCCCTACGGGCTAAAGCAGCAGCAGGTACGCGCCATCGAAACCGCCAAGAAGCCCGAGACGCGCCTTCGGCGGATCGACAAGGCGATCGCAGTGCTGCGAGACCCGGGATCGGGCACACCATGAGACGCCATTTCCAGGATGCTCGCCAGCTGCTTGCGCTGTCTCCCAAGCTCGTCGCCGCGACCGTCTGGCTGGTGTGCCGCCGGTCAACCTGAGCCGTCGGCGACAATGGCTTCGGACGCGGCAACGCGGGTCAGCGTCCGGCTATGGACTAGCCTTTTGCGGCACAACGTCCGTCAATCCGGAGCGGCCTTAATGAAACAGTTCTCGCCCTGCGCGCACGCCACTCGGATGGCCAGGGGTCATGGTGCGGCAGCCCAGGAACTACGTGAGCGGGGTGCGGCGTGACCGGTGCAGTCGGACGTGTGGCGATTGTCTTTCCTGGTGATCCGGTAGACGGTCAGACGGCGCCCAGTCCGCGACTGGTCCCGGTGTTCGCAGCGCTAGGGCAGGCGGGGCTGACTGTCGAGCCGGTTGGGTACAGCCCGGCCAGCGCGGAGCAGGTCCGTGCCCGATTGCTTGCGTCCGACGGTGTGCTCGCCTGGGTCGATCCGGTCCGTGCGGACGGTGACCGGGCCATGCTTGACGCGCTCTTGCGGGAAGCTGCTGCGGCCGGGGCATGGATCGGGGCGCATCCTGACGTGATCGCGCAGATGGCCACCAAGGAGGTTCTGTACACAACTCGCGGGCTCGGCTGGGGCGGCGACACGCACCTCTACAGCACTCCTGGCGAGTTCCGCCGCGAGTTCCCGGCCCGGCTAGCGGCGGATGGGATGCGGGTGCTCAAGCAAACCCGCGGTAACGGCGGCGTTGGCGTGTGGAAGGTGACCCTTGGCGACGGCCACGGCGGAAGTCCGGTCCCCGGACCGGAGACCGTAGTCATCGCCCAGCATGCCCGGATCCGTGATGAGACTCGCGAGGAGCTTTCGCTCCGGCAGCTCATGGATCGCGCCGCGACCGCCTTCGCCGGCTACGGCGGCACCGGGAAGCTGGTCGACCAAGCTTTCGCCCGCCGTCTCGGTCACGGCATCATCCGCTGCTACCTGGTCCGGGACAAGGTGGCCGGGTTCGCCCGGCAATACCCGCCGGGGTTGTCTCCCGATGAACGCGCGGCCAGAGGGCTTGGCTTGGACGCAGAGGTCTCAGCCGCGACGATTATGGGACTGCCGTCCGCCAAGACCATGCACGCGCCAGGCGAGCCGGCCTTCGCCCGGCTCCGGAAGCTTGTCGAGCAGGACTGGGTGCCGGGCATGCAGGCCATTCTCGGCCTAGAGACCGGTTCGCTGCCCGTGCTGTGGGACGCGGACTTCCTGTTCGGCGCTAAGACCCCAGAGGGGCACGACAGCTATCTGCTGTGCGAGATAAACGCCAGCTCCGTGACCCCGTTCCCGGCCGAGGCGGTCCCACTGCTGGCCAACGCCACCGCGCAAGCGGTCGCGGCAGTCACGGCCCTCCGGTTACCGTCGCCCAGGACCAGTGGCGGCCCGCGCGCATCCGGTCAGTGCGCACAGCCCAACTCTGCTACGTACTGCTGTGGCGAGAGCTTGTACAGCTTCACTGAGTCGGGGTTGCTCAGCGGCAGGTCGAACACCCACCGCCCGCGCTCGTAGAACCAGTAGTCGTGCAACTGCACACCGCCGGTCTCGTAGTCCACGATCCATGCTCCGCCTGGGCCCTGGGTGGCGCCCTCCACCGTGACCGACTGCGGCGAGTCCGGGCACTCGGTATGCCGCTGGATGTAACCGGTCCTGGTGACGACCGCCTGACTGCGTGCGTCCCACCGGTCCCACACCGGCCCGTAAACACCGCTGTCATACTCGTTGTTGAACAGCGTTGCGATCCTCAACAGCGCAGCGGTGGTCTGCGGGTCGCGGGCCGGCGTCGACGGCGCCGCGGCTGTCTGATTACCCGTTTCAGCGCATCCGGCGGCAAGGATTGCGGCGGCAGCCAGCATTAGCACCTGCCTGACCATGCATTCTCCCCTGTTCCGTGCGCCACGCTCGCGGCCTGCCGACAGTCATTCTGACATTCGCCCTGCCCGTTTCGTGATGTTTGAGCCCGTCTGCGCCGTCGACGGCCGCTCACCGGGGGTCGATGTCGCAGACGCGGCCCGTCCGGTCCAGATGCAGCCAGCGGGTGATGCCAAGGGTGCGCAGGAACGGCACGTCGTGGCTGACTACCACCAGCGCCCCCTGGTAGCAGGAGAGCGCCTGCGACAGCTGCCGCACCGACGCCATGTCCAGGTTGTTGGTCGGCTCGTCGAGCAGCAGCAGTTGCGGCGGCGGGTCGGCCAGCAGCAGCGCCGCGAGGACCGCGCGGAATCGTTCGCCGCCCGACAGCGTCCCCGTGAGCTGTTCCGCCCGGGCGCCCCGGAACAGGAACCGCGCCAGCCCCGACCGGACCGCGTTGACCGAGGCGGCTGGCGCGACCACCCGCACGTTGTCCACCACGGTAAGCGCGTCGTCCAGGATGTCGAGCCGCTGCGGCAGGTACCCGACCGCGCCGATCCGCTGCAGAGTCACGCCCGCAAGCCCGGCCCCGTTGTCTCCGTGGACGCCGCTCCTGTCGACGATCCGCTGCGCCGGGACGCCTGGCAGGTGGTCAGTCCAGGCCACGCTGGGATCCGCGAGCGCGCGCAGCAGCGTGGTTTTTCCGGCCCCGTTCGGCCCGGTGAGCGCGATGCGCTCCGGCCCGCGGACCACCAGCTCCGCGAGCCGGCCAACGCCGGCAGTTTCGCCGTCTTCGCTGTCCTCCGTGCCCTCACCGCGGGCCCGCCCGGTCATCTCGCCAGCGCCGTCGGGTGCGCCGCCGCTCCTGCCGTGCCTGCCGTCCGGTTCGGCGCCGTCCGACTGGCTGTCATCGGCCGCCATGTGGTGCCACGGCGCCCACCGGCCGTCGAGACCGCGGACGGTGAGCACCGTCCGCCCGGCGGGCACCGCGGTTCCCGGCAGCGGGATCCGGATCACGTCGTCGTCGCGCAGCCGTTCCTCAGCGGCGGCCAGCCGCTCTTGCGCCGCCGCGATCCGCGCCAGCCCGATCTCGCGACCTCGCCCGGCCGACTCCTGCGCCGCCCGCCGGCGGGCGTCCGCCGCCATCTTCGGGATGGAGCCGGATGCGGCGAGCGCTCGTCCCATCCGGTCCCGGCGCGCCTGCTTGACCTGCGTTTCGAGGAGATCACGCTTCTCGCGCCGCACGTCGGCCTCCGCCGCGGTCACGGCCCGCGCCGCGGCCGCCTGCTCGACGGAGAGCTGCGCCTCGTACGCCTGCAGGTTCCCGCCGTACATCCGCACGGAGTTACCCGACAGGTCAGCGATCTGGTCCATCAGCGACAGCAGTTCACGGTCGTGGCTGACGACCAGCAGCACCCCGTTCCACGATTCGACGGCGGCATACAGCCGGTGCCGCGCGTCCAGGTCGAGGTTGTTGGTCGGCTCGTCGAGCAGCAGCACCGCGGGACGGCGCAAGAGCAGGGCTGACAGTGCGGTCAGCACCGCCTCGCCGCCGGACAGCCGTCCCACCGGGTCGTCGAGGCCGATATGCCCGAGTCCCAGCCGGGACAGCCACTCGCGTGCCCGGTCCTCGATGTCCCAGTCATCGCCAACGGTGTCGAACGCCGCCGGATCGACGCTGCCCGCCTCGATCGTGGCGATGGCCTCGCGCACGGTGGCGATCCCGAGCAGCGACGCGACGCAGCCGGCACCATCCAGCGCGAGGTTCTGCGGCAGGTAGCCGACCTCGCCGGTCACAGTCAGCGAGCCGGAGGACGGCCGCAACTCCCCGGCGATGAGCCGGAGCAGCGTGGACTTGCCCGAGCCGTTCACCCCGATCAGGCCGGTCCGGGCCGGGTTGAAGGAGAAGCTGAGACGAGACAGGATGACCCGGCCGTTAGGAAAAGAAAATGACAAATCGCTCGCAGCGATAGACATATCTGAAACTCCAGAATGAGGTCGCGGGCGCACGCCACCACGGCGCGGCACTGAAACAGACCTCAGAGCTTCAAGCCACTCTCCAAGCGGAGGGGATAAGACTTATCCATTTTATCGTGATCAAACTTCGCAGCGTCAAGCCGGTTTCCATGCGGGGGGCGAGGCTAGTTGTAGCCCGGCGTCGGCCAGGCCGTCAAAAGCGCGGCACAGGCGAGCGTCGCCGCCATCGTGAAGCCGAGCACTCGCCGCGCGCGGGCTCCCCGGTCGCGGTGCGCTGCCCCGCGGTGGCGCCCCTGGTATTTCCCTGTCACCGGCATCGGCATCCTCCGTACGCGCATCTTACGGACGGCCTGCCCGGGACCGCAGGAACCGTCGAAACGTCGGCGTGTCGCACACGCCCGACCGAAATTTATCGATTTACGAGAGATTTACGACATGAACTGTTGACGGGTTACGTCCTAAGGATCAGCATATTCACCAAGTAGTCACGCAGTCACACTCTTTCACCGCGAGCGGCCCCCCGTGCCACGTGCACACCCCCCTGGGCGCGGCGGGCAGCCGGGCATCACCCATGCCCCGGGCGCTCCACCCAGGGGAAGCTGGACTACGCGATTGGGCCTCAGCATGAAATTGCCCTTGCTTACCAGAAGAAAGCGCCTCTACCTGCTGATCGCCGCCGGCTCGCTGGTCGCGCTGCCGATCGGGCTGCTCGCGGCCCCATCCGGCGTGGCGGCTCCGAGCGCCCCGGCGGCGGCAAGTACGGTCACCACCTCAAGTCTCGGCACCGAATCGCCGACGTTCGTCGGCTCGGCGGCAACCGGCTGCCCCAGCGGCTGTGACCTGATGTCCGGCCCGACCGTCGTGCCGTCGACGTCCTCGTTCGCGCTCGGCTCCGCCGCAGCGACCGCAGCCGCCAAGGCCGCGGCGGCCAACGCGAATGCCGCCAAGACCGCCGCGGCGCAGCTGTCATCCACCCAGCTTGCCGCGGTCAGCCGGGCAACCGGCCTGACGACCGCCGCGCTGAAGGCCGGACAGCTGTCGTCAAGCAAGACCGTCTCGGCCCAGGCGGCCGCCAACGCGGCGACGGCCACGCTCGGCGGGCCGCACGCGATGCCGTATCCCGAGGTCGCGAAGGTGGGACCAGACCCGGCACCGCCGTCGCTGTCCTGCCCCGGTACCGGCTGTGACTCGATCAGCCTGTCGCCCGGCGGCGCCACTGGCGTCAAGGGTCTCGACGCGGTCGACTCCGCCACGCAGCCCACGAACGTGCTCGGTCAGGACATCGAGCCCGCCGACCAGGGCCTGTGCGCCGGCAACGGGTACGTCGTCGAGGACAACAACCTTGGCGAGGTGCTGTTCTTCAACACCAAGCTCGGACGGGTGTCCAGCGTGATCCCGCTCGACACGATGATGGGGCTGACCGCCAAGAACTGGTCGAGCGGCGGCGACATCATGTGCCAGTACGACGCCTCTAACGGCGGGCACTGGTTCTTCACCGAGTTCGTCTCGGCTAGCTCCGAGGCAAGCGGCGGCCCGTTCTCCGGCTGCTTCGCGGGCGTCGCCAACACCTGCAACGAGGCGGTCGCGGTGACCACGGGCAACAGCCCCTACGGTCCCTACAACGTCTACTACGTCAACGCCGACTACAACTCAGCTGAGCCGGGCGCGCCGTACCTGCTGAACGACTTCACCAAGATCGCGGTGAGCAGGGACGCGTTCCTCCTCTTCTACGACGAGTTCCCGCTGGTCAACCCAGGCATCGGCGGCGGCTTCTTCAACGGCGCGCAGGAGTACGCGTTCGACAAGACGGCCATGGAGCGCGGCGAGCCGACCACCCAGGTTAATGTAGCGATCGAGAACATGGGCACGCTGCCGACGCCGAACGGCACCTGCTCGTCTGACGACCAGTTCAA
>Ga0123355_10017117_pt1 | contig 11444 bp, 7 predicted proteins | sample TergutEmb28metaG_3_FD_89872 | JGI IMG/M metagenome (GOLD analysis project Ga0123355, IMG submission 89872) | Embiratermes neotenicus P1 segment gut microbial communities from Petit-Saut dam, French Guiana - Emb289 P1 | ecosystem: Host-associated > Arthropoda: Insects > Digestive system > Gut ...
GATGTAAATGACGCATGAAAACACTATGGACACAGTGTACCTTAGAAAATAATCTACTAATACCTAATTAACCTAGACTATGCAATTTACTATAAAGACAGAAACACGAGACACCTCGTGCAACCATAGTATAAGGAAGGTTAATACCAAATCTACTTAATGCATTGCATAGAAGGACCCAATCTAAAGAAATGAGATCTTGTCCCCTCCCACCCCATGCACATTGTATAAATTAATTTCTAAGTCACACCCGGTGTTGGCCCACACAGAGGGCCGAAACATGTAGTGTTAGACTCTGCAACAGCAGGCAAATGCAGTTGTGTTAGACCAAATATAGTGATATACACGTTTTATTATATTGTTATAAAAACATACCTTTAATACAAGATTTATTTCAATGTGCAATTTAACATTATGACTTTTCCATCGTGGTTAAGGACACAAAATTGTTTGCACGCCAACCATTCACTATGGCCACACATTCAACTGGAGCCAGGATAGCTCAGTTGGTATAGTGACCAGGCTGTCAGCTGGAATACCAAGGAACTGTGTTACAATTACTGGTAAGGGCTAGAGATTTTACTCCTCTTCAAAAAGATCCACAGCAACTATACGCCCCATTCAGACTTCTATTCAATGGGTACCGACAGCTCCCCACCCTCGGTTGAAGAGGATACCATATGAAAGTAACCACTCAACCCCTTATGTCTTAATGGCATATACAGGGCCAATGTTAATTTTATAGAAACTGAACTCCCCACCATAACATGACATGTTTCCACTACCCACTTAATGGTAGGACTGGGGAAATGAGCCATAAAATGCTTGAATAAATATATACCACATTTGATGGAATATACGACTCCCCTTCACAATCTTCAATTTTCAGGAAAATACCTATATCTGTATCACTCTGTGTGCAATAATTAGGCAATCCTCCATTTCTCAGATGATTAGGAAAATGTTTCCTGCCTTGTATCCCGGTAAATTTGGTGTAAACAGGAAAGATGCACAGTAAAGTGCATATGAAGCTTCATATCATGGCTTAGGTTTGTTCAACCAACCTCTAAAGAATACAAGTGACTTAACAGGTCTGTGCATTAAATGTTACAGTGATGCTTGTCTTTACAAATTGTTAGATAATATTGATACGAAGTATAAAAATGGTTCCTGGTGGTATAGAGATTGGTAAAGAACAATTGAATGTATTAGCATATGCAGATGACATTGCATTAATTGGAAAAAATGAAATACAAATAAGAACAATTTTGTAGAAGTGGAAAACATTGCCAGAAAGTTCGGACTAGAGATAAACTAAGGAAAGACAAAATATATGATAGTGGAAAGGAAAAACAGTTTAAAGAAAAATAAAATAGGACATTCGGAATAAAAAATTACAAATTTGAAAGGGTGGAAAGTTTTAAATATTTAGGAGTTATACATAATGAAGATAACAATAACCAAACAGACTTGCAAGAAAGAATGAAAAATGCTAACAAATCATATTTTAGGCTACAAAAATTTTTTAAAAATAAAATCGTACGAAAGAAACAATGATTAAGACTAAAGAGCATAGTAATAGACAAAATGTTAACATATGCATCAGAAACTTGGACACTAACAGAGAGAGATAGAAAGCAATTAAACATTTTTGAAAGGAAAATGTACAGGAGAATTTTAGGCCCAGTATATGGCAATGAAAAAGAAAATTGGAGGATATTAACCAATAAAGAAATTTATGCAAGGGTTAAAAAACCTACTATAATAGAGACAATAAGTTTAAAAGGATTACGTTGGTTTGGGCATATACAGAGAGTTGAAGGAAATAGAATTCCCAGAAGGGTATTATATATGAATTTGGGAACAACAAGACTGAGAGGTAGACCAACAAACAGATGGCAAGATGAGGTGACAGAGGATGGAAGAATAGTTGGTGGAGAAGGGTGGCAGGAAAAAGTACATAACAGAGAGGAATGGAAGAAGCTCCTGCGAACGGCAAGGAATTGTCGCATTCTCCAAATGCCAATGGAATTAATGAATTGTGCTTATGAATTACTACGTTACATTAAATAAACACAAACTGTGTACAAAACCAATGACACCACAGCATATAAAGAAATCTCAAACAAAAACTACTTTGATGATGCTTTCTTCCAAAAATGGTAAATCCAAAATGAATAATTGTGCAAACTGACAGTTTTAACTATCTCACTGGAGCACAGTCCTTCCTGAGAAGTCAACAGACCCTCAGGTAGTCAGGAAATTGCCAGCGTTTTATGGCACCAGAAGGTTCACTACCGCATTCACAAGCACCTGCCACCTGTCTCCATCTTGAGCCACAGCAATCGAGTTCATGCCTCCTCATTCCACATCTTGAACACCCATTTTAGTATTATCCCCCCATTACTGACAGATTTAGTAAAAATAAATTTAGCGTGGACTCAGCCCCTTTTCTATACATCTTCCAAGAACTGAAACTGGCTGCATTTTGCAGAAATTTCATATAAAAGCATAAAAAGGCTTACATGGAAGTGATCTCAGTGCATTCAGGTACTGTGAATGACACATCAAAAGTACCTGAATTTGGGTGCTGTGGATGATGAAATTTACACAAGAATAAAACTCAACACACTACTGCAAAATGTAATGATATTCATATTTCTTATTGAGAGGCATGTAAATAAATATTATTTAGGATAAGAACTGCCCTATACATGTGCCTCAGAACACTCTCCTGAAGAAATCTATAAAATGTTATTCCATTACTGCTGCATGTGCATCTTCGGTTTGGCAGTTTCTACATTACAAGATTTGAGCACGTCCATGACCGAGGCACAAAGAAATCCGAAACTGGGTCCTGCAAGATTAGAAACCAACACATTAGCATGTCCATCAAAACATTAACATTTATACGGTTTGTTATTTAATGTTGCTGTAAACTGCTAGGATTATACATTGTTGGTGGTAGGTGAATGAACGAGTATGGAACAATGGAGGAATGATACTGAAAGGGGAAAACTGAAGTGCTGGGAGAAAAACATTATACAGTGTGGGTGGTAGATGGATGAATGAGTATGGAACAATGGTGGAATGATACTGACAGGGGAAAACTGAAGTGCTGGGAGAAAAACATTATACAGTGTGGGTGGTAGATGAATGAATGAGTATGGAGCCAATGGTGGAATGATACTGACAGTGGGAAACTAAAATAGTAGGAGAAACAAGTGTCCCAGGATCACTTTTTCTACCACAAATCCTGCATGGACTGGCCCTGGTTTTGAGGATGGGTCTCTGTGTTGAGAGGCCAGTGACTCATCAACTGAGTCGTGGCAAAGAAATAATATTTCGTAGACCTGCTTACTGACATGCAAAATTCATTATTTACACAATTTCTGTAATCATAACTTCAAGGTTTTTTGAACTAACAATTTAAATTACTTTTAACAGTTAGCGGTTACCTGAAATCCTCACTATGATGCAGTAATAAAATCTGCATTATATATATATATATATATATATATATAAATACACAATGTGAGATGCATAAAATGAAATAAAAGAATTCGGTTGTAGATTATACACAGCTGTTTGTCAAAAAATTCAAAACAAGAAATGAGAAACATATTGCTAATAAAACAAAATTCACAACACATGTGACAGATAAAAACCATGGTTAAATTCCGGCATCATTTTAAAAGCAATAACTAAAGGCTTACAGCTTGGTAATACCACATAACTGAATATACAATACTGCGAGACTGGCACCAACATGCAGGCAAGACTCCACGCCATCATGGAGCTAATGATGTCACTTCTAACAAGAAAAATACATAGTAAGTTCAGGGTACAGGTGTTGCAAGTTTAATTAATTACATGATGAAATGATTAATTAATGGCACATTTAAAACTGGAGGAATAGCTTCTCATTGTTTCTTAATCTCTGGCACTATATGGAGCAGAGTGACAAGGTGTGCTGTCAAAATGTTAACTACTAGCTCACTTGTTGAGCTCTGAAGCACAAATCTTCTAGCATTGTCAAGACAACAGAGAGGGAAGAATGTTTACCAAGACTCGCGGACAGTTGATGCGGGCGTACCACTCGAAACCATACAGACACGCAAGCACGCCAGTTCCTAAGGATAACAGCAGCCACACAAGGAAGTTTCCAAGCACCAAGTCCTTTTTCCAGCAGAACATAACAGCTGCAACCAACGCCTCCATTACTTATATAAACTGAATGAAATTCAAGAAATCTGATGTTCTAACAACTGTGCTGCCAAATATTCAAGTCTTCTGGGATGTTACCCACTGCCGTTATGTGAGTAGGTCCTAACTTTTAGAAGCTATGCAGTACCTTCATTGTCAGGGTCAAACATTCTTCTTGGAATGCTTGACATTGAAGATGAAGACACTACGATCCTTCTGAACATCATGAACCACTTGCCCAGTGACACAGCATCACATCTGAAAAGACTTGAAAATTCACCCTATCTTTTAATTGCAGGACAGGAAATCGTATGACATAACATTTAGGTGCGTTCACATAGCCACTGTTGCCACGGAAAAGCAATAAATATTGTGAGTAGGTGTCTGTAGTCTTAGTTAGCCAGCATGCATCGTGCAAGCACCATACTACACTGTTACCTGTGGCCTGTCTGGCTGTACCACATTTTTCAACATTGTCTCACAAATGGCACAATTTTCACAAAAAAAAAAGTTATTGAGCATAAAATTATGTTTTGGTTTTTCTCTACAACTTCTACCTGAAACATTTCTCATTGTAAGAGTTCAGTGAGGTATTATCATAAATGTACATATGTCTTTACATAAAGTACCTGGCATTCCTGTCAGATTTAAATAAAACTTGAATTTTCTCAACAAATTTAAAAAAAGTATTCAGATATAAAATTACATGAAAATCCATCCAGTGGGAGCTGAGTCCTTCCATGTGGATGGACAGACATGATGAAGCTAATAGTCCATTTTTGAAATCATGCAACAGTGACTAAAAAAAACTGTGTTGACAAAAATAATCTCTCACTAATATTTGATTGTATACAAACTTATGACTCAAATAAACATTAAAAGCTAATGTAACCGTCAGAGTTGTCCAGAACTACACACCTGCAAATCCTCCAAATGCCACAAACAACATGGGATAGAAAAATCGGAATGTAAAAGTCAGAATATACTCATGGAAGATGGCTGAAATAATAAATACAATTTCAGCCTGAAAAAAACGTTTTCCTGGTACCAAAATCTCACTGAAGTCTCTGTAGACGTATGTGTAGAGCCAATCATGTACAACGATATTCCATGAACGAAAGTAGGCGGCCTGTGATGATGCAGTCCACCAGTCCTGTAACAACACCAGCAGAGCCAATCCTGTTCATTTTGTCAAAAAACACACACACTTAAATATTATACATATTTTAATGGGGAGCCAAGGTAGCTCAGCAGGTATAGTGACTAGAATGCGGGCTGGAAGATCCTGGGTTCAATTCTCAGCAGTAGCAAGAGATTCTACTCTGTCCCCCACTCAGCCTCATATTAAATGGGGTCAATGGGTGAAGTGGTCAAGGTGCATAGTTGACCACTAATCTCTATAAAATACTGGGGTTAAGAATGGGTGGAGCTGTACCTTTCCTCCCCATATATATCTTTGTGGGATGCACAAGAATAACTTTAACTTTACCACTTACATTAAATCCATTATATACATGTTACCTTTTTGAACTTCAGAAATTCATAAGCAGTGACACAAAACCCCATGGCAACCAAACTGGCAATGAGATAAATCTGCTTACTGTCTCTGAAGCAGTGAATATGATAGCAGCAGCACTGCCTGTTGGTTGTGGTTATACGTACCTTATAAAACATGCGGTCTGCAAAGTGCATCAGTTCAGCACAAGCATTCATCCAAGCATGAAGCAAGAGGTAGAACCCCAACAACAGATAAAATGTGCCGGGTATCACGCTACCAAACACACCCACCGCTACCATTTTATGTAACGGCTTATCATGGTGATTTGGTAGCCCAAAGTCACGATACACTGGCATCAAAAAGTGTTCCAAAATAAATGCCAAATAAAATATGCAAGCAATCACTTCCATGAAGTACCGGACCACAAAATTCCAACGAATTGCTTTTGTCCTGAAAGGAAAATGATTTTATATCTTCAGTGAACATAACCTGCAATTTTTTCTGAACAGCAAGGCACAAAGATGTAGCAGCTAGTGAAAACACGATTGTGGGAAATGAAGAATACAATTTCATCAGGCAAAGTACCTTTGCATTACAACACAGTACAGGCTTGCTCTTTGGGAACTTCACCTTGCATAATCACTGATACTAATGCCATTCTTGTGAGTATTTCGACCTTCTGTGATAACCACATCAATAACATTCTTTCAAATATTTTGACCTTTGGTGACAACCAATTTTAATGCGATTTTTTTAAACATTTTAACCTTCTGTGATTACCAATTTTAGTGCAATTCTTTTGAATAATTTGACATCTGGTGATCACAAATTTTAATGCCATTCTTTTGTATATATATATATCCTTCTGTGATTAACAGTTTTAATATAATTCTTTTCAATAATTTGACCTTAAGTGATTATAATTTTAATGCTATTCTTTTGAAAATGTTTGCCTTTGTAATCATCAAATTTAATGCATTATTTTTGATAATTTGACCTTTTGTAATCACCAATTTTAATAGCACTATTTTGAATAATTTGACTTTAAGTGATCATAATTTTAATGCCATTGTTTTGAAAATTTTTGCTTTTGTAATCACCAAATTTAATGCATTATTTTTGATAATTTGACCTTTTGTAATCACCAATTTTAATAGCACTATTTTAATTTGACCTTTTGTGATCACCAATTTTAATGGCACTATTTTGAATAATTTGACCTTTTCTGATCACCAATATTGATACAATTCTTTCAAATATTTTGCTGGAAATACTAATTCTGAGCACTAAGATTTTTATTAATTTTCACTCCGTATAAAAATCTTCTGACGCTCTAACAGCAATCCACACTTGTGTTCTACAGAACTTATTTTCACATACAATTTTCTTTATTCTCAATCCAATTTAATTATATAAGTACATAATTCCATTCTCTCAAAATTTAATTGCATATGGAAAATTATGCAATAAAAAAGTAAAGTAAATTAATCTTCCTCAAAAATAAATAGCAGATTTGTGAAGTATAGGAACTTAAAGAAATAAAATTATTGGAAGGAATGACATAGGCATTATTATTCTAAAATACTAACTTCTTAAGAAAACACAAAAATCAAAATATCCCTTCCACAATCTTAGGTCAAGATAGAAAATATCCACAGAGACAAACACTTCTGGTGTGTTCAGATAAGCGCAGCAACCAATGAACTTTGATATCCTTCGTTATAATGGCAACTAAGATAAAGACAGGAATATCTGCAAGCTTGGTAACCAACAAAACTAAAGCATCACTGGCAACATCAGCAACCATAACAACCACAGCAACACAGCAACCACGAAACATTGGTAATATTGATACAACGGTAGCCACGGTAATGCTACTGACCAAAGTAGTCATAGAAGTATGTGGGTCTTCATGTATACCAACTGTCATTTTTGTCTGATTTTAAGCAAACTTGAATTTTCCTGATAAGTTTCAGTAAAAGTTCCAAACACACAACATCATGAAAACACATCCAGTGGGAGCTGAGGTGTTCCATGGAGATAGGTGGATAGACAGGCAGATAGGCAAACAGACAGACAGAAAGACAGACAGTTATGCTGAAGCTAATGGTCAATTTCTGCGCTGCATTTTAAACACACCTAAAGAGTAATAAGTAATAAATAAATAATCAAATACACAAATAAACAACCAAACGCACATTAACCACACATCATTACAAACAGAAAGCACATCATGGTGCAAACCTCAATATACACACATACATCAGAACAAAGGCACAAATTTGTATTCTACAAAGTGCTGTAATCTGAAACAGCAAATTTGTGCTTCTGTCGTGGACTCAAATCACTTACAAGTACACAGAAGACAGTAATCATAACTTGCTAATCAGTACGTTAAGTAGAAGAACTGGCTGATTACAAAAGGCATGAATTCAATATCAAATGACTTCCCAGTACTGACCTTGGATATTCATCTTTGTATATAAGAGTTGGGGCAAACAAGAAGTACAGAAACTTTGAGAACGCAGGACATGCTGGCATTTCTTGGGAGTTGCCAGTTTGATGAAATCTGTAGGCTAGAGCACGTGGTGCATTACTCCGTACAAAAGCATAAGTCTTCATCATTAAGCGGATCTGAGGTGACAAAAATACGGGAAGGAAAGGTTAAACTGCAATTCTTATACACATTTTAGACAAAAGCTATTAACCAGTATTTAAATAGCATTTTCAGTCACACATAAATTTGTAAAGCTCAATGTTTTCTATTGGGTGGGGGGTGGGGGGGTCATGTAGGGGGTCTTTTAACCAGAATACGCTGAAAAGCAGCTGTGGTCCAGAACAAGTAAATTTGAAATCAGTACCACGTAATTTCAACAGCTCTCCCGTCTTCACCAGATATTTCCGATGGTATATCCTGAACTGATGCCCTGTTATGGATGTTAAATATGGACAGACAGTACATAATCAAACCTGACAGGCACTATGATATTAAGAAATGTACCTCAAAAAGCAGGAACAACTTAATATAATTTAATGATTTCTAACTACAGAACTGAACCAATTACATATGAGTATGGCAGTAATTGCAAAAACACTCTAACAAGTTTAAAGTATGCCACAATTTCAGGTGTTCAATCCCCCCCAAATCACAGAATCACATTTTATTTTCATGTACTTTTCTTCACTTCTCAATTCAAGACAAACTTTTTTTTTCTTTAAGACGATCCATCCCCTTATGTTTTATATAACAAAATCACAGTAAATTCAATACATTCAATAAAAAACTTTGGTGTGTTGGCCTGAATGTACTGTGATTCTTGTTAAGACAAATTGTGTATTTTAATACAAAATGAAATAACAGAAATGTATCCAAATATAGTATGAGAATTTTGCTTCTAATTCAGTACCTTAGGAATGGTGGGTGGGGCCAGGGGGGTCAACTAACACTCAAGCACAAAGTTACACACATTCCATACACACATTTCCCTATTAACTGAAGATTGTGAACAAGCAGTTATATACTGAGGTACACAAAGCAAGTGGCATTGTCAACTCTGCCATGTTTCATAGCAGATCTCAAAATCTACACAGAGACAAAGAACAGCACAAACACATCTTCCTTACCTGCTCCAATAGCAAAGCCATGGACAAAGCCGGAGGAACAAATTTTTCCATAATTTTGACAGGAAGTATACACAGGAATGCTATCTGATAGACAACCAGCAATATGAGCCAACCATAATCCCAACAACTCCTACCTAAAGCTACAAACAAAAGAAACTCCAATGTAAACTTGAACCATCACATCCCACTGTGCTATAAATATACTTACACACAAAATCAGTGTGTACAACTGCCTCAACCAGGCTGTTTACAACAGAAACATAAGGAACAGAAAGGTTTACAGTGGTGCCAACTGACAATGTGTTCAGTATATGTAACTCCAACAGTGAAGAGTTAAAAGCAAGGGCAATTCCAAACATGGCATTTGAGGCACAGAGGGAAAAGCAGCAGCATGGCTCTACCTGTGATTTACCTTGGCACAATGTGGGGTGGGTGGTTAACACATGCTTTATCCCAAGGAACAGACCAAGCAACTACTGCAAACTACAGCAGTATACAGTAGCATACAGTGTTACATATTTGGATTGGGAAACTTGAAGGAAAAGGCCACTTATGACACCTGAGAATTGATGGTACAATAGTATCAAAACTGACCTTGGAAAATACATAATGGTGTGAACTGGGTAAGTGGTCCAGTATGAGATACAATGGTGTTCCTATGAATGTGGCAGTGAGCAGATTCCATGCTAGCATAACCACAAGAGGTATGGTGTTGTATGTCTTCGCACCAGCCACAGCTACTGTTTTGTAAATTGTCAAATTATGCCCCCCCCCCCAACTTTGGGCACATAGCAGGAGTATTAGCATGTATATGAAAGTGCTCATGCACATGAATGTGTATGACATAGATTACAATGTAATGAATATAATGTCAGAGATGTGCTATAAGGACATTAGGAACATTCTGTGTTCAAACAGCAGTTAGTTCAGGAAAAGTAACTATGATAACAATAGAGCACAACTGGCTAAAAATGTATAATTCATAAACTGCAGAAATAGAAATACACACTCTTCACAAAAGGGGTGATTTTTCTTTTGGGTTGGTACACTTGTACTTAGTGTGAAAGCATAAATGTAAAGATGTCATCCAACACCATACAACGGAGAATGTGCTGTGATAATGTGCTGTGATAATGTACTGTGATAATGTGCTGTGATAATGTCGTTTATATATGGAATGTATAGCACATGTGTAAAGAAATCAATGAAAAAGTTTCAATGTTTGTGATGCTCTTTAAAGAAATTATGTTACTGAGTTTGGTACACAGATTTAGAGAAACTGACTGTGCATTATATAACGTCAAAGGTGTTGATGGGTGTGCAATATGTGAAGGAATTAGCTTTAAGTAGTTCAAGGGAGCGGGACTCAGGTCTTCTAGGATGCGCTGCCATACCACACGTAGTCCTATAACGTTCATGTATACCGTGCAATACACAGTTCTATCAATATCATGCAGACTGCGCTATATGCAGTCCTGTCACTGTCACATCTCAACAGACACTAACATCCCAGTTCTAGCAGATTATTAAATGTGTACCATGTATTGTGTAACTAGAAAAACATACTTACGATTTTGAGTCCATCGATTTCGTTGTACGGCCCATACCTTAAAGCAACAAAACAGTAATATGGTTGTGGCCATCATCACCAGCCAAATAAAAAACCATGCTCTGAACCCTTGAAAGTTCCACCGAACTAATTCAATACCAAAATTCCATCTGGAAAAAAAAAAAGTCATATTTCTAAATATCAAAATTATCTGCAAATCATTCTTTCAGTCTATTAAAATACTAACAAACCTTCACTTCCAATAATAAATTCTGGGCTCCAGAAAATATAATACAGTGCATTTATCCTGAGTAATTGCTCTAAGGATTCACGTCACCTGGAGCATGACACTGCGTCACTGAGTGACAGGGTACCAATACTTCAAATGCCCTGCAGGCCCTCAAAGGGCAGCAAAACACTAACCCAGCAACACAGTGTCACTTCCTCAAAGACTTGAAACTTTAGAAGCAATGCCATAATAACAAAATAAAATGTGTATATCACTTATTTAGTCTAACACAACTATATTTACCTTCTGTTATAGAATATAACACTACATGTTTCGGC
>Ga0123355_10017119_pt1 | contig 11443 bp, 7 predicted proteins | sample TergutEmb28metaG_3_FD_89872 | JGI IMG/M metagenome (GOLD analysis project Ga0123355, IMG submission 89872) | Embiratermes neotenicus P1 segment gut microbial communities from Petit-Saut dam, French Guiana - Emb289 P1 | ecosystem: Host-associated > Arthropoda: Insects > Digestive system > Gut ...
CAAAACATACAAAACACAACAAAAACAAACCGATTCAACTTAAAAATCAAAAACAAAAAAAGAAAAAATAACCCAAAAAAACGGGTTACCCCTTAACCTATTAGAGTAAATTAAGCAAGTTAAGGAACAAGGGTATAAACACAATGGATAGTGTGCTTAACAGTTTAATGAGCACATGCAAACTTGGCCCAGCAGTATCCTTTAATGGATCACCCACTGTATCACCAACAACGGCTGCCTGATGCGCAGGACTATTTTTACCACCAAGATTACCGGCTTCAATATGCTTCTTTGCATTATCCCATGCACCACCACCTGTATTCATAAATAATGCCAATGGAACAGCAGTTAGAGTACATCCAATAACAAGCGCTCCAACAGCAATGGGGCCCATTAAAACACCAACTATTATGGGCACTATCACTACAATGACACCTGGAATAACCATGCCTGAAAGGGCTGCTTTAGTGCTTATATCAACAGCTTTATTGTATTCAGGTTTTGCTGTGCCATCAAGTATCCCCGGGATTTCTCTGAATTGACGTCTTACTTCATCAACCATTTTTGTTGCTGCCTTACCGACCGCGTCAATAGCCTGAGCTGAGAAGAGAAATGGCAACATTGCACCTATAAAACCTGCAATAAGCACCACAGGGTTAGAAATGTCAATAGTAATTTTTATTCCAGTTTGTATAGCTACATCTTCTATGTATGTATGGAACAACAAGAGAGCTGCAAGCAACGCTGAACCAAGTGCAAATCCTTTGGTTAACGCTTTTGTTGTGTTACCTACTGCATCGAGAGCTTCCATGGTTTCTGCAGAACCGCGATCACCCGCCATTTCTGCAATACCTGCGGCATTATCAGCAATAGGTCCAAAACCGTCAAGAGCTAAAACAATACCCATTACAGCTAGCATACCCATAGTAGCTAAAGTTGTACCATAAATTCCACCCTCAAACAATGGAATATTATTCAATGTTGCATAATGTTGGCCAAATACGTAGGACATAATTAAAGCGATGACAAGTGTGATTATAGGGAGAGCTGTTGTTTCTAAACCTACGGCAAGTCCAGTTATAATATTTGTTGCGCTACCTGTTTGACTTGCTTTTGCAATTTTCTTAACAGGTGTTCGATCTCTCCCAGTGTAATAATCTGTAATGTAGTCGATTAAAACACTTGCAACTAGTCCAGTCATTAAACTGCCAAATATGAAGTACCAGCCAACATTGAAGAATAGAAGTGAAACAATAAAGAACAGTATAGCACATACAATAGTTGTTACTGTTACTCCTTTACGGAGAGCCTTCATCGGATTTTTCATTTCAGATGGCTTTAGTTTTACGAAAGGCATACCAATTAAAGTTGCAAATATACCTAAAGCACGAACAATTAAGGGGAATATTAGAAATAGCAAATTTCCAGTTATAACACTAATAATACCACCAATAACCATACCACCAATGTTTTCACCAACAGCAGATTCAAAGAGGTCAGCACCTCTACCAGCTGAGTCTCCAACGTTGTCACCAACATTATCAGCTATGCATGCAGGATTTCTCGGATCATCTTCGGGTATACCTGCTTCAACTTTACCAACAATGTCTGCACCAATATCGGCAGCTTTAGTAAAAATGCCACCACCAAGTTGAGCAAACAATGCAACCAAAGAAGCCCCAAAACCCATACCTACAATACCAGTAGCAGCTTGTAAGCCAATATCAGCAGGAGTGCCTGTAGCTGCTGGGTTAAAAATTGCGCCATATCCGCCGTAAATTAAAAACAGTGCGGTTACTCCTAAAAGTGAGAGACCAACGACCGCAAACCCCATTGTTGCTCCACCGTAAAACGCAGTTTTTAGGGCTTTATCAGCACTTACTTTAGCAGCAGCTACGGAACGCACGTTAGCTTTTGTAGCGTTATCCATAGCAATGTAACCTGCAGCTAATGAGGCTACAGCACCTATTAAGAAAGCTATAGCTGTTCCCACATCAAGTAACACAGCTATTGTCACAAAGAGTGCAGCGGTTATTATTGAAATTGTTTTATATTGTCTTTTTAGAAAAGCGTAAGCTCCAATGCGTATAGCTTGGGCGACTTCTTGTGCTTTTGGTGAGCCAGGATCCATTTTATTGATTTTTCGCATGAGTAATAGAGAGGTAAGAATAGCGATTATGCCTGCGATGGGTGCAAGTAAAAATGCGAATTGTGTTAATTGTGTATTAGTTAGGGAAAGTATATCCATTGGTATGATCATATGAATTAGCCAAGCTCCAATTTGACAGTGTGAAGGCTTATATATTTTTTCTTATCCAGTTCTGGTAACTTATCGTGAGAGAGACTTTTCTGGTAATTGACATTGGATAAATTTTGTGCACACCAACTTTTGTGGGATGACAAACTGAACTGTTTGATTTAAGGAAAAAGCAGTAAACAATAAGAAAAGAGAACATTAAACACAAGACAAGAACATAGGGATCACTTCACAGTGGAATATAATGATGAAAAAATAGAACTACAAATAACATCCAATACACCAGGAAGCGGACAAGAGACTCGTTAACAAATGCAGGTATAAACATTTAATTTACCGAAAGAAGAATTAACAGAAACCAAAAAGAAGAGATAGTATTCATAAACGTTATGATGAATATAGTTAAAAATAGTTTAGTAAACGTTTTCATGACCCAGAAACAGATATACAATCAGCACTCAGTTTAACTGATAAAAGTGTAAAAGAAGCTATAAGCAACAACAAAAACAAAAATAGTAAAGGATATTTTTAGCCATACATAAAAGCTCAAGGGTTAATTGTTTAACTATCTATGAAACTATGTTGTTATCTGACAGTAATTATGTAAATTGTACAGTAAAGTTAGCGTCTCTGGCAGAAATTAAAATAACAGATTTGTTACGCAGATGAAAGTGTTGTGGATTGTTATTGAGTATCAGCAGCAGTTTTTGTAGTTTACTTATAATATCGATCAGGTTATTTACTTGTTTAATGTGTTGTTAAATAGATTGACATTTAACAGGAATATTAAGTAGAGTTAGTGAGAAGATGCCTTCGAGATTAATAGTTGTCAAAGTGGGTACAAGTGGTATAACTACAAGTGATGGTGAGCTTGATGAGCAGGAAATGCAGAATCTTACCTGTCAAATAGCGTATACTATGAAGCAGGGTGATAAAGTTGTGTTGGTAACTTCTGGTGCGGTAGCAGCTGGAATTGCAGAACTTGAGATTACGCCTAAAGCTAATGATCTTGTTTTCCAGCAAGCTGCTGCGGCTGCTGGTCAAAGTGTACTTATGGCGAAATATCGCATGTTATTTGCAAAATATGGTCTAAAGGTTGCTCAGGTTTTGCTTACTGCGGAAGATCTTTCCAATAGGAAATCATATGTTCATGTTTGTGATGTGCTGGGTTTATTGCTTAAATTTGGTGTAGTACCAATTATTAATGAAAACGATGTAACTAGTGTTGAAGAGCTTAAGCGTACGTATGGGTATAAAGTAAATTTTAGTGATAATGATATTCTTTCTGTGTTGGTTGCTGGGGCCATTGGTGCAGATTTAGTTATTATTCTTTCAGATGTTGATGGTTTGTATACTTCCGATCCTGCAGAACCGGGTGCAGAGCTTATACGTATAGTTGATAATGTTACTGACGAATTGAAAATGTCTCTTAAGGGCAAAAGTAAGCGTGGTAGAGGAGGAATCCAGAGTAAAATTAAGGCTGCAGAAATTGCTACTATTTGTGGAATTCCTGTTGTTATTTCAAATAGTAGAAGAGAAAATGTAATAAGCGATATTTTAGCGTCAGATAAAGAGGGCGTTGTGGGTACGTATTTCAGACCACAAAATCGTATGTCAGCTGTTAAACGTTGGATAGCTTATGGAGCTGCTGTTAAGGGTTCTATTCAGGTTAATGATGGCGCAAAGGAGGCTATACTTCAAGGGTCGAGTTTGCTTGCTGTTGGAATAATTAGGGTTAATGGTATTTTTGATGTTAATGATGTTGTAATTTTGGAGGATGAAAATCAAAAAGAGTTTGCACGGGGGACTCCGAATTTTAATAGCAGTCAGCTTAATCAGGTTAAGGGTTTGCAGATTGTAGAGGTTTTAGAAAAGTTGGGTGCTGATAAAGCTAAAGAGGTTATGGGACATAGAAATATTCATTTTATAGGCATGGAGGAAAAAAATGGTGATTGAGGAAACTTGTAAAAAGGCTAAAGTTGCTTCTGTTCAAATGGCAAAGCTTTCGGCGGATCAAAAAAATAGGGCGTTATGCCAAATGGCAGATGCTTTGGAAGCTAATATTGAAAAAATTCTTGTTGCTAACGCTATTGATGTTAAGGCTGCTGAAGCTAAAGGGGTAAAAGCGTCTCTTCTTGATCGTTTAGCTTTGAATCCGAAAAAAATTTATAACATGGCAAACGAGTTGCGAGAAGTTTCCACGTTAGCAGACCCAATTGGTACAGTTTTGTCTGTTTATACTCATCCTAATGGTTTAATTATAAAGCAGCTTTGTGTGCCTATGGGGGTTGTAGGTGTAATTTATGAGTCACGACCTAACGTTACATCAGATTCCGCAGGGATCTGTATAAAGTCAGGTAACGCAGTTATTTTACGTGGCGGCTCAGATGCTCTACAGTCTAATTTATGCATAGGAAAAATTTTGCAAGAGGCATTAATAGAGACAGATGTACCAGTTAATGCAATTCAAGTGATAAATTCGCCTGACCGTAAAGCGGTTGAAGAGCTTATGAGCATGCGCCAATACATAGACGTGCTTGTTCCTAGAGGCGGTGCTGATTTGATAAATACGGTAATTGAGAAATCTAAAATTCCGGTAATTGAAACAGGCACAGGTAACTGTCACATTTACGTTGAAGAAGACGCAAACTTGGAAATGGCAATACCTATAATAATTAATGCTAAAATTCAACGTCCCGGAGTATGTAATGCTGTTGAAAAACTGTTAGTAAATAGCAACATAGCTAAAGCATTTCTGCCAAAAATAATTACAGAATTACGCAATTATAAAGTAGAAATTAGAGGAGACCAAGAAACCTGCCAAATTATGCCAGATGTTAAAGAGGCAACTGAACAGGACTGGCATACAGAGTATCTTGACTTAATAATTAGCATTAAAATTGTTAAAGACATCTCAGAGGCTATTGCACACATAAACAAGTATAGCACAAAACATAGCGAGTCTATAATTACCAAAGACGCTACAAAAGCATCACGTTTTCTACAAGAAATAGACTCCGCCGCAGTATATTGGAACGCTAGCACACGCTTTACCGACGGCAACCAGTTTGGCTTAGGAACTGAAATAGGAATAAGCACGCAGAAACTACACGCCAGAGGACCTATGAGTATACAACATTTAACAACTACAAAACATGTCATAGAAGGTAATGGACAAATTCGTGAATAACCGTGTATTTTAACAGTTTAACTGTTTACATAATTAAAATATATAATAGAGAATAATTATGAACGAATAATTTTTGGCGTAAAGTATGAATCAAGATAATATTAAGTCAAAAATATTCGTAAAACTGGTTTTGACAATAGTTATTATGGCAGTAGGCATAATAATTGCGCTCATCAAACCGTTTGATGGCCTAGGACAGATGGGTCATATCATGTTGGGAACAATTAGTATAACAATTGCAACATGGATATTTCGTCCGGGCAAAGGCGCATTTATTGTTGGAACATTCATATTTTTTCTTGGAGGAAGTATCGCTGGAATACCAATACCTGACTTAGCAAACGGCTTTTCCAGCGCAGCACTGTGGCTACTTATCCCCGCAATGTTTCTAGGCTTTGCATTGATGAAAACAGGACTTGGAAAACGAGCAGTATTTATCCTCTTTAAACAGTCAAAATTGAGCTACGCAAAAATTTTAATTGGATGGTTTATAGTAGGCATTATTTTTTCACTTATAACACCGTCTATAACAGTACGTTTTCTGATTTTAACACCAATTGCAGTAGTTATCGCTGATGCATGTTGCCTTGAAAAACAAAGCAAAGGTCGATCATTAATAGTGATATCTGCATGGACAGCAGCCATTTTTCCAGGCATCGCATGGCAAAACGGTTCACTATTTGGTCCAGTGTTTACCTCATATCTACCAGAGGGACCAATGAGAAATATGGCCACATCACAATTATGGATTCATACTATGGCACCGTGGATATTGTTTAGTCTGTTATTTCTTGCGGTGCTCTATTTCGTGTTAAAACCAGAGCAAAAATTGACAATAACACAGACACAGCTTTCAAAAATGTATGAAGATCTAGGAAAGATAAGTAAAGAAGAGAAAGGGTGTATCGCAGCATTTGCTCTGCTGTTCATAGGCCTTATATTACAAACATTTTTACCTATTACAACTAATCAAGTTCTTTTCGCTGCATTAATACTACTATTCTTGCTTGGTGTACTAACCGCTAAAGATATATCGCATGGCATAAACTGGGACATAGTGATATTTTTTGGCACAATACTTAGTTTTTCACGAATATTTGAAATATCAGGAATAACCACATGGCTCTCACCAACCCTTATCTCACTACTAAGACCAATAGCGGGTTCACAAATTGTTTTCGTATTAGCCCTTTACGGTTTCTGCGTATTTCTACGTTTCTTTGACGTGACACAAGGTTGGGTCAGCTCAGCTATTTTAGCCATGGCAACTCCCATGTTATACACAGATTTTGGAATTAACCCACTCATCTGCATCATGGTCTTCATCTGCGCATCAAACATTTTCTTTTTCAGATATCAACAACCATGGATAGGACAAGTCGAATCTGTTTGTGGAGAAAAATGCTGGAACCCACGCCATCTACTAAAAGCAGCTCTTGTGTATGCCCTACTAATCGTGGCATTTCTGTTTATCTGCACATTCTATTGGAGAATTATAGGCATCTGGTAATATACAATTAGACTTTTTGTAAACTTTGTTTTGTTTTGTACACATTTAGAATTCTTGTTTTTTATGATTTTGTTACTCTGTTATGTTTAGACAATAATACATATACACAACATTTATTCTGATTAAATTTGTTGATATCTGCAAGAGGATTCATAATGGATATGAGAAATGAATTCAAGTTTGGTTCGTACGGTTTTTATAATAGAAAAATTTTGTTTTTTGTATCTTTACTATTTATGGTATTGTCGGTTTTTTCTTGTGTTGTTTCTGGGCTTGGCAGGATTTCACCTTTTGTATTAGGGACAACAGATAATGTTGTTAGCACGGAGACGGAACTTGTAAATGTTGTCAACAATGTTGCAGAATCCGCAATTATAATACTTAACAAAGACATCACACTCATAGAATCGCTTGTTATTCCTGTCGACAAAAATATTACACTAACAAGCAATAATAACGCTAAGTTTTACAAATTAATTGGGGCAAATGGTAAAGCCACTATTACAGTTAATGGCATATTGGCACTTAAGGGCATAATTGTTACGCATAGAACAGAGTCTTCTGGCAGAGGGGTAACGATTAATACAGGTGGCAAATTCGTAATGATTAGTGGTGAAGTCTCGGGTAACTCTGATGTTATAGGTGGTGGTGTGTATGTGTATTATGGCATGTTTGATATGTCTGGGGGTATGATTACTAATAACATAGCAGTTACGGATGAACGAGAAGAATCAGCTCAGACAATGGAACAACATTCAAGCGGTAATAAACAGCATTCAGGTGTCATAAGTGCTAATAGTGCATCTAGTATGGGTGGCGGTGTGTATGTGGGCTATGATAGTTCCTTTAGCATGTCTGGTGGGGTGATTAGTAACAATGAAGCTGCACTTGATGGTGGTGGTGTATATGTAGATGTGGCTGGTTCAATTAGTATGACAGGAGAAAGCGTGATTGCTAATAACAAGGCAGTTCGTCATGGTGGGGGAGTATATGCTAATGGTGGCTCTTTTAGGATAGCGGGTCGTGCGGTAATTGTGAATAACACAGCCACTCACCGTGGTGGTGGGATAAACATAAAGGCTGGTCCTTTTAGTATGGGTGGCGGGTTAATTGCTAACAATACTGCAGGTACGGGTGGTGGTGTGTATATGAGTCTTGGGTCTCTTAGCACTATGTATAGGGGCGAAATTTCGGGCAATATTGCTATTGGTACTATGGAAGTTAGTGGGGGTGGTGGAGTGTATAATGAGGGAAATTTTGCTATGTCTGGTGGTGTAATTACGAATAATACTGCGTATAACTTTGGTGGAGGTGTATACAACAATGATAATTTCAAGTTATCAGGTGAAGGAAAAATTTACGATAATACTGCGCTAAAAGGTGATAATATATATCACTACAACAGGTACAATGCAGAGAGATATATTATACCAATAAGTTCGGTAAGCATAGTGATGAGCATTGTTGTGAGTCTATGTTTATATTTAAGAAAAAAGCCAAAGAAAAATAAGCATACTCAACACTAAACAGTGTTCCAATTGCAGATAACGATTTTAACAGAAAAACATATGGTTGTTTTTAGACCGTTTTGGTTAATTAATTGCAGTTAGTTTTTGAACATCAAGATAATAAGTCAATATAACGTTGAATTGCAAAATGATATATCAAAATGTTTTCGCAAAAAAGTACATGATAATTAGGGAAATTAATATATTGTGTATAAAGAATATTGAAAAAGCGAGTTGAATGTTAAATGGGTAAATGGGTAAAAATGTTGGATATAGTGTTTCATCCTACGGTTTTCGCGATAGTGTTTTTGGCATGTTTAGCATTGGCAATTATCAATATTATTTATAGTGTTTTACCGCATCCGTGGGGTATGCTGCTTTTTGCACCTCTTGTAGGGTTTGGTTTTCTTGGCTATTTAATAGACGAGAGACGACATATATAGGCCCGTTTAGATTACTAACTATTTTTGAGAATGTTGCGAATATATGCAGAATATATTTTTAATAGTTGAGTATTCTGTAATGTAACGAAAAATTATCGTGATATGGATAAAAGTTTTCTATACAAGATTGTTGTAAGACAATACCTAAATAAGTTATAAGATTATGTAGTAAGTAATAGTAAATTTGGGAGATTGTGATGCGTAAACTAGCCAGATACGTTTCGATATTAGGCATAGCTCTCATATCTCTCACGATTTTTAGCTTATTTGCAACTGCCACTACAGAAACTATAGGTGCAAATCAGAATATACCTGATGAAGAATTGCTTCAGCAGATATTGTATAATCCCTTGGCGGATGCCAGTTTGTTGCAGTCTGCACATATTTTAAATCCACAAAGTACAGAAGTTTTAGAGCCCGTACCTTGTCATGGTCCGCACTTAATTGCAAATGTAGATAGAACAGCCGTAGATATCGATCAAGTCATCACTGTAAGAGGATATATTTATCCTCCAGAGGCAAACGCCAGCGTTAGAGTATGTTATATCCGACCAGACTATAGCTGGATAGATCAATATGTTTCCGCTGACCCAGAAACAGGTGAGTTCGTCGCTACACAGATGCTGGACATGATGGGATATTGGAACATATTTCCCAGTCATGGGCATATAAGTGACAGGTTACATGTAGAGGTAAATGACCCTACAGGCACTATTGTAGATCCAGGCGATTTTGTAGGTCCCTTTAAGGCAAATCACGCTCTTACAGTAACAGCTATAGCGTTGATATGTATTGGAGTTATAGTAGCACTAACTGGTTTTAAGAAAAAGAACCGCAGAATCAGCTCACTAAGGATTTGCATCCAAATTATTCTTGTATTCCTAATTTTCACAGGCATGTTTGTTGATCATCAAAATTTTCCCCGTCCCGTAAGACAAATGGCGGTACATGATTTTTTAGTGGGAACAAACGCTTTTGGTGTTGCTTTGCCTGAAGGGTTTCCTGCACCATTTCTTGCTTGCTACTATCCATGCGGCCGAACGGTAAATTGTGCACTCTGGGATTTACAGGTGTATATTTATCCTTTCCTAAATACCGATCGCGGTTGGGGTACAGAATACAATACGTCAGGGGTTACACGTTTAGCCATAGTCATGGGCACGCTAATTGTATCGGCTCTCTTATTGGGCAGATTCTGGTGTGGCTGGGTATGTCCCTTCGGTTTATACCTCGATACGTTAACATACCTTAGAAAAAGACTAAAAATTAGACATGTTAGTATCTCTGATAGGTTCAATGATCATTTACATCAACTTAGATATATAATATTAGCGCTCATACTCATCTTAAGTACACTTTTTGCGTCATATGCCATCACAGGCACACAACTCATTCCTGGAACAGAACAGGGCGGATTCATCTACACGTACTATCCCGCACCGTATTGCACAATATGCCCTATGAAACCATTGTGTCAACTGATGCAAAACCAAGCAGGAGTACTTCAGACGCCATGGATATTTAATGGAACAGGTACATTTTACCAGTTAGGCTGGTATCTTACCTCAGTAAATCTGATTATACTATGCATAGTTACGATAGCGGCGTTCTTTATCAGACGATTATGGTGTAGAATCTGTCCAATGGGGGGCTTACTCGCATTATTTAGCAGATTCCCACCTTTCAAATGGATCACAGCAGTACGTATAGTGAAAAACGAAGAAAAGTGCACAAAATGTGGCATATGTAAACGTGTCTGTCCGACACAAGTTAAGGAAATTTACGAACAAAAAGGTGGAGATGTCATGACATCAAAATGCATTGGCTGCCTCCGTTGCATAGAGATGTGCCCCCATGATGACACGTTGAAATTCAAATTTGCCGGAAAAACAGTATGCCGTTCTCAAAAAGAGTAGACAGTACAACAAATGAGCCAGCCAACTGGATGAATTCCCGCGACCAGAAGATAGCGGTATCTCCAAAAGCCTATTGTTGCTGCTTGCACTACTCAGTATAGTGTTAATTGTTTCACAATTAACCTGACCAAATGAACAATAAAAGTTAACTTAGATCACAAATAACCTTTCCAAAACATGCCTTGGACTCAGAAAACGCCAAAAACAGTTGTCCAACAGAAGGATACTTCAAAAAACCAATCAATTTCAAGGTAGAAAACAATGTAGAAAACGCGCTAACCATAACATAACTAAAAGACCACAAATCCATATTGTGACACATACCCTAAGGGTAAATCCAAACTACTAACTAAGAAAAACAGAACGGTAAAACAACAAAAAGAACCTAACAACGATCCAGACACAGTTCAACGACTGCAGTATTCGCATCAAGTTTAAAAAAAGGATACACCAGAATATGTCTCACAATTTATGGTTATATAATGAAGTATGTGGTTTATAGCAACTTAACTTTTTATTGTTTATACCCACAGTGTTTAACCCAGGATGCAATTAGCTCTGGCGATACATCTAAGAGAATGGCATGTATTGCATCAATCAACACCTCTACCGTTCGAGC
>Ga0123355_10017121_pt1 | contig 11443 bp, 9 predicted proteins | sample TergutEmb28metaG_3_FD_89872 | JGI IMG/M metagenome (GOLD analysis project Ga0123355, IMG submission 89872) | Embiratermes neotenicus P1 segment gut microbial communities from Petit-Saut dam, French Guiana - Emb289 P1 | ecosystem: Host-associated > Arthropoda: Insects > Digestive system > Gut ...
AATTTACAGGAGGCTGAGTGTGATGTGGGCAGTGGATAGAAATTTACAGGAGGCTGAGTGTGATGTGGGCAGTGGATAGAAATATACAGGAGGCTGAGTGTGATGTGGGCAGTGGATAGAAATTTACAGGAGGGTGAGTGTGATGTTGGCAGTGGATAGAAATATACAGGAGGCTGAGTGTGATTTGGGCAGTGGATAGAAATTTACAGGAGGCTGAGTGTGATGTGGGCAGTGGATAGAAATTTACAGGAGGGTGAGTGTGATGTGGGCAGTGGATAGAAATTTACAGGAGGCTGAGTGTGATGTGGGCAGTGGATAGAAATATACAGGAGGCTGAGTGTGATGTAGGCAGTGGATAGAAATTTACAGGAGGCTGAGTGTGATGTGGACAGTGGATAGAAATATACAGGAGGCTGCGTGTGATGTGGACAGTGGATAGAAATTTACAGGAGGCTGAGTGTGATTTGGGCCGTGCATAGTAATGTACAGGAGGCTGATTGTGATGTTGGCAGTGGATAGAAATATACAGGAGTCTGATTGTGATGTGGACAGTGGATGGAAATTTATCGGAATCATGTCCAGTGAATGAATTCGCTACGAGCGATGTTGATACTTCGCGTTTTGCAATTGGCGTTGGGATTTATTCAAATAAACCCTGTCACTGGTACCGCAATATTTTGGGCGCTGTTAATTTTGATAAACCCTCCAAGGCAAAGTGGAATCCACCGGACTCTGTTGGACCGCTGCAACGTGCCGCAGGTTAACAAATTTAATTAACGTGTTGTGTCCGTTTCCCGGTACAAAGTTTGTGTTAATTAAAATCCTAATAATAAATACATTCGGGAAGCAACTCAACTATGAATGACTTAATGCATAAATGACTAACTCAGTACAGACAAGGATGAATGGACGAGACACTTGGGAGTGGGGCTTATACACAGTGGCACTACGGTAACTGCTTTATTATATGAGTTTCCGTTTGCTCATGCGAAGTAATTTCATGAAATTTTTAACGACATGCTAATTAACGAATATAGTGATTATTGTGATTAGACACGAGTCACGTGTTTAACTCTTACTTCGTTTTAGACTACTCGAATATCACGTTCTGTCTGCTGACTATTTTTGTTTCATTAGCTTGTGTATATCGGAATGAAATAAAACATCCCGAGTTTCTTGAAATGTTGGTTTAAATCGCAGGGAAATTGTGTGAGCTAAGTGCATTCTACTGTACCGTCAATTTCCGGTTTGTTTATCTCATTTAGCAACTTTCTGTTTGCAAAAACTGAGAATATATTGAATACGTTCTGAATCATGTATTGCAAATTTGTCATACAATGAAACAAACAAGGAACTAATTCAAGGACCATATATATTATATTTTAAATGAAGCCAACTAGTTGCACATTATTTCTTAATATATTTCTTTTAAACCTCTACATGTTTCGGGCAACTATGTGCACATCATCAGGAGAAATTACTGTATCTATGAGACACTGGTATTTTTCACTGTGTATGGGTGGCTGTCTCGTCTGCTGCAGCAGACCAGACAGCCACCCGTACACAGTGAAAAATACCAGTGTCGCATAGATACAATAAAATCTCCTGATGATGAGCACATAGTTGCCCGAAACATGTAGAGGTTTAAAATAAATATATTAAGAAATATTGTGCACCTAGTTGGCTTCATTTTAAAAAGGTTATACAGTGATGCACGGTCAACAAAACATAAAATTCGCCAAATATGTTGATTAGTTAACCTTTCCTACAGTATCCGGCGTTCTCAACCATCTCTACGGAAACATGTTTGACACTAAAAGAAGTTTATCAACGCTATAATATAGGTATTCTGATTAAAATAAAAAATTATGGAACTAAAAACAATATGCTGTCCTGTGTAAAACAATAATGTAACAAAATAAAACCTCATGGAAATTAATGATAAAATATCTACAGAACTGTTTATAGTACTTCATATCCAAAACACTCATTTTTCGTACTATAAACTGTAACTAAACAATATATAGAGTGAACACAAAAAAACTCCTTGATTTCAAGTAGTTATAAAATCAAAACTTACTGGAATATTTTTATAAATATGGGACTGCAGATACATTAACTCAAGAAATTTTTAATTTTCCCGTCCGCCGCCAGAAGGCAGTGAAATGCAAGATGACGCTCACTTCACAGCAACGCAGCGGCCGCGCTGGACATAATGACCAGGTGTTCTGCAAGTGGCCCCCGAGATCACCGGACCTGACCGTTTGTGACTTTTTCCTTTGGTGGTACGTGAAGGACAGAGACTTTGTACCGCCACTACCCGCAACCGTGGATGAGTTGCAGGAACGTATCACTGCAGCTGTCAAGTCGGTCACGCCGGTTATGTTGCAGAGAGTCTGGTCCGAGCTAGATTACCGCATCGATGTTTGCCGAGTAACAAGAGGGGGACACATTGAATATGTGTGATAACACATGATATTGTATGAGTTTATGCAACTGTAGCCACCAATTTTGTAAGAGTAGTACAGTAAGTTTTGATTTTGTAACTATTTGAAATCAATGTGTGTTTTTGTGTTCACCCTGTATATTTGGACATTTGTCTAAGGAAATATTTTATTATTATTAACTATATCAGTGTATCGTATAACTCTTTTTTTACTAATGTCTTTTATTATAGCATCATATACAGTTAATACTATTGAACACTCTGTATTAGTGACATACCTGAAGATAAATGGAAAGCGCAGAGTATATAAGAGAGATTAAATAATAAACGCATTTTGACCCAAGAATGCTTACCATATTGTTTGAATTATTCGGCACAATACATTTTATTCACTTAATTATTTGACGTTTATTTTACGATGCTGTGTCATCGCAGGACGTTAAACGGTGGAAGAGTGATTGGGACGTTCTGGCAGGAAGCAATGTTGCCATAATTATAGCACAAATACGCTGTCGGGAGATATTAAAGTAAACTAAAACATCAAAATGGCACTATGAAAGATTTGAACCGAAACCTTCCTAATAAAACGCAGAAGAGTTACTTATTTAGCCAACCTGGTCACTAAAATAAAGGAAGCTTAGAAAATTATAAATAGGAAATTAATTTTGAAGAACATTACCAGAATGTGTGTAGGAAAATAGTTAAGGGGATGGAAGGTGAATAGAAGGGCCTCAGAATTTTGTAATTTAGTGGCAATAAACTTTCAAGTTGTATTCCCAGGCGGCTAATTACTTAGATCTTGTATCCCTTTCCTCAGAATACTAATTAGGTTGTACTCTGAAGAATATGAGATGCTGTTTCTTGCAAGGGAAGGCACCGAAGGAAATTCACGCAATTCTGACAGAAATATTAGCTTGTTTCCTTCCTGGTCCGGCTAAGGAATTATCAGCACCCCTGCGTAACAAAATTATACAAAATATCTCATAATTGTGTGTTACGTGTGAACACAAGTTCGCAATTTCGTTTATTGTAGCATAAGGCTTTATGCTTATGGGTTATAAACCAAATTACATAAATTCAAGATCTCTTAATTCAAAGGAGACTAAAAGTTGAAGACCAGACAAAATGAATTATTCTGCATCTGAAAATCTACACGTGTCTAATATAATAGAATGGAACGTATCCTGAATTTACCAATTTGAAATAACAAATGTGATCTGACGTTTACTGTTTTAACCAATAAGTGAAGACCGGTTTCATTCAACCCACAACAACATATTTTTTAAAATTAAACCCCTGCTGGATTCCAACCGTACTTTTCCACCATCAGGGAGTATATTAATTGTTTTGTATAAATGCTATTGAAAATATTTTGATCTGATGCACATGTGGACGAAGTGCTGGGATTCCTCCTTATAAACTGAATATGTGTATTGAACAGAACTGTTACACAGTGAACAGAGCAGCGTTTGGGTGTACAGGAGGTATTCAATCTACAGGAAGGATCTCACCAGTTCTTCCATGTATGTAACATCGAAGTATTGCTTAGTAACTGTTTTATACAACAACAACAACAACAATGTACTCCCTGACGGAGGACAAGTAATTTCCGAAAAATTTTGTGGTTTAATGTTTTAAAGATAATGTTGTAGATTAAATGAAAATGGTTTGAATTTATTGTTTAAAGTAGTAAAACGTGAATTATAATGCATGGAATGGAGAAAGTAAACTTTGAGGTTTGTTTGACCTTGCATCTTCCTCATGAAATAAAGTGAAATGCCAACTTGATGAAACTAGGTAATTTTATTGATGTATTCTTAGCTCTACATGTTTCGGGTACATACGCTCAACATCAGCAGCATTAGATGTTGAGTTGCAGCATATGGTTTTCTGCACCGAGTTTTTGGATGGGTGGTGGTCTTGAGAGCCGCTGCGTAGGTCGTGTGTATGGTGCGGATGGTGCCGTGCGAATCGCATTGCACCATCCGCACCGTAAATAGCGGTTCTCAAAAACTCGGTGCAGAAAGCCACACGCTGCAACTCAACATCTAATGCTCCTGAAGATGGGCTTATGTACCCGAAACATGTCGAGCTACGAATACATCAATAAAGTTACCAAGTTGCATCAAGTTAGCATTTCACTTTAGTTCAGGAGAGAGTAAAATTCGTAATCTTCCAAATAAAGCGATCTGAGTAAGGATAATTATCCTCAGAAAGAAACCGACGGAACCCTTAAGAGCGCCGCAACACAGCCACCAGCCTACTGTATCTTTCAGTAAGACTCTTAATGCTATAAAGACCTTGCAGGTCTATTTCGCAATCAGACTGACCCCAACACATAGACTGCAGTGGTAATGACGTATTTAAGCATCCACCAAACGACACAAGTTATTCCGATTAAAGGGTTCACGACTTTTCTTCGTTTTATAATCAGGAGCTGGGATATTGTCCTAAAATTTAAACATCGCCTCTTCTGGCACGACTCATTCCAATTCATGTTCCATTGTCACCCTCACTTTCGTATCTACGAAATTTGTTCAGCCAAGAAGACAAAGTTATTTGTAGACAAAATTTGGTTCTCGCAGACGTTAAATAACAGAGCCTTTATGCCATCGTGACTAAACTCTCCACGGTAGAGCAGAAGGAAGTAAATGGAAATGAAATTTGTTTCTCTACGCCTCACATTAAATGGTTTTGGGATATCTGCTTCATTATGCAGCCTCTTTATTCGCAAAGGACCAATTATTTTTATGGTTTCATTTCTGTTTCCTTATTGTTTTGTTTCTACAAGAACTTTTAGTATAATTTGAATATTAGTTTGGAAGATAAGAAACGTTTGTTTTATACCCCACACAGTTGACAAGAATCTAGGCGGGGCCCAAAGCGTAAATATGTCTCTTCACAAAAAGAAAAGAATCGCCATTTTTTAAGAACCTAAATCACTCGGTACTTGGCACAGTCTCTTCTCTGGTACAATAGTTTGTTATTGCACGCAGCTGGCAAGCGTTTATGTCTTACGCTGCCTCTTGTTTCCCCAACACAAGAGTGTAGATCTGTGATTGTGCAGGGGGGCTGAGGCGGGGGAGGGGGGGCTAACAGTTTCTATTGTATACTTTGGGGTCTACAGGATGTGAAGAGGCAAGGACGAGTTGCATAATATCTCTGGAATGATGATGTTTTCAAACGGAATATTCCTGGAACTTCTCCAACCCTAGATTGATTCACAGGTGGAAGATGTAATTAGGATAGAGACTTTCCGTTCTCAAACTTTCTCTGAACGGGTGCACAAAGGACGGAGATAATGCACGTCTAGGGCTCAGTGTAATGCATATCAACTGGTGGTCCGAGTACCCTAGGTAATTTGCGAAGTCTGTTTAACACAAGGAGGTCAACAGAAAACCGAAACCCGATGCAAGTCCAAGCGAAAGACCTTAATTTCCTCATATAATATATAATATAAAATATATAACATATAGTACATAACGTAACTTACGGCGTGTTGGAGTAGGCGTTGGAAATGACCAGCTTCAAGTGTCAGCCATGCGTGTGATCTGGTGGGAAGATAATTAAATACCGCTGGAAAATACTTCCTATGAATTGCAGATATTGCATGACGCGTATAAGGGCAGGTGCATGACTCGCACACCGCCAGTATTATCGGCGCGTTTACGGTAAATCGCATCAGCTAAGTCACTCAATCTAATTTAACCTGCTGCCAGTGACAAATTTGTGACGCCAAATGTAACGTAATTTTTTTCTTCAGTACGTCATACAGCTTATTATAGGAAGATTTCCATCATGAAAAATTACATAAGGACGAAAAATTATTAAGTCTAATGTAGGCATTCTTATAATAAAACCATCTAGTTGCACTAATTTCTCAAAGTTATTTTTGGAATAAAATTCTACATGTTTCGGACAGTTACTCTGTCCATCATCAGGAGTTTTTCACTGTACATACAGCAATGATATATGTCACACAGGTCTGACATGTGTACAGAGAAAAATTCATGATGATGGACAGAGGAACTGTCCGAAACATGTCGAATTCTATTCCAAAAATGAAATTTGAGAAATTAGTGCATCTAGTTGGTTTTATTATAAGATTTAATCACGCTGCACGGTCACCTGAACGCCAAACTAATGTAGGCAATTTCGCCGGTGTTTGAGTTGCTTCGAAATCAAACATGTCAGACAGCTGAAGGTCATTTCCGACACCTAACATGCGGTGAGCTTTATATGAGGAAATGCAAGGAAGTTAAGCTTGCCGTGCGTGCGGGTTAGGTTTTCAAATGAACTCCCTGTGGTTTTCGTATCTAAATATTTTCGTTTACGTTCCATTTCAAGAATGTTTCCTGCAAGTTATGTTCTTTTCATGACCCTGTTTATCGGCGACTTAAGAGTGTTAACAGTCAAACAATGACAAAGGGAACATGTAACGTTTAATTCAGTGTCTGTAGCCCACAGAAACAGTAGCTATGAGGCCTCGTTACAAACTTAAAATTTTTGGAAAAACGAATGCGACAAAAATGTCCTACGTTATTTTGCATAATTCTAATTGTGAAATTTCAGCTAGTTTGTGAGAGTTGCGGTTCTCCTGCGGTGACAACGGATACCGATTTGTTCTGGTGTGAGTCGCCGTGTTGTTAGGTTCATGGATAAAAACATTTAGAGATTAAATCTGTCTCCACCTTCAGTGTATAATTCAAAGCAAAGAATGGGAAAGGGTCTACGTTCTGCCTCAACTTTTACACTGACCATAGCGGGAAAACCTTCCTTACGAACACTGGAACATACTCACCAAGCTTGGCTTACATCCCGGAAGGATATACGTGATAATACAACGCCGGTTATTGCAGCACATCTTCGATTTTAATGACACATATATAAGCCTAAATTTGTGTACTGTAAATAGACTGGTGTAGAAGTTCATTTGAGTCTAATTGTCTAATTAAACGTGGTAACAATTATTTTCTACTCTAAACTGGAGACTGAGGGCATTTGTCATGTATTATAGAATGCTGTTAACCACAACACTTGGCGACAACTGGGAGCATTTACAGACGCACGGGTAATGCCTGGTGACGAAGCTGTCTATAACAGCTGGCAGATTCTCACACTGGATCATCCCGGATTCAGTCATTAATGGCAGACCCAGGAACCGAAATTAGAAACGGCAGATTACATCACAGGGGGGCAGTAGAAGAGCAGAAATACAATAGAAATTGAAAGTTAAATATTTTATTTCGCACTAATGAAAGAAACATTTTGTAGTTTTGTAATGTAAAATTAGCAAAAAATTTATATGAACTTTAGAAACTCTTTTTGAATTAGTCACTGATATTTTGATTAATGCCAGGATAATTTTCTTTATACTCTTGAAATATTGCTTTTTTTAGAATGATAAAATTATGCATCAGAATAATATGGAATAAATCTGGATATTTATGTCTGTCACAAAATCGACATAAAATTACCCGATATGGTCAGAAGTCAGCTCGTCCTCTAGTTGTTTATTATCATGTTGCTCGCCTGCTGCTAGACTTATACTCTATTTCTTTTAATTACAACCCGAATCTCATATACATATTTTTTTTGCTCCGCAAATCATTTCTACAGTAATGATCTAGCAGACAAAAAACTCATTTTCGTACGTAAAACACAATTGAAATTCAAGCACCACAAAATTACACTACAATAAACTTTCGAGTTGTTTCCGAAAACAAATGATAAACATTTTAGGTCATAAAATGCGGAATAATAATTATTTACCTCTAAATCAATATAATCAATCAATCAATATGCCATAATTTAGCTAGATTCTGTCCTCATTGACCAAATATAAAAGCACGTAACTGTATTTTGGCAGTCAGCATTGCATTGGACCTTTGCCACGTTTGAGGTTTCACACTGGAGTTCGTGAGGTTTCGATTCCTCAGGGACGTTGCGCCTTGTACATGGATAAGTGGTTCTTCGCGTCTACAAAGATCGTAATGTATTATTCATCGGAGCTAAAATGTTATGACGTAGTATTAGTGGATTGATAAGGTTAAACGTCCGTATCCAGAACACGAAAATATTTCCAAAAGCTACAGTAAAGGGAGCTGTCTGTGGCATTCGTATAGCAAACTCAAAAATAAACAAGACAGGCAATGAAATAATGTGAAATGCCAACTTGAGGTGACAAGGTAATTTTATTGATGTATTCTTAGCTCGACATGTTTCGGGCCCATACGCCCATCATCAGGAGCATTAGATTTTGAGTTGCAGCATATGGTTTTCTGCACCGAGTTTTTGGATGGGTGGTGGTCTTGAGAGCTGCTGCGTAGGTCGTGTGTACGGTACGGACGGTGCCATGCACCGTCCGTACCGTACACACGACCTACTCAGCAGCTCTCAAGACCACCACCCATCCAAAAACTCGGTGCAGAAAACCATATGCTGCAACTCAAAATCTAATGCTCCTGATGACGGGCGTATGGGTCCGAAACCTGTCGAGCTAAGAATACATCAATAAAATTACCTTGTTGTATCAAGTTGGCATTTCACATTATTTCATGAGGAAGATGCACGGTCGAACAACCCTCAAGACACACAATGTAGGTATGAAAGTAATATCGAAGCCCTTTCGCGTAACCACTGCTGCCGTGGAAGAGTATTAGTTATTTTGAGTGTGTATTTGTAGCCTTAGCAATCAAACACGCAATTAGCATGTACTTTATTATATTGTCATCTGCGGCCTGTCCGGCTTTACCATATTTCTTCATAGTATCTCATAAACGTCAGGATTTTCTGAATTTTGTTTTGAAAATGAAATACGTGTCTCGATATTATCTAGAAGGTTTGGATGAAACACTTCTTACTCACGAAACAATTAAGCGAGATATTATCATAAATACACATCGGTCTGCATGTAAAGTGGCCGTTATCCGCATCAGATATTTATGAAACTGAATTTTCTAGACAAGATTTCGAAAAAAATTTGAAATATGAGATCACATGAAAATCTTTCCCGAGGGGATCCGGTTATTTAATGCGGAAGGGAAGACATACAGACAAACGACAGACCGACGGATAGGCAGACAGATATATATATATATATATATATGAAAAAAATAGTAGACGCTTTTCACAATTTTGTGTACGTTCCTAAAAATACTTACATTAAAACCAACTAGATGCACTAATTTCTCAAATTTATTTTTGGAATAAAACTGTACATTTTTCGGACAGTTCCTCTGTCCACCATCAGGAGTTTTTCACTGTACACACAACAATGGTATATGTCAGCAAACCTCTATGACATATACCATTGCTGTGTGTACAGTGAAAAACTCCTGATGGTGGACAGAGGAACTGTCCGAAAAATGTAGAGTTTTATTCCAAAAATAAATTTGAAAAATTAGTGTATTTAGTTGGTTTTATTATAAGAATTTATCACGATACAGGGTCACCTGAACCTCAATTTCCTTAAAATAACGCATTCCCAAGAATAATTAAAAGTCCTGATCACATCGTTTGAATAACGTTTGATCAGGATACAGGCAAATAGTGTTCTCAAATCATACAAACCATGGCAAGCTTGGTATATAACTTTTTTTTAGAGCAGAAATTCAGTTTGCCTGCTGTGCACATACATGATTCAAAGGTTAAGCTGGCAAATATTTGTATTTTTGTGATGTCCTCAACGCAGCGTGTACGTAATACAAAGTAAATACAACTGGGGCCTGCAAACATTTGCGGTTCCCACACAATTACATTGCTTCTCTGTGTTTTGTGGGTAAATATACCAAAAGTGTTAACAACGAAATTTGCTAGTAAATTTCGTTCCATGTAACAATGAATTTTGTGTTTTTCAACAGGTGAAAACTGCCCTGCGACTTTTCGGGAAATATTCCAACTAAGGGGTTTGTACTTCACTCAGTACAATTACCTGAATATAGGCTGTAGACCATAAACTGTAATTTAGGTAGTACTAATTAGATTTTATTTGTTTTTGGCGCAAAGGCCCCCCAGTAGGCCAGGGCCTCCTCATTCACGAGGTTCCTAGATCGCACACAACGACGCACCACATTCGGTAAAACTCTGCTCGTCGCAGAGACTTCTACCTGACAACACACAACAAACATCCATGCCTCCTGTGGGATTAGAACCCACAATTTTAGCATGCGAGCGGCCACAGACCTAGGCCTTAGACCGCACGGCCACTGGGATCGGCATCCAGAGAGATAAATAACCTCAAATTTAACTTAATTCCTTTCCCTTCTACGAAACTGTAACCTAGTTACAATGAACATTTTCAAGCTTCCGCCACAGAGTAGATGAGAACTGCGGTCTCCGGGGTTATTAACGCAGACAGGCCGATATTGATGAAACAGAGCGATAATACGTTCGGAGGCAGCCATCGTTCATAACTTTAATTTCGAGCATTAACTGCAGAATTTCGTCCTATCAGTGCCTGATTTGTGAGATGCAGGCAGATCGTGTAGTATACGACAGATATTTTGTGTATGTACAGAGATATAAACCTTGGTAAAGATAGTATTAAACTTAATATTGTACTATATAATGAACGTCAGCACAATCACTTTATTATTTAAGGTAATACCAGGCTACATGTTTCGACTAGACTTCGTCATCCTCAGGCCTATATTGTGTTACCAGATACTGCGCACACTTTGGGGTCCCATCGTGTTTACATTCGTGGGATACATCTAGTTAAAACGTGTTTCTAAAAGTTGTGAAGTGCGGCTATAGGATTGGGGTAGGTAAAAATGTCTCTTAAAATGTGTTTTACAAACTCCACAACTTTTAGACAAACGTTTTAACTAGATGTATTCTACAAATGTAAACACGATGGGATCCCAAAGTGTGCACAGTATCTGGTAACACAAATGTTAATATAGGCCTGAGGATGACTAAGTCTAGTCGAAACATGTAGCCTGGTATTACCTTGAATAATAAAGTGATTGTGCTGACGTTCATTATATAGTATTA
>Ga0123355_10017123_pt1 | contig 11442 bp, 4 predicted proteins | sample TergutEmb28metaG_3_FD_89872 | JGI IMG/M metagenome (GOLD analysis project Ga0123355, IMG submission 89872) | Embiratermes neotenicus P1 segment gut microbial communities from Petit-Saut dam, French Guiana - Emb289 P1 | ecosystem: Host-associated > Arthropoda: Insects > Digestive system > Gut ...
CAGAACAATTCAAATTAAAGGTAATTTCATGAAGTTAACTTTACATTTATACTTTAAATGTATCATGTATTATGCTGGTTTATTATTTTGTTCCGTTTATTGTCAGTAATCGTTACCTTCTATTCTAAGTTTCAAGCGGTCATAACTCCGTAACCGTCCAAAATCGGACACATATTTAAATGAACTTTTTTGATCACAAAGACCTAGGAAATCACCTCCTGTAGTAATGTCCACAAGTCGTGAAACATCCTGTATATTATACTTATTTTTATTGTCATAATTTCATTCGATAATTTCGCCACGAATTTTCAAACTTCTTAAGAAACACACACACACACACACACATATATATATATGTATGTGTGTGTGTGTGCGTGCGTGTATGTATATGTGTATATATATATATATATATATATATATATATCACTGGCAAAGTATGAGGCTGATATGGCGGCCGAATTAGAGGTACTTGTTGACATATTCACGGTTTAACTGAAAACTGGATTTCTAAAATTTCTAAAAGACGGCTTTGACATTATGGGCAAAGTAGGACGATGCGAAGCCGACCTAGGCGTAGGTACTTGTTTGTTGCTTCATAATGGCTGCTTCCATAACGGTTTGTTACTGGAACATCAGATATTCATGTGGATTCTATGGAAGAAAAGGGTGGTTTTCTTAATTGTAGAATTAGCCCTATCCTAAACCTTCAAACCCGCCTACCATATCATCAGAGAGTGTAGTTCATTCACTTACTCACAGAACCACAGCGTTATAAAAGGCATATATAAACCACAATTGCTTATTTTTAAAAATAAACCAAACTGCACGTGTGGGGACTGCTGCTACTTCTCACACACTTAACTGCCTGGTGGCAGGAATGGAAGCCACTATGATTCCGGAAGCCCTTGCCGCCGACCAAATAGTGGAGTTTTTTTTTTTTTAATGTTTCCGGTCATAAGTCAATAACTGAGATAGTATCAAAGTCTATGTTACACCGCTTGGTTTTCTTGCAGTACTCCTACATTTAACTTGAAAGTGTCCGTCCAAACTCAGCCTTCAACACGTTATCAAAATTTAGGGTCATTCGTGCCTCCAAACAAAAAATTCAATTCAAGTTAGTTTACAGCGCAAAATGCTGAATTTTTTTTTTTCCGATATTTCACAATTAAACAGTTGCCTCCCTTCACCTAACCTTCGCCATTTTCCAGCGTTTTACCTTGCATCCAGCCTATCGGTAAAAGAGCGATGAACAGGCACAGTCTATAATCCATCACAACAGTAATATTTTTGTTCTCTCCTCTCATTCGTCTCCTTCTCTTTCATTCCTTTTGTGTTCTTCTTTTATTCCTCTTCTTCTTCTACGTCTTAACAATTCTGCTACAATTTCCTACTCCTCTCTCGCTTTTTAAAGGGATAAAGCTGTTATTTTAAATTAGTCGACAAGATGGCTGTTCAAATGTAATGCCTTAGTGGAGATGTTTGGACAAATAGATCATCCATAGAAAGATTGCAAAACTGTTCTGTCAGTTTCAACGTACCTGGAGTTCGCGATTTTAAACGTTCTAACCGAAGGTTGCATTTGAATGCACATTACTGAATTCCAGTTTCCGGAGACAGGCTCTCCCGGCTGAGGATTTCGCGGATTGACCAGCCATCTAGCTCATACGCTGCCCTCGGTAAGTGACAGGTAAGTGAGTTAGATACGCACTGGTTACCGTTAAATGGTAACACAACACGACAATAATCGTATTCGTCACATTCTTTTCTTTCCAAATTCAGTCCAATTCATTATTCATTAATAATCCTATAATTCAACGTTTTGTATTCTGTTCTGCCAGCCCTCTTATAAATAATAAACAACCTTTTTCTGCCCTTTATTGCTTTATATCGTGGTGAGAAAGTTTGTGTTCAGTTTAGTGGTTGGGGATTTAAAGTATTGTCCTGTACTTGTTCTGTACTTAAAGCAGGACGCTGTCCGTCTGCAAAGATTAGGTGTTTTATATTTGGTTGTAGTTACTACGCATTTCCAACTGAGGAAGTTATATAACGATTAATGAGAATTAAATAAAGCCGTGAACGAAAATAGGTTCAGAATATAGAGAAAGGAAATCGTGGCTGATATTAATTTGCTACCCTTGTAGAGAATGTCGGAAACTACAAAATTTCTACAACAAAAATACAACTAGTGTGGTTACGATTTGAACATAGTATCTTACGAACATAAGACTGCACCTTTATCTCTAAAAACGCTTAGTTTATACAAGTTAAACTCCTTGTTACCTGCACAGGTCACTAGAAAATTAAGACGTTCTTCGTTGTTGTATATTTTTCGACGATGTCTGACATTCCGCCGTTAGTCAGCGTCCAGTATGGTATATGAAGAAGACATAATCATGAATTATGAATGGGAAGGAATATGAGGGAATCAATATTCTTACTCTATGTAAGTTATGACGATACTTTCTGGAGGGGAAAAGGAAAGCCATAATAACGGCCAGTGTCTCGAGTTCCTTGTCATAAATCGAAAAGAGCTTCACTTTTTGTAAACCAAATGCCTTTTCAATCGCTCAAATTCTGGTATCAATTTTCTAAACATGAACGCCCAGCATCTTCCCCCTTTGTGATTTTCCACATGTAATTCCTGACAGTACGAAAGACTCGCCATTGTATAAACCTAACGATAAAGAAATACGAATAAATATATAAAAAAATTCTAGTGCCTTTTTCCATTTAAATGCGTCCACATGTTATAAGGGGGTAGAAGAACTTAACGATTAGAGAAAAAAGATCAATGTAATTCCTCTGTACAAATCATGGCGCACATTGAATTATTGGTTACGTGTGATGCTCTCTAAAAGAGGCCACGAATTAAACCAATTAAAGTACACTGTACCACGCCCTGTGTAAATTATTTTTCGAAATTTGCCTACGCACTTTAAAAACATCAATACAATTGAACAGAATAAAAATTAAACGCAATAAAACTTCCTCGGGCTAGTAAACGAGTCAGGTGGTTTAACGGTGATTGAACTAATGTTTTCGGAATCATCTCCATTCTAGTCACTAGGAAACTGGATCCTGATGACGACAGCAGAGATGGTTCTCGAAAAGTTGATTCAATCTCCGTTCGACCATCTGACGCTGCTGGTGGCCCTAGCAACTTTTATTGGATTCAGTTGCCCTGAAACTTTACATTATACAATAAAATTAAATGGCTCGACATAATGACGAAGCTAAAATCCCTTGCTTATTTAGGTCTCTGTTTTTGTGTTTGTGAACGCAAGGAAGTGAGAGAATGACGAAGCATTAAATACTTTGCGTTCTTCATTTTATTTTATTTTTTCCTGTTTTTAGAACATCTTATAACATTTGCGTTGTGTTCGGTTTATCACTTCTGCTTATTTATTAGATTCAGAAATGACTCTGAGAAATGTCACCAACGGAGCGTCTGTCTGATGTACTCAAAACGATGGTCAATATCGGAAATAATAGCCGTGCTCACGGATTAATAGTCTCCAGAACATCAGGAGGAACAAAATTAATTTTCATTTCCTGAATTTCAAAGCACTTTAGGAGATCAGAGAGAAGGCACGCCAACTGCGATAATAACTGGGTTGATGAATAAATTTATATTATCTTAAATTAATTCTCACTATCAAACAACAGTGCACAATAGACGAGAGTTCTGAACTGTAGCTAACACAATGGTTTCGCAGCTGGAACAATTCACATCTGAATATTGTATGCTGTGTGCCGTGGATGGGGTGAGGAAACTGTGAGATAGTCGGATCAATGGTAAGGATCATGAACCGGAAACCGAAACCAAGATTCCCGGAACAATGACAGAGGTGGGAGGTCATTGTGCGAAATGTGGCTATTTATGTTTGAGCAAAGAACAATACACTCAGTAATCAATTTGTTTTGTTCTTTGTTGAGACCTGTTTATTGGAGATTTGTCAAGCGTCTTGTTGTGTTGTACTGAGTCGCGTTTGGTCCCGTTGTGTTGTTATTTTGTTGTGTTGTGTTGTTCCTGGTTGTGCTGTGGCGTGTCGTTTTGTGTTGTGTGGTATTTTAGGCTGCGGTACTGAATTGTAGTGTACTGTGTTATGTTGTGTTGTTTTGTGGCCGATCCCTCCTTCATGACCTCTGCCCCGTAGGCGCGTGTGGAAATGGATATCCAATAAATAAGTGCTCCTATTTCGCTCTGACAGAATGGTACGAAAGAATATGCTGTCTGGGAGTGTTAAAAACCAGACATTTAAAGACAATTCTAAAAAATTCCCGGATTTCTCAATAAAAAATCATTAAAATGCGGACAGAGAGGAGAAACTGAACTCTTCATAATACGGATATTGCACTGAATCTCGCTCTACATTTTTAATAGTTCAGTAATCCATATTTCAGATCCAGATTTTATTTACGTACTGTGCACTATATGCACTATGTACTTTTATAGGCATTCTTTTCGATGCTAATTTCAAAGCCAAAATCAGACCTCATGTTTCCCAATAAGTTATTAGTTTTAATTGTGCCTGCAGATTACACTGTTTTGTTTAACGCACAAGTTAAGGACACTGACACAATAATAATATTGTTATGTCAATTTTTCCCCCAGTTAACCCGGAGTGTTATATCAAATGTATAATTAAATACATTTTTTTAAAAATTAAAGTGTCTTAATTTGGTACAATCTTAATTCACATTGTAGCGGCTGCAGGTAGACGCCAATAAAGGGGAGTACTATATACGTTTAGCAAAAAGTATAACATTCAGTCACATGTACGTGTAACGATATACGGTACTAGAACAAAAATATTTAGGACGATTCTGATATTAGCTTGAAATGCATACTGCAATGCTGAGGTTACTAAAAAGTGAAATGTCTTCGGTAAGTACACCGTAGACTTAAACCAATCACACGGTTTGCGATCAGTAATAAAACTTCACAATCCTTAAGATATCCAATAACTAGGTAAGCATCTGAGCTTTATAAATCCATCTCACTTCCAACTTAAACTCATCTCAGATTCATACTGAAAGACCTAAAGTAGATATTCTGCTAATGGTCTCTATGCCTTTCTTTTACCATGAAATATAGCCAATAACATTCTTCATTTAACCAACTCAAGGACCAATACCTGCACCAAGAATGTTAGATCAAATTGGAGTCTCGTATATAGAAGAATTTGCGTCTTCTGTAGATCCATTCTTAAATTGTCATGCCAACATTTACCACCATACACTTTTTATGAAACATGCACCTTTTTGTGTCGTTTTGATGTAGCTGTTCCAACAACACTCCAGAAACGCGCTCCCTTACTGATGACAGTAAAGTTATTTGGGAACGGTGACGAGCAAAGTCCTAAAACAGCTGTCCGTACGGATCATCCTAACATACTAAAGGCGAGTAAGATTTGTTGCAGTCAAGTAAAATTTGTTAAGCAAATGGTAGTGTTAAGCTGTATTTTCGAAGCCTTAATGAATGAATTTGAATATCACTGCCATCTCTAGAGTACCAGTAATTGACCAAACTCAAGTCTGTGCAAATTGCATTCAACCTAACACGAAGAAAACGTTCCACTGCTGTGCTCAGCTTAGATTTAACGAAATGATATACTACTGACTACGGCCTGAGACTCAGTCCCGATGTTGGCTGTTAAATTACCTAGCAGTGGGTTTGCCAGCAGGTGCTGTAATTATCACTTGCGCGCGTTCAATGGATTCTCTCTTCATTGTTCACAAAGATTACAGTAGGCGTGACGTCACGGGGAGAGTAGTTAATGGATTCTCACACCAGGAGGGGCTAGTTACCGCCCGCCACTTTGCGGTGATGTTATTAATTCCACAGACCAGATCAACCCTGTGTGTGAAATAACATGACTTTTTCTAAATGATCAGCTGCCCCTCCTGTATTAATGTTCTCGTATCTGTCACTCGTATTACTTTATCTGCTTGTACCAGAATCCGAAGACTTGAGTCACGTATGTTCTGATCACATGTTTTGGTATTGCGCAGTCAGAAAGATAAAGTAGAGAATAAAGCAATATGTGCAAACTTTGTAGAAGCAGCTATCTGCGATGCACTAGATTCTTTTGGTAACGTCAGTCACTAAATCGTTAACATTATGGAAGGTAAGTTCACAAAACGATGGGCAACACAATCACTCTCACAAACCACTAGCTGACAATGAAGTAGCGACAATGACAAATTTACATCTGCTGGACCAAAGATGATACTATCAACAGATATGTTAAAATAATTTCTTTAGGCTGTCTTCCATAATTGTATTACGCTGAGATTTGTTGGTAGCCAATGTAGGTATGAATTGATAGGCTAAAATTAAAAATCCCTAACCTCGATTTAGAAATCAAAGCCCAAAACCAGAGCTAAAAAATAAAACAAATGTGGAGCAAATAGTGTGGAATTTGTGATTAACATTTCATTAACATGTACAATTAGGATTAATAAAAGGTTTGTGAAATGCAGAAGACTTGGATCCAGCAAGGACATCACTATGTTGTAAAGTGACTCGACACAAAGTTATTATTATTATTATTATCATCATCATCATCATAACCATCATCATCGTAACACATTAACCAATGCAGATGATTCGACTTTAAACTCACACAGTCATGAACCTCAACTTGTTTGTGCATGCTCACGACATTCCTACTCGTACTGCAATTTTCTCCAGTGCAGATTTCAGTACAGATATTTATGACTTACATTGGCTTGTAAACTTTTACTTCCTTCTTCACCTCTTTAACCCGTGCTTGTGTGTATGTGTATTGCCATGCCTAACACTAACAAGACAGGCAATGTACGTATAAACGTAAAACTGATGCGCCTTCGAGTAAGAATTGTGTCGTGGAAAAGCAATAACTATTACATAATATAAGTGTGTGCTTGTGAACTTAATTATCTAGAAACATGAAGCACACGTCGTATTATACAATCTGTGGCCATTCGGCTTTGGAATATTTTCTCCACGTAAAGTCATAAACGGTACGATTGTCGGAAAAATGTTATGGAATATAAAATATGTGTTTTGATTTTTCTGGACAAGGTTGGTCTGAAACACTTTTCATTCTAAGAAGAAATGAGGGAGGTTTTATCATAAGGGCACAAAAGTGTTCCTGTAACGTACCAGTTATCCTTGTCAGATTTTAATGAAAGTTAACTTTTCTCGACACATGTTATCAAAATATTCCAATATCAAACTACGTGAAAATCTGTCCAGTGGGAGCCGAGAAGTTCCATGCGGACAGACAGACAGCCATGACGAAGATAACAGTCGTTTTTCGCAATCTTGCGAGCGCCCAAATACAGTGCATTTTGTTCACGTTCTATTTACAAGTTGCATACAATTCCCACAACAAACAACCATTATTTCCCTATACAGCACTCGCCAACCATAACCGAAGCACAGTGTGTTCTCTGTGCAGCACGAAGACAGTATTTACTATTTACCATATAAATATTCTGTAATTATTTCAGGCTTCAAATGTTTAACTGGGATTAGGACAGATGGACTTTCTGCTCGATGTTGCAGGATAGTCGAGCGATACGTCAGGCAGTGAACGATGGAAAAAACCAGCAGTTCTCATCAAAGTTAATATAAAATTCCACATCCTCAACTGAAATAACGCGTCGAAATGTCCTCTCTATACAAACCACTCCGTGTCATTTGCCTGCAGATTATTTTATCTAACAATAAGATAAGGTACTTCCGCAGCGACATCTGTGCGGACAGTTACCAAGAGAAGTGTGGTTAGCTATCAGCTGCATATGATTGCATTTGCTTGCTCAGATATCCATGCAACATCAAGCGTCGCTTTCAGTGGTTAGCACCCCACTTTATACTCGAGAATCTTGGGGTTTGAAATTCCCTGTAAAAATCATTTACAGTATATCTGATCTTACTTAACCGTTCCACTAAATCTGTGACAGCACTGTTGTGGTTCACAGTCTCTTCCTTTGACATCCGTCACAATAATTCACTAATCATACCGAAGATCGACGCTATTTAACGACAGCCTACGAGTTTCATCTCAACCTCTCAGTCACGGGATAATTAGTGCACTGATAAAAAGCAAGTTCAGGAATTGCACATTATTATTCATCTATTTGACTATGAATTGACCACAAGTTAAATTTTATGAGTATTCTTTTATGGTTTTCTTCTAACGACCAGTCTTATCTGACAAGAACATGAAAACGTCCTGCGAATTGTAGTCACAGTACGAAAACTATGAACCAGTAATCCAAGTCGGAATCTTTTCATTACGAACTAGCAGCAAGAAGAGAATTATATTTAATTTACGTTCTAAATAATTGTTAAATATTTGAAGAAGAGATATATTATTCAGCTATTACAGCAGGAAATTCAGCGATACTTCTTTTGTTCATAATTCACAATTTTGATAATTCTTATCTTCCTCGAACTTGCATGAAAAGTACGTGGTTTGAAATAACAATGGAATTATAGTCGGTTTATAAGCTATGAAAAGTCACGAAAGCTCACATAAGTTGTGAACAAATTTGACTTATCAGCGAAAGTAGGTTTCATCCTGAGACTCCGAGATGCACGTGCTGTTAGCGACTCCACATGGAATGGCCTAAAGCAGCACAGAGGACCGGTAGAGATTGTTTTTTAAAATTCCTATACGGTACGTTTTGCCCCTAACAAGTCTCCTGAAAACAATTATCTCATATTACTATTATTACCGTAGATTTGATGCTTATATTTTAATTGTGCTCCTCCATCGAAAGTGGTTAGATAAATCAGGTGACAGGAATTTAGTAATACGTGCTGAGAAGGGTGGGATACGCAGGGAGGTGAGTTTGTCTTGTTGAGGCCACTAACAGCACGTATATAGCGACTGAGGAGAACCACAAGACGAAGTCTCAGGATAGTCGACTGTGTTTGAATGGGCTATGTGGTACACTGGTCGGAAAAAAGAGGCTGAGGTATAGTGTATGGAAAAAAAGTTCCGTTTGTAAATAGAGGAATATTTAGCCTTGCGGAATTTATCCGTATTTTAATAACCCAGAACACCAAAAAACGAGCACGAACACAGATACGTATTTTAAATCTATGTTTATAATCTCGCGCTCTTGGAAGAGTAGACAGTGGGTCAATTCATATGCTACGTAATATGAAATAAAATATGTCCGTAAACTAATCAAGGCTTTGTTACTCTTTTGTGAAATGTCATCCGTATTTTTTTTTCTTTTTTTTACATGTATTTGATACAAGAAGAAGACTAACTGAAACTAGCCTCTAGAAATTTTCTAAGAAAGGAAAATTTGAGATATCAGGACTTTTCTCATGCTTTTTTTTTTTGTGGCGCTGCGGCCTAACACGGGTTATGAGTCCTCATTCTTGAGGTTTCTAGATCACACACAACGACGCACCACAGTCGATAGGATTCTTCTGGTAGAGTGATCAGCTCGTCGCAAAGACCTCAACTTGACAACACACGACACTCGCAAGATACAAACATTCATGTCCTCGGTGGGATTCGAACGCAAAGTCCCAGCAAAGGAGCAGCCGCAGACCGCGGCTACTGGGACTGACAGCATTATGTTTCATTTTACGTAAATTACCAATAATTTTGCCACAAGCATTTAGCACTGCATTCTTTTCTTGCAACAAAAGTCATGTTTACTGTTGCAGTGTTTTAACAACAATTACTACAGTGTTCAGAGAGTAAAGAAGTGTCTAAGAAGTACCACTGTTAAGTCTGAAGTGGAATGTATGGCAAAGATCCAGTTCCCTGCATGAATGTGATGTGGATTACCCAGCGATGTGGCTCTGTGTCTGTTGTCACGGACAGTCTTCCTTCTGATCGACGAAGTGTTGGTTATTTAAACAAGATATACAGCTGATTCTTACAGCTTGTATTTATTTCACAATTTACTGCAGTAAGTGAGAAGGGAGAATTTAGCCCTTGAACCAAAGATCACTGTTTGTACAGCCACAGAATTTCTTCGTTTTCTAGAGTTACAGAATGGTTTTCCTCACTGAGACACTCTCGCATTATCTTCATTCCGCCCGGACAAGTTTTGAGATAAATTTAATACAGATAACTTCATCTTCATTACATTCGTTTTCCAGATTTTCGGCAACCGTTCTCCCATTCAATGCTGCATAACATATGACGGTGAGAAAGCGCCAGTTCAAAATAAACTGCGTCGTTAGTAGCTTAATACAAAGAGATTTAAATTGCGTCATAAGTAGGGATCCTTCTTTTCGCTGCCATTGTGACTTGATCAGTCTGTTACCAAATGGATGACAGGGCTTTTTCCTCGTGATAAAGCAGATAATGAGAAAATCTGACTGGTAGGATCAAATTAGTGTCACGTTCTAAACCGCATGGAGATTCAGTTTAACATCTTCTGTATGCCACGAAGGAGTGGACGCCTTGGAACAGCACCTTATAACTTACCTTAAGCCTGTTTGCTTCGCTCTAATGTTTAGCCCAGAATAAGCTTATAACAATAAATTTAATTTGAATGAGTTTCTTTTGTACACGATTCCTTTGGTAACTTCGGGGTATTTGACGCTCAGGTGACCGTGCATCGTGATATATTCTTATACTAAAACCAATTACATGTACTAATTTCTCAAATTTGTTTTGGGAATAAAATTCCACATGTTTCGGACGGTTCCCCTGTCCATCATCAGGCGCTTTTCACTGTACACACAGCAATGGTATATGTCATACAGGTTTGCTGACAGCTTGCGAACAGGATCAGGACGTTCCATCCTGATCCTGTTCGCAAGCTGTCAGCAAACCTGTATGACATATACCATTGCTGTGTGTACAGTGAAAAGCGCCTGATGATGGACAGAGGAACCGTCCGAAACATGTGGAATTTTATTCCCAAAATAAATTTGAGTAATTAGTGCATCTAGTTGGTTTTATTATAAGAACTTCGGGGTAATATATTTTTATGTATTTTTTTCAGAATTTATGACAAAATGTAACGAAGTGGTAGCCACACAACACAGAGCTAGCTCCGGAGACGTGCCATGCAGCGAAAATAACCTATTAATTTTAACGTAAAGAAGTTCCCACAACACAGAAACTGTACAGCAACTCTTGATTACATTTTTGTTGGTCTCCCTTTCCCTGTTCCTTGTAACACGCCCCTGCGGTCCGTGCATTATCAGCCTCCCCCCACAGTGAGTTCACCACGCATACGATCCGACGAAGAATAATTACCGTGGTGTCTGTTTCATTAGCAACAGAATCACATGTAAAACCTAATCTAGTCCTTCTTATTTTAACTCCATTTCCCCCCCCCCCCCCCCTTTTTTTTTTTTTTTTTATAAAAAAAAAATTTTTTTTTTTTTTTTTCTCCCCCCATCTCCCACCCCCCCGGGGGGGTTATATAAAAAAAAAACACACCCCTCTTCTCTTTTTTTTTTTC
>Ga0123355_10017124_pt1 | contig 11442 bp, 8 predicted proteins | sample TergutEmb28metaG_3_FD_89872 | JGI IMG/M metagenome (GOLD analysis project Ga0123355, IMG submission 89872) | Embiratermes neotenicus P1 segment gut microbial communities from Petit-Saut dam, French Guiana - Emb289 P1 | ecosystem: Host-associated > Arthropoda: Insects > Digestive system > Gut ...
GGTAATCTTCCTTCTGCCATTCTTTGGACATGGCTGTACCATGTAAGTTGGTTCTGTTCAATTTCTTTTACAATTGGTTCCTCTAATCCAATTTGTTGTCTTATAGTTACATTTCTAATTCTTCCTTTTCTTGATATTCTAGAGGATCTCCTCAGGGCATCCATCTCTGTAGCTTTGACCCATTGTATTCACATTGTATACACTCCAGTTTGCAGATGATCAAGTAGTTTTAGCGGGTGACAAGATTTGGAATATATGACGCATAAATTAAAAGAAACTTATGAGAAATGGGGCCTGGACATGAATTTGAATAAAACAAAATACTTATATACTGGGGAAACGCACAACAATTTGAAATTAGATAAAGACAGCGGGACTGAATTTTGTCAAGAATATATGTATATATTGAAGAGTTATTTTTGACACTAGCGGAACAGACGACAAAGAAATAAGATCAAGAGTAATACAAGCAAGGAAATGTATAGCATGTCTAAATGGGATACTGTGGAGTAAAGACATAAGAAAGGAGAGAAAATTGAACGTTTGTAACGTATCGATTAAAAGCAGTTTATTGTACGATTCCGAAATATGGAGACTAACAGAAAATATATTCAGTATATACAGTAGATATATATTCTACAGGTCCACTAGTGGTATAGTCGTAAACAATGCAGGATGAGATTGTCAATCCTCTAACCCCAGGAAATATACTTTTTTTTTTAATGGAAATTTTGTGTTCGATTTCTGCAGTTTTCATTTGCACAGCTTTTTTTCAGGAATGTAACCCTGGCATTAAAAGAGACCTGCCTGTAGTATTTAATTTTCAGGGACTTGGAGGAATTCCATTCGCCTTCTAGCACCCCAGGATTCGGAACTGTGCAGTTGCCTGAAGATCTTCTGTGTGATACAAAACCATTTACTTTTTAAAGAATTTTATACTACTTAGTTTATAATTTGTGGAGTTTTATGTATGTGCCTTGCTAGTTACAAGTGAAAAGGTTTAATGTTCTAAAATAAAGCGCCTAAAAAACTACAGACCTGGCACAGTTAAAATTTCAATGGGCTACTGTGCATTCATGTCAGCAATTTTCAAGAGAACTGTATAAATTTTTCTGCTTGGTTTAATCATCTGTAATGGAAATATATTTCATATCCACACGCAAAACAGTTAACGCGTGACTGTACTAAAACAGGAAAAGTTTGCTTCATTTTATTTTGTAACTTAATATTTCCATTACACACAGAAGAATGCAGTAGTCTTGATATACCTAGAACAAAGTCACATTATGTAAGGGATGGGATACATAGCCATAGTGGTTTGTGTATCATCCAGGTACAACTGAAATCTGATTTATGGAATCATACTACCAGATATCATACTACAAATTTTAATCTTTGCTGAGAACAAGTGTTACAAAGTTTGCATAATTTTTAAATACTAACACAGGAAAATTAAATAAAAGTATGTTTATTTTTCAGTTAGAGCTGGTATGTACTTCATCATTAATTTGGGGAGTCCATCTGGGCATGCTGACAACATGTCAAATGCATTTCTTTTCTTCTGTAACTCTTCCATGCACACTTTACAGTCCATCTCATGAATTCGTGTTGGTAATTGTGATTCAAGGCATAAGATTACTGTCAAGTGGTTAATATTCCTATTTTGTATGTTTGATTTCCTGGTTTCACACCCAGAAATAGGCTATCTTGACTGAAGATTTTCATGTCTGTTCTCAACCCCTCTGGGCAAATTCCAAGATAGTTCCACAAATTAGGCCATGACTGCCTCCTTCCTTAACCAAATTGTAACTTTTATTTATTAACTATTCTATTATTTGACACTATCATTTGACTGCTGACAGAATCTTTAAATGGACCACAAAAAATAGAAGTAATTGTGATTTAGGGTATGTCTTGGCCATTAGTGTCTACTTTTCAAAATCATGAAGGAGAGCTGGGTGACTTAAAATGTTACAGCTTTTTTATTTTTGTGTTATTCTGAATGCTTACAAGTTAGAAGACCTTGCTTATAAGTCCTGTAATTACAAAACAAAAAATTAGTAGTCGAAGAGCCTATCAGTTTGTTGAGACGAAAATGAGTCAACAAATGACCCAGTCTTTGATAGGTTGATGGCTGGTTATTGAAGCAGCTATGAAGAAGGTGGTAATGATAAATAAGGAATGAAGAAGATAACATGATTTTAATTTGTGTGTTGGCTCCTCTGGTAGTATGCAGAAGTGTCGTTTGTTTATAGCTTTTAACTTTACCATTGACTCACCACCAATAAGTATCATAACGTGATGCTGGGTTATACAGTGAGATTTAAACTGAGTTTATTCAGAACTGGCCAGTTAACTAAAAATTTATTAGGGGGAGAGCCTTTTCTAGGCATATGACATGCTTTGAGGAAAAACAAGCAAACAACATCAGGATATATGTTGTGCACAGAGAGAGAAAAATGCACAATTTGATACTACAGACAAGCAATGCCTCATCAGATGTGCAGCTCTCATGTACAAATTTAGATATTTACTTATCATAACCAGCATCCAAAATTAATAACCTTTAAAACAATGCAACTGTGTTCAGAACACAGTTGCAACCCAGATGAAGTGAGTGTGTGACAGTCTTTAATATTATCTTGACATAGACTTGGGTTCAGAACTCCACTTAACAAAGAAAAACAATGTTACTGAACCTGTGCTTTTTACCCTACATATGGATAAATTTAGTTAATTGTTTTATTTTATTTCAAGTTCCAAAAACTTAGAATGTGCCTTTTGTATACAAATATTTGGTGAATGTGTGATTCCGTATACCTGTATTAAATGTACAGCACATTCCTGAGGGTATATAATTAGAACGCCATGCACCTGTAAAATAGGATTTCACATAATTAAGATGTGCCACATTACATTCACGCTGTTTGATAAGGTGAAATTATGTCACTGACAAATGATATTTAACTGTTGTAAATCTAGTCTTCATTTGAAGGTACATGGGGACAATTATGATCAGGAACAGGTCTAGAATTGTTCTTCTCCCACTGTGGACAGTTAACTGTGTAAAACTGTTTGGAATGAGGCAAACCCTCAACCAGACTGCACATGGTGAACCTTGTGACATAGTACGCAGGTTTTATGTACTTTCAGCATGTCATACAGTTTGACAGTAGACACACAAATCTCATTTACACCCACGAGAAAACTGCGGCTTTCCTAGTGACAATTTTCAGGACTAACAGATGCCCAAGAGCATTATGTATGGATCTTCTTTACCAAATTTCACCAGTATCTGACAATAAACATGGAAAGTATAGATAGAAATTCATTTATTCCTGTAAGTGATGCATGACTGTCACTGCACTGATTTTCATGAAACTCCAAATCACCTATTAAGTTTTTTTGGACCTCTTTTGTACCATACTACATCCGACTCAGACGAAAAATGTAGAAAATAAAAGTAGACGGAATTTCATTTACACGTGTAAGTAAAGTATGGCTGTTCACTGCACTGATTTTCACAAAACTGAAGCTGGATAGGCAAACCTTTGTAAATAATGACTATGTTGAATTTAATAAAAATATGGCACAATGTAGTCACTGCTACTAGGTCATGGATGAATGAATGAATGGATGGATGGATGTGGTCTCCACATAAGGTGTTCTTTTACTTCGTAAATAAGACCTTCAAGATACCAACTATGTATAATTGTCATTAATGCGATCTCTGTTGTCTTTAAGGTATCATAAATATTTTCCATGCTCCCTTCATTCGTTCTCAAAGGCTGTGCTGTGAGTTTTGCTAGGTGTACTGTGAAATTTTGGATGTTGCATTATTGCAGAAAAAAGAAAATTTAAAATCAATTTTGTTTAAAATAAATTTTAAAATACTCATTCTCTGTGCCTTATGTGCATGAGTTTCTGACTCTTCTGTATTGCTACAAAATTAAATGTGCAGTATGTCGCAGTTCTTTTTGACAAGGAACACTGCACTGTCAGCAAAAATGAGAACCACTGCTCCATTCTAGTGTGAAGCCCACACACTTATCATAATCTACCAATAATAGTTTCAATAGATCCAACTGTGTAACTTTAGCTGACTAAACACTGTATTACTAGCTGTGGTAGGCAATGCTGTCCTAATTCATTTTAGTTAAGTACGACTATGTATCATAATTTTAATGATGATAGCTGCTAAAAGCAGTTAGTAAAACTGAACCAGACTAGTAATAATTATAGTTCAATAAGTTATTATTTTCAAATATGCAATCTGTAGCTTATAGCTTGGCTGAAATGCAATTAGACATTTTGAACCACACCAAGCAACACTCATGAGGAATAAATTTATTTTGTTGACATATGATTTCCATGTATTCTCTCTATATTAAAGGTAATATGGTAAAAAATGCATTTTAATATGTAAAAATTATTGATACTTATAAAAGTCTACACTTCATAGACAATTTTTTAACAGGATTGTATAATATATTTATTTACTTCAAACTTCCCAATAATTTATTTCAGCTTCCACAAGCAGAAACTTCTAATTAATGAAAAATACAAAATTCAAATAAATCACTACTACTGGAATTCAGATTAATGAATTTGTTACAAAATAACTGGTATGTTATGCAGATTTCACTAGTCAAAATTCTGTGATTTTAACGTACAACTGATATTACACACATGCTGGATTAAGATACAAATTTCTTTCTAATATTGATGTGTAGAATCCTACAATGTTCATGTACTCATTATTAAAACATAAACATAACATTCATACACTTTAAACTAAACATAATTCAAAATGTTCACAACAACAGAACATACTCATCTTAATTATACAGAAGTACATACCTGACAAACATATGTCGTCATGCACAAACACAGCAGCATCTGGGCGTAGAACTGATGTTAACTAAAAGCTATTACTATTATGGACGTTTTCATTTTCATTCTGTTTAAAATCTGTTTTGCTTCTAGACCAGACGTGTGGTCAGCAAATATAACTGTAATTGAATGTTTAATTTTAAAGTTTCCAGTTTTCTTCTGTACTAAATAATGCACTGTACATGAAAGTTCAATTAAAAATTCAATGTTCATGCCTTTATAAAATATAGCTACTCAATTTTACGTAAATAAAATTGAGAAGCTATATTTCCTGTTTTGATTGGTTACCTTTTCCTTTTTGCCTGAATGATTTTAAACCTGTATTATTTTTCTGATAGGTGTGGAATGCTGTTCTGAAACAATACATCTCTGAACACAAGGCCATTATTTTAAAACTCCAAATCTTTAAGTTCCGAAGCACAAAAAATTCTAGCACATGATGCAATATTCTAGTAGCTGGCTGGTTGAAATTATTTCTGATAAGCGATGTAATAGTCAATTGAATTTCCTGCATGAGGAGACCTCAGGCAGTGAAATAGGCATATGCCATAACAGGTTACTTAGTTGATCACTGTCATAAAAATCTCTTACATTTATAAAATTGATAATGTGATACACGAAATTATGAGGTGCTGCAAGCAAGACTGCCTTGAATGTAAGGCTTCCAAGCACCAGGCAACTATGTTGCCTTCCATTCTTGATTTTTTTGTGTCAAGTGAGTATTAGGATTTCAACATACTGTTTCTTATGGTGAGTTTTAAGTCACCTCCATGAATTTCTTTAATGCCAAGTGAGATTTGACATTAATAGTTAATATGAGATTTCTTCTAGAATTACGAGCACAAAAGTAACAAAAAAGCTATGAGTTTTGAGGTTTTCACAACCATGTAGCTGAGAATTTCTGTTCATCTGGGATGTGATGTCATACCAATGGCTAATCACAACCCAACATTTTAAGGCAACATAGTGTCTTCATTTGCAAATTTCAGTATGTCCAAGAAGAATGAATGTTTCAAGAACTATTCTTGGACATTTTGACACCTGAATATCAACTACCTCAAGATGGTGAGATGTGATCACCTAGTGACACATGGAAACCTCCAAAACTAAAGTGGTCCCTATGCATGTCGTAAAGGCATATAGGGAAATGTAGGTGTAGCTGCATGTCTCTTAACTTTGACAATAGCTGGAGGTGAGGGGTCAGCTTTACAACCAGGAAAAGTTATCCCATACCCATTAAATAGGTCAGAACATTGTTTATATTGGTTACAAAATTCTGATTGTGGTGTGATGGACTTTGCAAGTTCATCTATAAGCAGTGGATACAATTAAGTGAAACTTTTAGAATGGGCTGTTCACAAGGAACATTACAAAATCAAATATCTGAGAACTGAAAGAAAACTAGTACTGCATGTGCCCACCGAACTATCCCTATTCTTACTGACATTCTATTAAATGATCTGCTTTGTAATATAGTGGCTTCACAATTACAAATTTTAGTTTACCTTACAACCTTTCTTGAATGTAATTATACTTTCTGTTGTTACCTTCTCCTTGAGTGTGCCACTGTTTCATGTTATATGGAAATATTTACGGTCTTTTATCACTTGATTATGTTTAACTTAATTTCCTATGTTTTTTTTTTTTCTATGAACTAGTTGTTTCAGTGCGAATACTAACTTCATGGAACAGATATTATCTTATGATATTAGTTATGACAAGACTGAAAACAGCAGGTGTGGCATTGTAACACTTTATTGAAAAACACACCCTCAATGTAGAAATTAAAACCATCAACATACACTTAAAGATTTGCTTGTAGTCTCTGACATATTTTGGCTGTTACTCAGCCATCATGAGGGAATATGCTGAATTTTATGAATGGAAATTACTGAACGTTTTACATCAATTGTGTGTTTTACACACACATACACACACACTTGAACAGATTGTTAAAGTTTTCACCATCACATCTCTGACTTTAAGATCAGAGCATCAAACACCAACTATTTAACACTTTGTATTTAGTAAAATTACTGTAAATTAATGTGTCTATACACACACACACAAATGTGTAAAACTTGTAGTAACTTTCATCTGTAAAATTCAGTGTTGTGTTCCATGATGATTGTCAAGTAGTGGCCAAAATGCAATGGGCACTAAATAAATGAATGCAATATTATCATCTTCCAAAATAAAATGATGGTTTTACTTTACCCCTGTTTGGTAAGTACACACAGTAAACCATGGATCATTTTAACACTCAACTGTGTTGATAATATTTATATTACATTACTGTGTGTATCATTCATATATGTGACTCTGTAGTCTTTTCTTATACATTGTTCGATTTTGAATATTAGTGAAGTGAATATTAGTTAATTAAATTTATTTATTTCTTCACATGTTTTCACCATATGCAAAATGTATATGGTGTAAGAAGTTTTGATAAGTGTGACAACATTTTGGCTTGGTATGAATGTGAAGCTAAATAAGTATGTGACTGTAAGACTTTCTTCAGTAAAGTGTCAGTTCTAATAGGCTAATTTATGCTTTATTGCTGAGAATTAGTAAGGCTTAATAAAGCTAAATGTAAATGAATTCGTACATTCAAAGATAGGACAGACTAATGGACAAAGCTATATACTTGTAAAGCAATGTGTTAAGAATGTGTATGCACAGAGTGCCTAAGAACTGCAAGACACTGAGTTTTAAAAAGACACCATTCATTTCTCAAGAAGAACTGGTTTCTATAACCCCCCTTCCCCAAAGAAAAGGGAGATCAAGGAGTGAAAGTTCTCCTTTGATGGAGCAATAAACAGGAAAAAACCAACCTTAGAAATGTTGTCAAATTTAAACTAGTTTTAAACAAAAGCAAGTATTGTACTATTACTATTACAGAAGAGGGCAAATCGTGTACAATTAGCTAACTTATGCCATGTACTAGTATTCAGGTATTTTTAATTTCATATTGTTGGCAAGCTGGTAATATATTAAAACCCCTATACATCAAATGTGGCTGCCATCATGAAGTGTTAATGCACATCTATATGAGTACACAAGAGCCAATTGCAAATATTTCACTCTGTTGGTGAGGTTGGAACTAAGGGATTATATTTCAACACAGTTTTCGTTTTGTCACCTTCAGCATATTCTTTATATAAAAATAAAATTAGGTATAGGCTCATACAAATTCATCATGATCTAAACAGCATACACATCTGAAACTTTTAAACCAGTGAGAAACAACTTCCTGTTCCATTCTGGAAACAGTACATAACTGATACCTTTGGTATTATATTTCTGCTCATCAATTATTAAGCTTAGGTAATCCTGATAAATAGAGGCTGAACTGTCAGGGCAACAGCAGGAATGTGAATAATAAAGATAGATGTTCACTCTCTTCCGTGTTTCTAAAGAGATTCATATACAAAATAAGTGAACTTGATTTCAAACTTTTGCCATGTTCTGAATGTTGTGTTCTTTCTTTTGGGTGATTTCTTGGTGTCTGAATTTTATATTCCGACGTTTCGGAACACTCTGTTCCATCTTCATAGACTTACACCGTCTATGATGATGGAACAGACCGAGTGTTCCGAAACGTCGACGTTTAAAATTCAGACGCTGGGGAATCACCCAAAAGAAAGAATACAACAAATTAAATGTACTGCATACAATCAGTAGGGCAGAGGAAGGAAACTTACGCCACCTTTCACTCATGTAACCTATCCAGTAGTTTTGTTATTCTAAGAGTCAGTTATGAGTGTAAAAATGTGTAACTACTAAATATTTACCCAACATATTTTTGTTCATAATCTCAATCCATTTGTAACTATCTGATACTATTCTATGCCCAGAGCCTAAAATACATAGAAAAAGCACTAACATTATGTGCATGCATGTACATAGAAGAAGTGAACAAACACAAATAATGAAATTTCTTACAGATATTTAAGTACTACTTTTTTCTTTCTAATCTGAGCTATTAAAATAATCATGATATAACATTCAAGCTGTAAATTATGGAGACCTTTCTTTTTCTCAGAAGTTATGCAGACAATTCATATTTGTTATATGTGAGATGTATTTTGTCGGCACCAGAAGCGACTGCAATAAACATTATAAATATCAGTACCATTTGTCTCCACAGATGTTACAATGGTACTTCTACATTTAGTCTTCCTTCACTCCTTTCAGTCACAGTTTTGAAGACATGTCATGGGTATTTTACTCAGAATAACTAATGTAACAAAAGGAAAAATAAAGCGTTAGATTCAAATCCACAACCTTCACTTTTTTTTTCTTTTGGGTAGTTCTGTAATCATTCATTGCTACTTTAAAAGGAAGACTATTGAAAGATAGATTACTTCCTTGTAGGTGTGTTTTACTTCTTCATTGCAGTAAAACAAGACACATTTTCAATGCAAGCTGAACTAGCTAACTTTGTCTGGTTGTTCAGTGGCACCTGAAACACATTACTTATATACATAACCTCGACCGTAATTCACATCAGGCACTGCATTGAGAAAAACTCAGATGTGAGCAACAGTGAATATTATGTGGGATTCCAGGTTCTCTCAGTGGTGATGAAGATTGCTATCTTCTGGGATGTAATACCACGTAGTCTATAGTGCCTGGTCGTCAGACTTCTGGGGCAACCTACCATCTTTATTTTCAGCACAGTCCTGCACTGAATATGGAGACAGTGTGTTTCTACAAAATATTTTTAACTGGGTACCAAATGGTACAGTATAATATTCCATGCCACAGTGATCTCAGGCACAGAACTGGGATAAACAGAATAGGTCACCAATAACGGTGTGAAGTTCCTACATTGCAGCAGCTTTGTTAATAATTAAGGTTTCCTAATACCTATTTTGGTGGTTTTGTCATAGATGATCCCAAGGGACTTGTGTAGAATATAAAAGAATTATTATGGTTTTTCATTGGGCATTAATTTTTTTTTTTTAAATGTCTGGAGCTTGTGAGTTTTTATACTACTGGGTATATCCAAATTTTGTACTGGGGAAAATGCATGATCCACACAAAGGATTAAACTCTGAAAGTGTCAGCAGTTCAGGAATCCTCATATTATCTTTATCTGTAGACAAGAAGTGTGACTGTACACACAGTACACAACTTGATTGTGACTAGATCTCAAAAGACAACCTTTTGCTGAGAAAGATCTGAGTGGATAATCAGAAGCCCAGTGGTGTGGGGCTGCTGCCTGCAGCAAACCCTGTGGCTGTATCGTTGTATTCATTCCCTTCCACTCTGTTAATAGCATTCACCATTTCTTCAGTCTCTTTCCGAACTGCAAGGAACATATACAAACAATTTCAAAACTTTTGTCTAGATACAAGTATCAGATGGTAAACAATAAACATACTCATATAAAACCACTAAGTTTACAGTTGTTAAACATGCATGTAATATCCTGTGAGGTATGTTTACACATATAACAGGAGACCTTGTAGTATATAATATTTTACATTGATTTAACAATGTTATTTCTTATGTCTTATATTCCTGTTACAAATATTTGGTGGTGAAACAATAGTCATTTTAACATTATGTTATTTAAAACATTAGTTAGGTATAAAGTATAGTGTTGACAATTTGCAGTTATATATGAAATGGAAAGCATAAATTGTTCAGTACGTATACACATTTTTAAAGAATGTATTCATTATAGTGTGATTGTGAAATTTTTTGACATTAAATTTTCTTCATTACTCTTATAGTTACATTGGCCTGTGCTACATAGTTTATAAATTATCACATTTCTTATACTTGGTAGCATTAGTGTGAGATATTACACTTGAAAGCCTAGCATTCAATATATATATATATATATATATATATATATATATATACGCTGCAAAATTTAACACTAAAAACCCTCTATATTACCCACACAATGTATTTATATATTGTGCGTAATTGTTATAATAAATAGGAACATTTTCTGTAAACAACATTAAAAGTTTGGTCTTCCTAATGTAAGGAAAGGGTTCTGTGTAAGGTACAAATTGAATCTTCTTAAATAATGTAAATTAATTTTAGCCTTCTATGGCCATTCTGTTGTTCTGGTGGTTAGCCACCAGCCTGTCACAGCCGAGGCCTGGGTTCAGTCTTGGGCCAATCTGATGAAAATTTGTGGTGAACAAAGTGGCACTGGAACAGGTTTCTCTCTGAGAACTTCAGTTTTATCCTGTCAGTATCATTCCATCAATGCTTCTTTTAGCAGAAGGAGAAACAGATGAAGCTTGGAAACCTGCAAAACGCAATGCTGTGTGGGAAATTGGGGAGCACTAGATGAAATAGTACTTCTACATTGTTTTTAAGTAGTCATATGGTTAATCAGCATAGGAAATGTCTGTGTTTGGTTCATTGTGGGTGACAATAATTTTAAACTGCTATTCTGCTTAAAATTAAATAGTTCATAATGGTGCACAGTTTGATGCTGTTATCACATTATGCTTTCCAAATAAGAGGGAAAAGCTAAAAAAAAAAAAAAAAAAAAAAAAACAAAAAAAAAAAAAAAAA
>Ga0123355_10017125_pt1 | contig 11441 bp, 8 predicted proteins | sample TergutEmb28metaG_3_FD_89872 | JGI IMG/M metagenome (GOLD analysis project Ga0123355, IMG submission 89872) | Embiratermes neotenicus P1 segment gut microbial communities from Petit-Saut dam, French Guiana - Emb289 P1 | ecosystem: Host-associated > Arthropoda: Insects > Digestive system > Gut ...
ATATTATATTATATTATATTATATTATATTATATTATATTATATTATATTATATTATATTATATTATATTATATTATTATAATACCATTGTGTTACCATTTCCTACAGTATTCAGCACAGTATCATGCGGTATAGGTTTGTAGCCTAGAAGCAAGAGGCTGTACCATATGGACTAGGTGTGTAGTAGGCTATACTATCTAGGTTTGTGTAAGTACATTCTATAAGGTTCGCACAACGACGAAATTGCCTAACGACGCATTTCTCAGAAAGTATCCTCGTCGTCAAGTGACGCATGACTGTATTGGTAGTAGTAGTAATAATAGCATTGGTGGTGGTGGTGGTAGTAGTAGTAGTAGTAGTAGTAGTAGTAGTAGTAGAGTAGTACTAGAGTTGTAGTATCAACAACAGTAATAATAATAATAATAATAATAATAACTTTAATAATAAACGTGAAACTAATAAAATTCACCCTACAACCTGCCATGAAGGCCCAGAGGAGGAGTAGAGATATAGTTCTACCCTTTCTTTAACCTCGGCGCTAGATGGGGTCGGTGGTTAACTTCATGCCCCGGCCGCTTTACCTCCGGATGACCCAGTACTCATTGTACAGAAGGCTGGGTGGACCCCCTGGGCCGACCTAGATGGATGCAGAAAATCTCGCCCCACCTCCCACCGGGATTCGATCCGCCGATCTTCCAGCTCATAGCGATTCGTTATATCGACTGCGCTACCCCGGACCATAATAATAATAATAATAAAAGAAAATTTATCTTCGTCAATGCTGTGAAGATAAATGTTGAGTAGAAATATCGATCCACCTGTTCTTAATCTCTGCACTACATGGAGACGAATGGTTAGTTTCAGGAACCGGCCAGTTTCGACTCGCGGGAATAGCCACCGCTACTCACTGAACAGATGCCAGATGGGTTCCAAACCAGGTCTTTGAATTCTGCAGACGAAAAAAATTCCTCGCCCACAATTCAAAGCTCACAGTATCCAACAAGTTAACTCCCTACCAATTACTCATTCGATCCAGTCTAACTTAACGCCTCCCCTGTCTGCTGTTCCACATGTCCCTCCAACTACTTCAAACTCCCATTTAGCCTGTCAAAATGTCTCCGATCTTCGATAGTTATCCCAGACGCACTCCCACTTCACACTTGCACGACACTCTAAACAATGTGCCCATCCCAATTATCATCCACCGACTGACAGTCAAATTTGTTACTCACTGCCTCTCACACACCAAACCTCCTGGACCAACAGATCGGAAATTATTCTCTGGCCGACCTGACTAATTGGTCTATGTACAAGAAATATAAACATAAAATCCAAGTATTTTCATTTTTATTCCGTGCAATAGTCTAATGATTGGATATTGACCAACTAATTGCACTGTTATATGTTTATAAAATATTTATTTACAATTAACACTTTAAAACATATAACTTTGTTTAAAATTCATCGTTACTCCTACATGTTTCGGTCCTTCTGGACCATCCTCAGTGAGTGTTACGTTCCTAGTATTGAAGTTGTTAGTAGTCTATATTTGGTGTTGTGACAGCATGCGTTTGGGTCTTCAGGTTATGTCTACGTGCCTTGTTGATGTGTCTGTTGCCGATCGTGTTGCTATAGCAACATGATCGGCAACAGACACATCAACAAGGCACGCAGACATAACCTGAACACCCAAACGCATGCTGTCACAACACCAAATATAGACTACTAACAACTTCAATACTAGGAACATACTCACTGAGGATGGTCCAGAAGGACTGAAACATGTAGGAGTAACGAAGAATTTTAAACAAAGTGATATGTTTTAAAGTGTTAATTGTAAATAAATATTTTAAAAACGTATAACAGTGCAATTAGTTGGTCAATATCCAATCATAAAATCCAAGCATATTCTGCTGTAATTAGCGCACCGATAGTCATTTTTTATAGAATTTTTCACTGCTGTTATTATATTCAATTTTATTTCACTTTTGCCATTGTATAAATATTAATTCAAATTGATTAGAGGAACAATTCTGTAACTTGTCCTTGAACATGCTGTACATACTTTCTTTGCAACAATTCTTTAAAACGAAGAGAGAAGAATCACTTGCCACCGCCGCAGACCGACGACGTTCCCAGAGGTGTCTCCATCCCGCATTCTAGCCAATATACGGACTGAAGCACCCCGACCCAAAGTAATAATAATAAAAATAATAACAATAATACCAACGGCAATAATACTATTAATCCTGCTGCTGCTCTACTGCAAGAAATGTTATCGTCATAGTAATGGCCTGCCGTAATATGCAGGTACGAATCTACCCCGTCTTCCGTCAGAAGTCCTTGAATCTTGGTGATGCAGTCGTTACACTAGATATTAAATTGTTATTTTCTTCTACACGTAGCGGAAACCCATCAATTTTGAAGCGAGAAAATTAAACGATCTCACGAAAAAAAAAAATATCGTTTTTAAATTTCCAGTTTAATGAATTTAATTACAATATTCTTTTGTTCCATCGCCTGACACAACGTTTCCCTGAATAATGGGTACGACGAAAGTAAAACTTAATACTTTAACGACCTCCTTCTTCGTGTAGGCGAAAATTTCCCATAGGTCTACAGATGTGAGAGAAAAAATTCGGAAACTAAGGAGCGACGGTTAGTTAATTAGCAGTTTGTTGAATCAATATAACAATAAAGTTATTCTCGGCAGGTTGTAAGACAAAATTGGGAATGGACACTACACACAGTATATCGATACTTAATATATTAATAAAAATAGTCGACATTCCATAAGAACATACTTTATACAATGAGAAATCACAATTAGGTTAACAAGTTGAAATGTTCATCAAAAGAGCTGTAAATATTTCATCATCTGACATTCGAAACTATTGTAATATTCAGTTAACAAGAATAAGAAAAAAAATCCAATTAAATAAAATCTTAATTATGAGATACAAAAAGTTTAACTGGCAATGTATAATTATTTCTCAAAAACGCTGAAAATGAGTATATTTACGTGTTTTCTCAGTTTTAAGCAACACACAATATAAAAGTTTCTCGTATTTATCAATAAGTTTACGTCAGTCCCTAACTAAGCTCTACGGCAAACATGCAAACCTGGTAACCACGGAAGACGTGAACGTTAAATCCGTCCATAAGACCATGGCCGTCTGTTGACGAAAATCCCGCAAACGCAGCGAAAGTCTGTGAAACTCTCTTCTCTTCCTCACAAAGGAATATCATGACATAAAGTAATGATTATTGTTATTGTCATTATTTGCTTTATTACGGAAAAAATCAGGTTCAGTTTTCATAACAATAAAGATTATGTAGGGTAACGAGCCATTTTAACCACGGCCCAGCTTCGCAATCTATATCGCTCTGTAACCACAGTCTTATCCTCCCACCTCCTTCGTGGTCTAATAAGACCTTTTCAAAGAGTTTTCGAAACAAAAGTTCTGAATACACTCAGGCTATTCTGGCTGGTCGCTGCTTCCTGGACTCCTAACAAAGTTCTTTAAATTCCATAAAAATGAATCCGTCATTACAAAAGTCTATCAACCTGCTTATTTCTTCATATGGGACCAGCCACTGGTTAGAAAAGTCTGCTTTAAACATCCGTAAATTATATTCTTTTCTCTATGTAAGGGACGTTCTTACATACCCATATAAAACACCCATAAATGTCTTAGCAATTGACCATCTTAACCTTCTGGCGCCGGAATTATTTTTTTTTAATTTTAGCACACTCTGTATATGAAATGTGAATAAAACAGGGACCAAATACGTTAGAATTATGAAACAAGCTGCATTTTGAAGAGAAAAAAAAAACGGACAATATATACCACGTTTAAAATATTCAGTACCTGTATTTGTTGAATAAATATATAAGATGAAACGTTTAGAGGTTAGCGGTGTGGTACGACCACTATAGGGGTCTTTAGGCGTCAAAGGGTTAATGCAAAATGTCTTGTTTATTAATAAGTTTATTATATTCCTCTACATGCTTCGAGCACTGTTGTTTCATCATCAGGAGGTCAAATTGTATTATACAGCATCTGGTATCGTCATACTCTGTAGGTGGCCGTCCGGTGCACAGGTTGAGAGAGGACTAAGATTATGACAGATCAAAACCAACTGGAAAATATGGAATACTGTGACTATCTGCGTAACCTCATAACATAAGGTGGCCGTCCCGTGCACGGGACGGCCACCTACAGAGTGTGACGATACCAGTTGCAGTATAATACAATTTGACTTCCTGATGATGAAACAACAGTGTTCGAAACACGTAGAGGAATATATTAAAATTATTAAAAAACAAGAATTAAGTTGGTCAATTGTTAAGATTAAACTGAGATGCACGGTCAGCAAAACATAAGAAAACTCATGTCATTTTTGTGTTTGTGCACATGAGCATATACACTGTTCGGGGAAACAGATCCCATAAGTCTGTTTATATTTCGCTGGACTGAACAAATACAGATTGAATTACTCTTATAATTTCGTCACCTTAATTATTTATAATACCACATTTACCAGTTATATAAATGTTCAAACAATTTCAAACGACCATTTTTTACTTTGGACTTGTGTAATTTTCATCTATTTACTTTGTAATTAAACCACTGGATGAATTAGAATAGAGTATTTACTTTATTACAATATGTTTCCGTCAACACAACTAACATTTGACGGAAACACATTGTAATAAAGTAAATATTCAGATAACACAACCGGATGACTTCATTCAAATATGATAGAGTGTTTCAATCCAGTTGGTACTTTCATCTGTACTAAGCTCCTAATTATTTTAAAACAGAGTCATCTGGAGAGATGATGTTCAGTAGCAAGCCTGGTGCAAGAAATTCTTAAGTTTTCCTAAAAATATTTATTATCTCACGCAGTAAATCTATGTCACACACTTAATAGACTTTTCATCTTTGAATACGTCTATATATTTTTGCCACATTTAGCAGCAGACAAAAGGTTTCAAGAATTCTCCGATAAATGCAGACCACGACATACAATATTCATTAGAAAAAAACAAGGCAGTTACAAAATTCTTCCGTTTTTACCAATATTCCTTCAATTCCATTGATTATGTTGGCGTTATATAGAATGACAAGATCATAACACATAAAGAGTTTTTAAAAAAAAGATGAAAGCTTTAATTACGATATAATAAAAAAAGCAATTTATTTGAAGGGTTGACAAATGCTAGGAACACCCTACGACTCTGCACATATTATTAATATTCTAATTTATATTTAGAATCGAAATTTTTACAGAATCAGAGCAGGAATGTTAATCACCAATCGTCAAGTTCATTCTGATTGTAATATCCTAATTATTAATGTTTTTTTTTCACTTTGCGCAGAATATTTAATCCTGGAAGATAATGGTTTTCGAATGTATTTTAAGCACACGGTGGTTCATAAGTCACGACAGTAATTCTTATTTTGTATTCATGAAGTGTACATAATTAGACCAAAGCGCCTGATCCTAAATCTTGTAAATTTATTTCTTCACTCCACAGTTTCTTCGGATTGTCCACGACATTTACATCCCAGCGGTTTGCATTGTGTCCGTTTGGGAATAATATTTGTCTCTATTCTATGGTCAATATATGTGACAGTCAATTCCACTAGTTTTCTTCACTTTCAACTGAAATCACAAGAAAATCATTTATATATATATATATATATATATATATTGACATTCCCTTGCTGGCCATGTTTTGTCATATATATATTTCCGGCAAATATCGCAGAAACAGCTGCAAGACCACCCCTAATTTCCAAGGTAAAGAAGAGAACATTAACATTAATTTCAACCGTCAGTTTAACTCCACACTTAATTCATCATTACATCTCTAATCGGACCACCAGGTGGAGGCGAGTGTCCAGGCTTAGGTCCAGCCGCCTTCCCTCCGTAGATGACGTCCGGTAACCTTTATAAAGGATATGTAGTGTTCTCCGCCGATCCCAGCGGCCGCGCGTTCTGGAAAGTAGGTCTGCGTCGGCTCGCCTGCTGAGATCGTAGGTTCGAATCCCACCGGGGGCATGGATGTTTGTTGTGAGTGTTGTGTGTTGTCAGGTAGAGGTCTCTGCGAAGCGCTGATCACGCGTCCAGAGGAGTCCTACCGACTGTGGTGGGTCGTTGTGTGTGATCTAGAAACCTCAAGAATGACGAGGCCATGGCCCGCGTTGGGCCGCAGCGCCACAGACAGAGAGAGGGAGGGAGAGAGTGTTCTCCAGTCTCGACACTCCGAAGTACATAAAAACATCTTGTTCTGTCATAAAACCAGCGACATTTCCTCACTCGACCAGCCAGTAGCCTAATCTCTACACCGACTGAGCTACTCCTGTCTACAGACACTGGTGTCACTAACCGGACAGCAATTGAACAAAGTTCGATACTTTTAAATTTCATTTTATAGAACGAAAGATAGTATCCGGTTAAACAACTCTCTATCCAGTTTTTAAGAAGCTGGTCTATTGTATGTAAATTTGTACCTGCAACGAACCTGTTCAACACGGAGCGACACAACAAATGCCACTATATTCACTATGCCGCCACATTACGTCTAACAGTGAACACACTGTTGCAGATAATACCGCTGCCACATTAAGATATTATTAATGGTGTTTACTGTATTACAGAATTACGGTAATTTGCAAGAAACTATGACCGTCCTGTAACCTCAGACGCTGATTCTGAACCGCACTGCAACAACGCAGACCCCAGTAAAGCCAGGCTTCATTAAATCATCCAATAATCTCTGTTTCCGATATTCCAAAATTCGCAAACTTTCAGGGACCTTCAATGAAGTCATTTCGGGAGATCAGCCAAGTCTGTACGAAATAACCATCCCATGAATCGGGCTGTTAGTCACAGACCATCCACGGCGAAGACCAGGATTTCGATCCCAGGCCGGTTTATGTGAGATTCGTCGTGGAAAAACTGGAACTTTGACAGTTTTTCTCCGTGTAATTCGGTTTTACCCTGTCAGCATCACTCCACAATTGCCACGCACTCATTCGCTCATCTACATAACTCCATGGAGCAGAGTCCTTCCTGAGAAGCCAACAGGGCCTAAGCTAGTAAAAAAATCCCCGCATTTTATGGAAACCAAAGTTCATTGCCTCATTCACAAGAGCTCGCTAACTGTCCCTATCCTGAACCAGACCAATGTAGTTTATGCCTCTCCATTCCACTTTTTAAAGATCCATTTTAATATCCTCCCATCCACGCCTGTAACTTTCCAGTGGTCTCCTTACCTCACATCCATGTACCACCGACGCTATATACATTCATAGCAAATGGCAGCGCCTTTAACATAGCAGTCTTAAACAAGTATCAAATATCATTCGTTCCTTTCTACTACGAAGAGTCGTGCAAGGTTTGAAAGCTTCTGCAAAACCCCAATAAGGGATGCAGTTTCTTAATTTCACGTGTCTACATCCATCCTTTAACACAGCTGTCAGGATTGCTGGAGAGGACAGGAGAAATATAATGCATGTACATGTAAAATGAGAAATTCGCAAAAATATTGGTCAGAAAACACAAAGAAATGAAGCACTTAGTAGGCTTGGGCGTAAAACAGCAACTTCTGAACCTATAAAAACACGGTTTACGGTGTCATACAGTGCATTCAAATCTCTCAGGCTGGAACCTTGGAACCCAGTAACAGGTTTCCTTCTAGTAACCAAAGTATATTGGCTTTATTTACTTATTAACTGAGATTTTTTCTGGGCAGACTAGAGTTAAGCTACATCGCTGAAAGTGCAATTGGGAGGCATCCTGTTCCAAACGTGGCCTGCTTATCGGTGACGTTGACAAAACGGTTTCGCGGCCTTCCTCAGTCTCCTCAGGCGAGTGTCGGGACAAGAAAAACAATTTACATACCGTATTTATCAGTGATAAACAAATATGCATCTCATTATTTGATACTGGAGTAAAGTAAAATTTATTTTTAAAATGTCGGCAAATTTCCTAATATTATTATCCAGCATACATGAACACCTTATTATAATCTGCATTAGCCATTTAAAAACGAAGCACAGACTGCTTTATTTTAGACACAGTCCGTACCGCGCTGTAAACACTTCTCATCTCGGTTATAAAAACGAATAATTTTATGTTGTAAGTGGCACAAGTCGCTGTTTGTTCCGAGAGAAATACAAAATACATAAATACAACGTAAGCAGAGCGTGCAATTGTTGAATGTTAATCTGTTGGTGCATCACGTAACCAGTAGGCTTTAAAGGTTAAAGTATTCCTCTTCCATTGACTTCGTGTGTTCTTAATGGAAAAGCTTCATCTTTCACATGTATATGTTGCATACTTGTTCCCGTGGGATAATTGTAGCTCTCCGTTTCTCTAAAATCAAAACCTGATACGCAGAGCGCTGTGTATCTGAATAGGTAGTGTTCTCTAAGGCGTGCAGATGGAACTTGAGTCTCTACTTTTCCTATAACCATGCTCAATAACACAAAATAATATTTCTGTAGACAGGCCCAGTTGCTCTCGAATTACAGATCACCAGACATGAACCGCCACATGCCGGTCACAGAGAACTGGACAGACAGCTTGTTGCACAGTCTGCAACTCGAGCTAAACCCGTTGCTGTTCTTGTTCCTTTCCATTCTATTTAACAACGCTGCCAGTAACTCAGTCTAGGTGTACATAATAATAATAATAATAATAATAATAATAATAAACTACATACAATATGAAAGGCTGAGGAGGTGTACTAGTTCTGAGATATCCAGACTTCTGCCTGGACGGGATAAGAAAAACAAAGGAAACTTTAAACAAGTAGAAGTCCCTGTCGACATCCGAGCTAAGACTCTCCCCCTCCCCCACAATTAGAAACCAGAAACCTTACCGCAAAAACCTATTCGCTCGGCTCTGTTGCGGTTGTAGCCGTCGTCGGCGACTCTAAAAACCATGGTCGTATATCTTTTGATGAGATGGATACTTTAGATCCGTACCAATTTTACAGCATGAAAAACAAAATCTTTACAATAAATATAACATCACTTGACATTGTTTTAAAGTAGGATACTGTCCAAAATTGAAGAAATCTTATACGTAGAACACACCCAAAACAACAAGATTTATAGAAATACCTCGAAAGCTTCTTTAATTTCCAAGAAAAAAAAAAAGGTACAAGTATTTCAGCGATTAGGGATTGAAACACACAATCTTGAAGGGTGAAGATACAGTTCCACACATTCTTTACCTCGTCACCAGAGGGAGGTGGGTCGTGATTCTCTGGGGATGACCCTTTTCCCCGTAGAAACAGAGACCCCGGCAACCGGCAATCCCTAAAGTCAGTCTGGACGGTATGGTGGAGATAAAAATCTTTGTTCCACCGCCCGCCCCCCAGACACATCCCATTAATTTATCCCTCTTCTTCGGTCACACATCCCATTGCCTACGCTATGCCTCATTGTGTCATTTTTATGCACAGATATCGTACCCAGTATAATGAACAGGCTAGAAGATGGTTGATACAGTGTTCGACACCAGGTAGGGTCAACAGATTTATTTCTTCTCCAAAACGCCCAACTGGCTCTGGATCCCACCCATCCTCCCGCTGAATGATTACAGGTAGGTGCTGCCATAGTATCAAAGCGGTGAGAGGGTGAAGTAGACAACACACATCCATCTAGTGCCGAAGTTAAGAATAAGAGGAACTGTACCTCATTTCCACTTATGCCTTCACAACCAGAATGCAAACTTATACAAGCACTCATATAGAACATGAAAAGGGATATACCGACGCTCTTCATCTTATGGCTGAAGTTTCATTGGGCATATCACCACAAAGTTGACTGCCTCCATGCTCTGTTACCTGCGCACTCAGCACGAACTGAAAAGTTACTCCAGCCCATCATAACAGATACAGAACAAATATTAGCCACTGTGGAAAGCGGAAAATTTGATGGATTTTCAGCCGTCTGCAGAAATTCTCTAAGTATTCCAGTTTAACTGGGCAAACGATTAGAATTTGGAATTTTTTTTTTATTTTATAAACCCAAGTTTCAACAATATGAGAACGTGGATAAGTGAGTTATGGTGCTGGTATGTCTTCAAAATATAAAAACTATAATGGAGGGAAGGTCTTTGAAAAACAGCGACGTACAATATTAAAAACGATTTCCTAAAAACAATCTTTTTTATTCATTCCTACAATATTTTAGGTACGTGATAAAAAAAATCAAAATTCTATTCAGGAAGAAATTAAGAGCAGATTGAAGTCAGGAAATGCTTGCTTTCATTCCGTAGAGAATCGTTTGTCTTCCAATTTGCTATCCAAAAGATTAAAGATTAAGATACACAGAACTATAATATTGCTTGTTATTTTGTATGGGTGTGAAACTTGGTCGCTCATATTGAGGGAGGAACGTAGGCCGAGGGTGTTTGAAAGTAAGGTGTTGAGGAGAAAATTTGGGCCTAAGAGGGATGAGGAGACAGGGGAGTGGAGAAAACGACATAATGTGGAGCTTTATGATCTATACCCCTCATCAAATCTTGTTCAGGTGATAAAATCGAGAAAAATGAGATGGGTGGGGCATGTAGTATGTAAGGGGGAGAGGAAAGGCTTATACAGGGTTTTGGTGGGGAAACCTGAGGGAAAGAGACCACTTGGGAGACCCAGGCGCAAAAGCGAGGGTAATATTAAGATGGATCTTCAGGAAGTGGGATGGGGGTTATGGACTGGATTGATCTGGCTCAGGATAGGGACAGTTGGCGGGCATTTGTGAATGGGGTAATAAAACTTTCGGGTTCCATAAAATGCGGGGAATTTCTTGACTAGCTGGAAAACGGTTAGCTTCTCAGGAAGGACTCTGCTCCATGGAGTAAGTAAGTAATATTAAGAGGCAAAAAGGAGCAAACATGATTCGTCTACAGCAAAATACAGACTGTATTCGCACTGGTATATCGTTCGTGATAACAAGCTTTCTCTGAAATTTGACAGGTCAAAGAACCTGGGGCAGGTTTGCCTGTAACGTGAGATATTTAAACTGCTTACTGTAGGGAAAACCTTTAAAAACTGGATACGTCTTTCCAACACAATTTTGTGAAGACAAATTACAGTGTGCGACTGAGTGCAATTAAATAAAAGTGACGTGCCGATAATGAATATTTTTCCTTCAAATGCATAATTTAAGTATATAATATAACAATTAATTTTAGGCTTAATTTTACAGAAGATAAATAATGGATGGAAACAAAATGGAAAGAAACATAGATGTTTACCTCTTAAAAACTTTGTTTCATTCCGATAATATCGATAGGTGGTCTAGTGGTCAGAGTTTCTGGCTACAGATACAGAGGTCTCGGGTTCGATCCCCGGCGCTACCAGATTTTCTGAGTAGTAGTGGGTCTGGAACGGGGTCCACTCAGCCTCGTGAGGTCAA
>Ga0123355_10017126_pt1 | contig 11441 bp, 6 predicted proteins | sample TergutEmb28metaG_3_FD_89872 | JGI IMG/M metagenome (GOLD analysis project Ga0123355, IMG submission 89872) | Embiratermes neotenicus P1 segment gut microbial communities from Petit-Saut dam, French Guiana - Emb289 P1 | ecosystem: Host-associated > Arthropoda: Insects > Digestive system > Gut ...
AAAAACAAAACCCAAAAGGGGGGTCCCCAGAAGAGAGGAGAGGGTTTAAAAATTTTTAATATTATTAAAACCCCCTCATTGTAAAATCCATTTTATGAAAAGCTTCCTTTTTTTTTTAAAAAAAAAAAAAAAAAAAAAAAATCAGTTTCTCTCCTCATCCTACTCAGTCCTCCGTTTTAACACGTGTGCCACTCAGCACTTGTACCTTACTTGTGTGCAAGACTTAGTCATTCATACACGATATAACTGTAGATCCCTATTTGTTCTACACAACTGAAGCGTATGTTGCGCCCCTAATTTCCAGTTCCCGTCTAGAGCGCTCCTTTCCCAGCTGAATAAGTAAATGACTGTGAATTATAAACTGGGAGTCAGTGAGGGAGGAAGACGTCGTGGATTATTTTGTGTAAACTGCAATTAAACTGGGTGGAGTAAAATCAAACGACCTGCGTCGACATAGTAGGCGTCCCTGTCAAGAAACGGCCCAGCCACCTTTAAGACATTAAGCAGAAATGCTAATCCCTCACCCACGACAGTTAGCCTGGTGCTGGGGTCAAACCAATCACGTGTATAATTTTGTATAATTTTATAAGCCTCGACATAATTATTTGCATGGCATCGTCAACTCCGACATTTTTTTCTTTCGGTTACTACGTCACATACGATTTGTTATTTTCGTAAATTAGTTGCACAAAGTGCATACATTGAAGGCACAATGGAGAAGTCCTCTCGATTAGCATTTGGAGTTTCGTTTACCTCAGAAGTAACGAAAAATTTGCATTAAATTTGGAATTGAAGATTTACACCGAAAAGTGCGGATTTAGTTATGTTTCGTAGGTCGTATAGATCACTCACCCTACTTAATACGCAGAGTAAATAGAACTTGAATCATACTTGGTCGGTTCAGTGCAGGTAATATGGGGAAAATAAAATATAAAATTCATTAGGACCCATGACTAACTTTTTCTTAGCATGTTGAATTATCATGAATTAAGTCTATACGAATATACAGCCTAATCTACAATGTAGCTAACTATAGTGAGGTTAGATTTCCAGGAACAGATTTCTAGATTAGGGGTCGCCAAAATCGCGCCCATCTGCCTCGTGCTATGGGTCCAAGGCGCTATAAGAAGACGGTTTTCCTACATTTTTAATACGAAATTAAAGGAATTTTCTTCAGAAAGTTTTAAAATAATATCACGGCTGTGAGTCCTCTCTTCGACTATTCACTACTTAATGTTAAACACTTTGAAATACGAATTATTACGTACTTTCACGCGTCCGCGAGAAGGCCTGAAAATTCACATATGCAGTTAGTATTGTAAAGCTTGGCGACACCTGCGATTAAAGAACGTCCCAGCTGTGAGGTGAACGAAAGTGCGAAAGCGTTGTGAAAATATTTAAATTATCCTTGTTTTGTAGATATGGCCACGGGAGGCAGCATGGATTGGGCGAAGAGTAAGTTGGGCGTGCCCTACACGTTTGAGTGGGAACTCCGTGACACGGGGCGCTACGGATTTCTGCTTCCAGCGGATCAGATCGTACCGACAGCCCTAGAAACACTAGACTCCATGATATCCATCCTGAAAGACGTCAATGCCACATTATCTAAGGAATGAAAAGAGGAAATTGTAATACTAAAAGGTCATCATACAAAGTTTTAAGACCTTTCATAAGTGAAACATACACGAAAAAAAAAAATTACAAATACAGAATATTAAAAGTAACAAAACAAATTCTAGGGAACAGTTGAGATATGTGGCTATTAAGTAACAGGACTAATTTTAAGCAGTGGTTAATTAAGTGTACGAAATTACATATGCTATTTTCCCCCACATAGTAATTTCCGTCACTTCATACGAGCCTTCCAGACCTCGAAGCAGCTCCTTATTCCATTTTTGAGGGTGATTTTTAAATACTAAATCCTCCGCTTTCTCCGCGGATCTTACACACTGAGTGTAAAGTTTCGGTGGCATTTTTTTAATTCAACAAGAAATTTTACGTTTAGCCTTTCTTTGGTTTTTATGACCAAGCATGATACGGACAAGTTAAAACCTCTTTATGAAAGTGCATTATTCATCTACTTGACACTGTATCAACCTAAGAGAGGGTGGTTTGTCATGCCGCAATCCTCCTTAAAGGTGACACACTGGTTGTTGTGGACTGTATTTCTGATGTGATTATTGCGCAAGGGTTACTGGCTGTGGGTGGAATGTACGCCGTCCACATATTTACTGGATGGGCTTGGCCAATCTTCTGCTCTCTGAATCACGGAATGGACAATTTATACGAATAATAGTGACATGAAATGCTCATAGTGATGGCTATGGAGGTGACAGATTCGGTGAAATACGAGGGTACATGATGTTGCATCCTAGAACAGCAGATCTTCGAGTTATACCATTGGATATTCTCCTAAAAGAATTAAACTCTTAGAATTCTAAGGAAAATAGAACCATGAGAATCGAATACATAAAACAAAACGATATTGTTAGAAAGAATAAAATTATTTGGCTTATAAACTGATTCCATAAGAATGGAGAACATGTAACTATGAGAACTGTATTATTTAACATGTGTATCAATATTATGAAAGGGTTTCTTAATTGATTCCACAAATACTGAATTATAATGACCCTTATATTTTGGCAGTATCTTTTATTCAGTACTTTCTGTATCATACATATCAGGTTTATTAATTGTACATTAATAACTCAGCAGGTACTCTTGAGAACAGAGAGTAGACCTAAAGCAAGCAAAAGAAGAACAAGAGGTAGGCCGGGCAAAGTGGACAACTAAACAGTAAGAGTGTAATACATTAAGCAATAAACATATAAGTGCAAAAGCTTTACTGAATTAAATTTCATCGATATATTGCCGCTTCAATGAAGATGTTACCGAATTATACCAACCTTCCTAAAAATAAACATGTTGATTAATATTGCAGAAGGCACATTAGTAATTTCACACTACGTACATGAGTAAAGCAAATTTCTGGCATGATCAGAATAAATGAAAATAAACTAAAAGTTTGTATCAAAAACTTTGTTACAAAAATACGACCCTAATCCACTGAAACTAATACAAGTCTACTTACTCCAGGTTAAACAGTGAGCACTCTAGCCATTCTTCTTGCTACGTTCACCGCTGAGATTATCAAGTGCCTGGCGAAGTACGAAGTACGACGCACTTTACATTTGTTGGCACAACGAATTCCAGAGAAACTCCTATCAAAATTGTAGCAGAATAGCAAACCCCCCCCTTTTCGAATTTGTCTCATGGTGCTTCTTTAGTGGAAAACTATTTTTGGGTTCAGATCATTACCGTTTCCTTTTCTGTTCAATGTTATCCCTTTTCTGAGCACTTGGACAGAGTTCAGTACTCAGTAGACTGTAACTGAAGAATGACTAGGTTTGTAACCTTAACACAGCAAGTAATCCAGTCAATAACAATAAGCATTGAAATACTGATAGAGAGAATCTTCGCACATAATTAAGGAAAGTGAGACTGTGAGTGATGGGTGGGGGAAGCTGGAGTACATTCAGCACGTGGGCAACCGGTTATATAACCTGGAGTACAGTCACGATATGGGCAGTCAGCAGCGGCAGCTGGGGCATAAGAAGTGTCAAGAAATCATTAGTGTTAGAAAACCAGATTGCTGGAGACTAGGGTCACTTATTTCATTTTAATATGCTGGCATCAAAGTATGCAAACACAAATAAATTTGCAACAAAGAACTCCTTCACAATACTGTAAACATAACCTTCCTCGAGAGTGCAAATTGCTTGTTCTAAACACAGCTTAAAAGCCCATGTACAGTGACACGAAGGAGGTGCATTTTGTTCATCATGTGAGGTGGAAATGAGAGAAAGGACATAGCATTTTCTATAGCATAATCTAAAGTTTTAACATAATGGCTGGATTCATGACTGCTCAGAATTACTAGAACCTTTGTGGCTACAGTTTGACGATCATGTTAACAAATCTGCAGTCACTCTTGATCTGTACTAAAAGCTTATCATCCTGTAAAACTCGATCAAGAAGCTGTTCCTGCATGCGCTTTCATGCACTGATTATAAAGAGCGGGAGGAGAGAACCAACTGCATTGCAGCAGCACATCGCAATTATTAGTTTTCCTCCTTAAACACTGGCAAATATGCTCGTTTTTTGTGTCTCCTTGAAGAATTAATACTGGGACTTCTCTTCTTCATGCTCATATACCAGTCTCATGCAAGCTGTGAAGAGGTAAAGGTTTGGTTTTTTTTTGCTATGCACACACACATATGCGTATGTGTGTGTGTATGTGTATGTATGTGTGTGTGTGTGTGTGTGTGTATGTGTATGTGTGTGTGTGTGTGTGTGTACGTACAGAAACCTGTCAGAATTTAATTTTCTGCATCATATCAAGAAAATGAAATGCACTGAATATAAAATTGTGCCTTACATATTCCACAATGGCATCTCTTACTCAGAACCAGCTTCCCCGAGGACAGTGTGGGTGTCACAAATTACTATAACTAAGGGGTGGTGATTGTGAACAATGAGGTTTTCTCTCTTTGCCCGGGTATCGGCTACATAGTAAACATTATTGTCAAATTGGAAGTTGCAAGCTATGCAGTACTCATATAATTGAGATTGTTCCCTCTTATCTGCAATAAGCACAACTGCTTGGTATGGATTACTTGAAGCATCTTGGTTCAAGTACCAACAGCGGAGACTTTTTACAGATTATCAAACTCTGGATTGGTGTCCGAATAACCCTTCAGAAATTTTACGTGTGTATCCAGACTTGTGACGGTGTCTTGCACAGCTTTTATTTCTTTCAAGGCTTGCCTCCAGGCGACCTGCAAACATAAACATGTCAATCCACACTTACATTCTACTAAGGAAGTGCACATTATTTGCTCAGGACTCTGTAAAATAAACGGTACTGGAATACCAATAACCCTACTTTGTTGTAGCAATATTAAGAACACATACCCTCTTTGGACAACATCTTACTAATTAGGCTTACTGCTGTGGTCGCATTGTAACAGCATGATGCACTGAAAAGTCGCCATCAAAGAAACGCAAGTGAATATGAATCATGTTGGCACCGAAAACCGATTCACAGATTTTCAAGGGACTTGGACTGCATGATAGGGTCTAATAGACATGAAGAAGGCCTATTTATTGATTCTAGGCATTAATAATACCAGGACGGTAATGTAGGAACTTAAAATTATGTGTCATAATAAACTTGCAAAAGTAACTAACATTTATTAACTTTTTATGAACAAAAAACAAAAGACTAATAACACGTAATTTATGAGCTACGTCTTTTCCGATGTGATGGCACAAACGAATGAGTAACTGGACCAGAGGTAATGTTACGAAAGGAACTGGTGCAGGTACTCAAGGAGAAGGCGAATATTTTCAAAGATTATCACAATATTGTACAATCACTTAATGTATTTTATTGTATAATCCTGCAGGGGATAACAATTAAAGAATTTTGATTACTTGTATTTGGGTGCAAAAATATCTGTAATTCTGTTCCATGAATTTCAGGATCTGAATCAATATGATGACTTCAAAAGCATACTGTTAATGTTTGTAACATACTGAAGGTAGAAACTTGCGCCCCATTTGATACTACTATATTTTTAGGCAAGTAATTGATATTTAGCATAACTCATTGTTTTTAACACAAATGTGTTGTAGACACAGACGTAAATGTATTGCTGAAATGTAATCGAAATACAGATATCCCACATTGCAATCAGACACTGTTTATTTTTATTCTGTCAAATGTTCATCATATCGAAAAAATTTGATATAAATTTTACTTTTAGCAATAAAATTATGACCCTTAGGTATTACATATTCCAAGGGTGTGTGTTTGTAGCCTTAGGTATCCAGCATGCAATATGCATGCACCATATTGTCATCTGTGGCCTGCCCCGTTCTACGATTTTCCACATTATCTCATAAGAGGTACGATGGTCGAAAGAAAGTTATTGAATATAAAATGCATGGTTTGATTTTTTGTACTACTTCTGCCTGAAACATTTCTCCTTCTAAGAAGAATTCAGCAAGATATGGTCAAAAATGTATATTGGTCTTCTCGTAAAGTACCCTTTACTCTTGTCCGATTTTAATGAAACTTGATTTTTCTTGATAGTTCTTCGAATAATACTGAAATATCAAATTTCATAAAAATCCATCCAGTGGGGGCCGAGTTGTTCCATGCGGACAGACGGACGGACAAACGGACACAATGAACCTAATAGCCGTTTTTCGCAACTTTGCGAACGAGCCTAAAAATTGATCTTCTGCAGTCAACTCACGTCATATTATTGAAACAAAATAATTTCAATAAATTGCTGTGATTCTTTAAAAGTTCATCATTTCTGTTGGGGGGGGGTTATTGTGTTTACGTGCCCCGGGCACCAAGAACCTAGCTACATCACTGTGCCCAACAACTCTTAGTGTTGAACACAAAAACGGTTTTCATGAATCCATTTCAGTAGTTCAATAGATGAAGCTCATGGATATGAAGTTAGACCTATATTCTGTCAGTTAATTTTAAACACGTTTTATAAGAAACGCAAGTAAAGGCAGGCAGTTGAACCCATGCAGTTGATTACTCGTGATTCTTTGCGATTCTCCTTATACGTATGATAAATTCGACGCATTGAAAAATATTTCTGACAATCTCATGTAATAGGAACACGTGCTAATAAAAATCTGCGTAGTCAATAATTTATATAAGATATATATATGTAAGAACAGTAATCCGCCATAATGCAGTTTATGGATAGAATCATTATAAACCATTCTCTCTTGCGTCCTTACTCTGACCTCTTACACCTACTCATTGTAGATACAGAAGGTTATTTTTGCACCTGATCACACTCGATGACACATTCACACTTGGTAGGACTCCTGTGGACGAGGAATTGGTCCGTCCCAGAGACCTCTACCTAGCAATACACAACATTCGCAAGAGACAAACATCCATTCCCCAGGCGGAATTCGAACCCACAATCCCAGCAAGCCGGGCGGTCACCGGGATCGGCCTTCAGAAACTTTTAACCCAAAATTCCATGACAAATTCTTAACATGATACATGATTGTGGGTAACAAACACAAGTGAAGTCTGAAACCCCACAGCAGATGTAATTTTGCATAATCAGCTATGAATACTTTACCAGCTTGGGAAACTTTTCCATCGGGAACTGAAATTTCTTATCGTGGAGGGCACTTGGGACTTTGGAACGCTCACTCCAGGGCCACATCATGTAGTCCAACATTCCCGGATTATCTCCTGAAAGATATTAGGTAAATCCCTTATTATCAGGAAACTACCTACATAATGCCTATACACAGACATTCTTAGGTTTGAAAAGTATTTCCCAGTTGTTCCAACAAGATGACCAAAGAAATGCTGTTAAAATCAGTAGACACTCCAACACAGCTAATTTCTGCCACTTAAATTCATTTCTACACACATTTATTTATTGACAGGCAGCAAAATCTATATAACTAGGTATTCGTACCTTCTGCTGTCTGCCTAATATGGTTAGCGCCCTCTTAAATTTAGCAAATTTAAGAGGGCGCTGGCAAAGTACGTTGTTTCCATGGGCAGGTGAGAAAAACAAATTACATTCTATGGTTATCTACTTGGACTTTGACCACTGTCTTAGTTTCAATACAAAGACTTCAAAATTTCAGAAATGAGTTCAAGTTTTGAGTCTCCAGATAGAGAGAATATGAACAGATTTATTTTATGTTTTATGTTTTGTTGATCATGCAGCCCTGCATAAGCTTGTAAATAAAGCCAACTTGGTGCTCATTTTATTCTTAGTATATTTATTAGGGTTACCCTGCGTACCAGACAGTCACCCACACAAAATAACACATAACAAGTGTCACATAAACACAGTTGTTTCTCCTGATGATGGGCACATAGTGGCCCGAAACATGTAGAGACTGATAAATATACTAAGAATAAATACCCTAGGAATAAATTGTGCACCAAGTTGGCTTTATTTACAAGATAAACAGATTTATCTTCAGTTGGGCACCTGTCCGCCTGAAGACAAATAGAATACGTTTCTAAATATTGTGGTTTTATGTTAGAAACTAATGTAAAGGACAACTTGAATGTAAACAGTATTACACGCTGGGCTGCAGAATTGCAAAACAAATTTAAACTCAGTGTATTTATTTTATTTTTTTCGAAAATGTTGGAGAGAAGTGTGCATTTGGTAAACATTTGTGCACAATTGAAATTCTATACATAACGGTCTCAAAGACATGTGGGCTAAATTTACTGTATCAGGATGAGTTCAGGTGAATTTTATGCTAAACAGTTTATTACTTATATCTGTGCCGACCGTAAGAATGTGAGATTTACATCATATCCTTCATATATAGTCATGTCATGGCTTCTAGTTTACCACGTTTGAATTTGGACCAATATAAAATTCATCATTTCGGGACCGTATCAAAATACAGTCGAACTCGGTTATAACGTAATGAAAGGGATTTTATGTCGTTAAAAACGAGCATTGTTATAAGCGAGTGTTGCCATAACCGAGGACTATAATATTATTAGGAACACGTTGGCTACCATGACGTAAACCGGTGGCTCAAGCTACCATGGGAGCCACCTGTGGTCCCACGTCAAGCAGTGGTTAATGGCGCGTCAAGCACTGCGGTATAATACCAACGCTCTGTACGAGTAACTCCGGCATCGATGTGTACAAAAGGGAAAATAACATCAGATGTTGTGACACCCTCTGGTGAATTGCATATAAGCGAGGAAGATCAAAAGCAAGTACATAGATATTGGCTTGGTACCTACAAAACAACTGAGTAAAATGAGATTTATTGCCAAAGTGCTAACAGTGAGGAATCGATTGGTACCACAGAATATCTGACGTCATATACGAGGTGTCGCATAAACCGATGTCGTTATAAAGGCTTTGACTACACCCGCTTCCTTGTGTTTCACAGTAAATTACATTACAAGTGAAAATTTCACCCATATTATAAATTACAGAACAAAATACACAGTGAATGCTTTGCACCTTAAAACTGTCCATTAGCCCTTCCTTCTTACATTCTTTGCAATTCAAAACACATATTCACCATCCCATGATGTTTAGAGTCAACAAAGGATCGTTAAACAACCCAAGTAACAAAAATAACCTCCAACTGTTCTGAAACGAAACTTACCCCCGAAGAAAGTAGTCCCTCGGCTCGCCAGTTCCACCTCGAACTCTTCTAATGCTTCCACGCCTTCTCGTATGCAATCATCCACCGGCAAGTTATCCTTGCTGTGAAGAGCTTTCGAGATAGCGCCAACAACCTGCACGGCAAAATAAGAGATTTCATGTATGTCTGAAATTACACTTTTTCATCTCGTTGTAGAATACAAATTGTTCGACTTAGACAAACAGGACTCCAGAAAGAATTTCTCTACTCGCCGCCGGCAGGGTGAGGGAGATGGGTGGCGAACATGAAAATAACGCAAGAGATGGACGACTGGAATTTTCAGCCCTGAAATTAATTTGCAATTCTCGAGACCGCCATTTGCAGGATGCGCCAGTCATTCCGATAGACGTAAAATGTGGACGCTAGGCGCTGTTCTTCTTACCAACGTTCGTAAATAATAAAGGAGTTACTGCACGGCAGAAGTAAAGCCGTTTCTGTGCGTGCCATGAAGGCACACTGAGGCGTAAAAGGGCAGCTCCACTCACTCTTAACATCGACCTTACATGCAAGTTAGAAGTCGGGTTCACGCCCTGGCCGCATGACCTCGAGAAAGAGCTCTCTTTTCCACTTGAATCGAAGACTACGCGGGCTACGGAACCGGTATGGGAGTCCGTCAGCTGCCCAGTCGGTAGCTCAGTCACTGTAGCCACTACGGTGTACTACGCAGCAGAAGAAAAGCGACTTACAGGCCCACAGATCCAGATTAAATACAATGCCGTATTATTCTCAGTACAAACGTGTTTTCTCAGCTACTTTTTACACTCAGAGGCCTATAGATTTTGCTACTTATACAAAATCGTGGTTAGATTCCAGGCAAGGCCCGAACTCTTTCTTTTTTCAAAACGTCCTGACCGGTTCTAAGGCGCACCCAGCCTTTCACTCAGTGGTGATCGGGGACTCTTTGCCAGATCAAAAATAGGCTAGGACGTTACGCAGATCAGTCAATCCATGTAGTGCCGAGGTTAAGAATGAGTGGAGCCATAACTCCACTCCCCTACATACCTCAAAGAAGTGAACAGATAAATTTTCCTTTTTCTCTTTATTATATTGAGGGTGTATACAATGGTTGCTCAACGCAGGCCCACGTTCATTTCCTAGGTAACGCAAGCTGGGTTTGTCTAAGGAAAACGGACAGTGGTGAAGTATCGTTGTGATTTCCCTCTGGTAACCAACATTCTAGTAATCCCTATTAATCTATCGTTATCCTTGATTCGTAGGGAAAGGGCAGACTATTTGCATGTTAAAGGAAATTTGCATTTACCAGCCGTCCTACTTCTAGCCGGGACTTAGACTGGGCTCAACAGAAAGGGAGTAAACTGATAATCTTTATATTCAATAGTGCAATTTTGTAGGCAGTCTTCTCAAACGCTCCGTATTTTCATCGCGATACTCCAAATTTTGGAAAGTCAGATTCCCCCCTCCTCAAAAAAAAAGGGGGGGAAGGGGAAACATTTTTGTGGTAAGCAAATAACTGTTCTGTAAACAGGCATATAGTCCACAAAGTTAGTTAATTATTTCAAAATTCAAACCTTTCCAAATTTCTGAATGAATTCCTTATCCCGACTTTTCAGTTCTGGGTCAATGGGGTAGAGGGGAGGGTCGGGAAACTTCTCGTCCAGATAGTCAGCGATGTCCAAGGACTCCAGCACCAACTCATCGCCCGTGTCCAGGGCAGGCACCTTCCCATCAGGGTGAATTTTGAAGTACCACGTGGGTTGTTTCTTCAGGTTGATATAGACAATATTGTGAGGAATATTCTTTGTGTTCAATACAATGCGAACCCTCTGGGTGAAGGGGCAGAACCGCATTCCATACAGGCGTAGTTCCCCGGCCGCCATCGGAGGGCATACAGAACCTGCAATCAGATTTTTGTCATATTTATGAACCACCTGACCTGATATGGTGTCATGGGGAAGAATTATTAGAAAAAGGAAGGCTGAATAAGAAAAGCAGCGTATTAGATAAGACTGTCTCTACCACAACAATGGGCAATGACTTTTTCTATTAACAAAACAACGGTTTCAAACCAGTGGTTAGCTGGTCGGTGTCACAAAACTAAGCACGTTCGCTGTTGATAAAAGTGCTGAAAAACTTAATAGAAGAGTCAAGGAAAAAAAAAAAAAAAAAAAAAAAAAAAAAAAAAAAAAAACAAAAAAAAAAATCTTTATATATTTTTAAAA
>Ga0123355_10017127_pt1 | contig 11441 bp, 13 predicted proteins | sample TergutEmb28metaG_3_FD_89872 | JGI IMG/M metagenome (GOLD analysis project Ga0123355, IMG submission 89872) | Embiratermes neotenicus P1 segment gut microbial communities from Petit-Saut dam, French Guiana - Emb289 P1 | ecosystem: Host-associated > Arthropoda: Insects > Digestive system > Gut ...
CTTGACGTTCCGCCAGGGACTCGGGTTTATAATCAAAGCGGTGAACTCTTGGCCGACATTATTGAGGTCGGACAAGAATATGTTGCACTTAAAGGCGGTGCTGGCGGCCTTGGGAATTCGCACTTTGCAACTGCACGAAAGCAAACCCCAAATTTTTCACAAACTGGTGAGATTACAAAGGACTATGTTGTCCGGCTTGAACTTCACACTATTGCTGACATTGGACTTGTTGGTTTTCCGAACGTGGGAAAGAGTTCACTCTTGGCTGCGCTTACTCGTGCAAGCCCGAAGATAGCAAATTACCATTTTACAACCTTGAACCCTAATGTTGGTGTTTGGTCGGGTCATGGCAAGAATATCGTCCTTGCCGATATACCAGGCCTCATAGAAGGTGCAAGTGATGGCGTAGGCCTTGGCCATGAATTCCTGAGACACATAAACCGAACAAAAATTCTTTTCCACGTTATTGATGCATCTGAACAAGAAGGGCGTTGTGCCCTTGAAGACTTTGCGGTAATAAACAAGGAGTTAGAGAACTTTTCACCCGACCTTATTAAAAAGCCACAAGTCATCGTCTTGAACAAGATAGATATTACTGATGAAAAAGTGGTTAAAAAATTTGTACGAAAAAAGAAATTCAAGGTAAGTGCTGCTACCCAAACGGGCCTTGACGAATTAATGACCGAGGCACTAAGGTTAATATCGGGAATCAAGGAGGTCGTGGCTCCTGAAATCTTGGCAGTGCTTGAGAGTCCCGTTGACAAGAATAAATTCGAAGTAGGAATGGATGGAGGAGTATTTGTTGTAAGTGGTCCATTGGTTGATAACCTTGCCCGTGGTGTTGTGTTAACGGATACCGAGAGCAATTACTATTTCCAAAAACGACTTCTCGACAGTGGTGTTATAAAAGAACTTAAGCGACAAGGCATGAAAAACGGCAGCCTCGTTAATGTTGGTGGGGTAGAATTTGAATGGATGGACTAAGTTATGATTTGACCCCAAGGCCTTGAGGAGTTAAAACATACTTGAACTGGTCAAGCCCTTTTATTGTTCCGCCGATCGCACAGATAACACCGGACAAAAAGTCAAGACGTCGTTGGGCATCCTCTTGGGACAAGGAGACGAGATTAACAACACAGGCCTCGCCACGTTGAAGATTTTGAACGATTTGTGTTATTTCTGCGTTTGTGTTTGGAACGATTACCAAAATATTGCGATTACCAAGTGTTGCTCCGCCAAGTGCGTTTGAAAAAAGAATTGCTTCTGGTTGCGATTGGGCTTTTGGTTCTGGGTCAAATTGTTCAACCTCGGTAGGAAAGTCAAGGTTTAATGTTTGGGCTGGTGGTGGCGAGACATCTTTTTTTTCGATCAAGATACTCTTTTTAATAAACTTATCAAATAAAGCCATGCAACATGATACCACAAATTTATATAAAACAAGTCATAATATTCAAACTTTTTTCGTTTATTGTATTACGTGGTAACAACCATTTACATCGAGTATGCAATTATTGACAACATGGTAATTAATTGCCTGTTATTTTACTTTGTGTTCAAGACAATAAAACAGTCCATTCCAAAGCTGAAAATTTTGATTGCCTCAATCGTGGGAACAGGCTTTGCTATTGCTTTGCCACTTTTAAGTTTTAATGGTGTTGCGATGATCTTTATTCGGCTCTTTATCGGAGCATTCCTCGTTTACATTGTCCAGAACAAATCGCTTGGCAGATGGACGTTGTTTTACTTGTTATTTTTGACCTATACATTTGCGTTTGGTGGTGCGGTTTATGGTGTTCTTGCTATGACAGGCCTAGATGATACAAGGATTCCTGTTGGCCTTGTTGCTGGAACTGTTTTTTCCATGTTCTTGATTTTGAAGTTGCTTGTCAAATTTTTAAATGTTAGGCACTCAATTTCACAAAATCTTCGCGATGTTGTAATAACGCATAAAGGTGAAAAGTTCAAGGTAACAAGCTATCTTGACACGGGGAACCGCCTTGTGGACCCCGAGACCAACGCACCTGTTGTAATTATAAGTCTTAGCTTATTCCTTAAGATGTTTCCCGACATTCCTCCTGACAAAATTGTTTTAAACAGGCTAAGTGAAAACGAAATCCAAAGCGGCAAGTATATACCACTTAGGACCGTTGCAGGAAAAACAAAGATTTGGACGTTCGCATCGGAAAAACTCGAAATCATAAAAGGAAAAACACACGAGAATATCCGCCTTGGGGTATCTATGCAAGGGTTTAAGGATGCGATTAAATATGATGCATTGCTGCATTCAAGTTTAGGGGGTTAATTATGAAATTGTTTAAAAGAGCTATTGAATTATACAAGGCCATAACCTTGCAAGAACTTTGGCAAGATGACTTTGTTCATTTTATCCATGGGACAGAGGCCCTTGCACGACCTTTGCCAAAAGATAAAGAAGAGGAGTTATTAAAGGAACTTCACCTTGGTAAACCGGAAACAAAGCAAAAACTTATCGAACACAATCTTCGATTAGTTGTATATATTGCCAAGAAGTTCGAAAACACAGGCCTTGACATTGAGGACCTCATAAGTGTTGGGTCAATCGGTCTTATAAAGGCGGTAAACAGCTTTCAATACGACAGAAATATTAAACTTGCAACTTATTCAAGTCGTTGTATTGAAAACGAGATATTAATGCACTTAAGAAAAGTTACAAAGAACAGAAGTGACGTTTCGATTAACGAACCTATAAACAGCGACAGCGACGGAACCGAAATTGTCCTAGGAGACGTTGTTGCAATATCGCATGACAACATGGATGAGGAACTTGATATTGGGGTTGAAAAAAACCTTCTTTGGCTTGCAATTAACCGTCTAGGAATTCGAGAGCAAGAAATCATGCAACTTAGGTTCGGTCTTGGCGGTGGGGAAGAGCGAACGCAAAAAGAGGTCTCTGAAATGCTTAATATCTCACAATCATATATTTCGAGGCTAGAAAAAAAAATTATTTCACGCCTTAAAAGGGAATTGCAGAAGATTGATTGTTAGGCCGAATAAATCCAACAATTGCTATGCCAAAGACAACTGTCGCGATTATAATATAATAAATTGACGGGCGAACAATAAAACTTGACAACAGGATAAATACACCAACAAAAACAAACGACTTTGCCTTTTTACGTGTAAAAAACATGTTTTGAAATTCTTTCCAGTTGAATTTTTTGTTTGTGTTTTTTTCAATTGTAAGCGTTGGAAAGGTATTAGTTGGTTCAAGAAGCTCGTCATAGAGTGCTTCGAAGTCGACCAAGTGTAAATCTAACTTTAGAACATTGAATTTTGAACGAAGTTCGGGTGGAAAACTTTGTGCGATTATTATTGTTTTTTTCGTTGCCTCGGTTTGATTGAGTGCACCGATAATTTCATCTTCGTTTATTTGTTTGTGTAACGAGGTAAATATAGAGAAATTCTCGGTATTGGATTGTTTTTTAACCAAGGCGTCATGGATTAACTTTGCTGTATCAAGTGGTGACATAAACTTGAATTGCCAAAGGACTCGCTCCATGTGGTCAAGTTTTGCACGTGTCCGGGTTCGTCGATCTTTTCGTTTTGACTGAATAAACATTATTCCTGCGTTTATCAATGCAGTAATCAAAAATGCGGCTAGGAATGTTAAAACAAATCCACGAACGAAAAATGATACCCAAAGATAGACAAGTAAAAATATAAAGAAACTCCGAATTATGATGTCTGAGAAAAATGCAAAATGCCGCATAGTTCAATGATTGCCAAAATAACGATGGGGAAGTATAATATAGTCATGCTGACTTTAAATGAATTAGAGGATGGTGCCGTTATTTTAATAAATGGTGAGATGGGTGCAGGAAAGACAACTTTTGTCAAAGGTATAATTCCAAATGCAACAAGCCCAACCTTTACAATAGTAAACCAATATATACCCAATATTTTCCATCTTGATCTATACAGACTTGAACATCCAGAAGAGTTTTATAATCTTGGACTTGAAGATATCTTGGCTCCAGGAAACATAGTGTTTATCGAGTGGGCCGAGAGACTGCCAAAAAATTGGTTAAGGCATCTAAGTGGCTTGATTATTAACGTAAATATAAGTAAACTGGATAATGATGAAAGAAAAATTGAAATCACAAAAAGTCACCCTAGCACTTGATACAGTGAGCGACGGTATAAGTGTTACGCTTGGCGACGTTTTTATAAAAGTCGAGATACCTGATAAAAAGATGAAAGACAAAATGGTAAATGATGTCGTTAAACAGGCAATGAACGCGGCGGGCCTGGGCTTTGGTGATCTTGATCAATACTCTGTAGTTGTTGGTCCGGGAAGTTGGACCGGAGCAAGGGTAGGCGTTGCCGTAATCAAGGCATATTGCCTAGCGATGGATTTGCCAGTCATTGCAAGAACACTGGATGGAAAAGAGAAGATTGTTAGTGGATCCGAACTTGAACCATTTTACGACAAAGAGTTCACAGTATCGACTATGAAGCGATCGGGATTATCAATAAAAGGAAAGTGAGCACTTGATTTATAAATAACAAGCTTTGAGTTTTCAATGAGCTTGTTCATTCTCTTACCCATGCTTTGTGGTGTCTGTTTGTCGTTTCGACCGAAGACAAGAAGGGTTGGATTTTTAATCTGGGCAAATTCCGAGGCTAAATCACGATTAACAACATTTTTAAATGTAATCTTTTCTGTATCAGACAGATTGCGATAGTCATAGCTTCCTTTATTTTTTAGTATTCGCCGTTTGTGTAAGAAAACACGAAGTCTTTTATAAAAGGATTTTCTTCGCCTAAGTCCCGCCGCACCCGTCAAAACTAGGTTTCCATACCGATTTGCATTTCGTGTAACGAGCAATGCAGCAATCCGGGCACCAAATGAATGTGCGATGATGTGGCAACTTGTTACCCCCGACTCATCAAGGAGCTTTTCAATTGACTCTGTATAGTCCATAAGTGTCCAAGGGTGGGGGATCCTTGGCGATGGCGTAAGGCAAGTGTAAAACTTTTTAAAATACGGTAAAATCGATGAGAAGGAATCCTCGTCGCCGCCCCAACCGTGCAAGAAGAGAATTGTTGTTGTGTCCATACCCATAAGTATGATAATATATTATATCATGTTTGGATTTTCATCAAGTCTTATGTTCGGCCTTGCAATAGTTGTTAGTGTTGTTAACACGATTTTACTTGTCCTGATGAGTTACAGGATACTTCTTGTCTTCCAGCAATCAGGCTACCGAGTTCGCCCATTCGCCAACTGGATAATGGACAAGCGAACAAAACTGTTCATCAGGTTATTTAGCTTGGCCTTACTGTCGTTTGGCCTTATGGCGATTAAAAACATTCTGTTTTACATGCATCTTGATAATATGTATATCCCGGTGGTTGGGGTAATCTTTTATATAGCACTGGGCTCTGTTCTAATATGGGACACGTCAAGACAACTTAAGAAAATTCCACTTAAGCGAACCCCACGACTTGTTCGCCTTGGTCTTGTCATGATGCTTTTATTCTTTGTTATTTCGTTTTTCCTGGTTTGGCTTGGTAGCACCATAATTAATGCATGGGTTGGGTTTGCGTTGATTGCCATAACTCCTTTACTTTTACCGGAAATTCTTTTACTGTCGCACTATGTTATTTATCCAATAGAGGCAATGGTGAGACGACAATTTATAACTAGGGCAAAGAGGAAACTATTCTCGGGGACTTATGAAAATCTTGTTCGAATTGGGATAACGGGAAGTTACGGGAAGACGAGTTGCAAAGACATTTTGGCAACTATGCTTTCTAAAAAATTCAAAGTTGCAAAGTCGCCTAACTCTTTTAACACTCCAATGGGATTTTCAAAAACAGTAAATGAAGTCCTAGAACCCAACCACGAAGTCCTGATTATGGAAATGGGTCTAAGATTCGTAAATGATATAGGCACATTGTGCGATTTATTCAAGCCACAGCACGGATTACTTACATCCATTGGCACGGCACATATTGAAACTATGGTAACAGAGCAGGCCATCAAGATCGAAAAAGCAAAACTTGTGCAGGCATTGCCAAAAAGCGGAATTGCGGTTCTGGGTCAAAGTTGCAAAGAAATCTTTGATGAGCTTGAACTTGAAAACAAGCATTTCGTCAACAGCAAAGACATTAAAAATATCAAGGTCACAAAAGAAGGTTCCCAGTTCGAGCTCTTCGGAATCTTGTGTAAAACAAAACTGCTTGGCCATCATAATATTCAAAACATTGCTACGTGTGCTAAATTGGCAAAAGAACTTGGCGTCGAGCCGGAGTTGATCGCCCAAGCAATTTCAGAGCTTGAACCAACGCCACACAGGTTACAGCTTGTCAATGCACAAAATGGTGTCATAATCTTGGACGACAGTTATAACGCGAGCGAACAGGGGACACACGCCGCACTGGAAGTTCTCTCTATGTTTAATGATGCAGAGAAAAGAGTTGTTCAAACACCAGGAATTGTTGAACTTGGACCCTATTCAGAAAGCATAAACACAAATTTTGCAAAGCGGATCGCAAAGGTGGCAACTGATGTAATCATCGTTAATGATGCGAACAAGCAAGTATTAATGTGCGGGCTTGAAGACGCCGGGTTTGACAAGGAAAGAATTTTCCAAGCAAAGTCCCTAGATGACGCAATGAAGCTTTACCAAAGTATTCTAAAAAGTGGCGATGTATTGTTGCTTGCGAATGATCTGCCTGACTTGTTTAACTAGACTTGAAAGAACGGGTGCTTTTTTATTAAATATATTCCAACACCTTCCAAAAAAACAAGAAGACTAAGTAATGCAGGAACAAGAAAGTAGGCAAAGTATTGGCCGCTTGCTGCGATGCTAAAACCAAGAATTGAAACAAGTAAAGATGCGGAGATCGCAAACCGGACTAGGAACTCGGTCTTATAGTTCCCAAAGCGTTTCTTCAGGAAAGGATAGACAAGGAAAATTGAAACGTGGATCCCTAGATAAATGGCTAAGGACAAAAAACCTAGAACAAACGCAGTTTGCCCGCCAACTTGGTCGGTTAATATCGCACCTGATATACCAATTGCAATTGCAACAACAAGTGCAGATATAAACGAAACCGTTGCCCTGAGTCGGTTAATAAGAACAAAACGATTCTTTGCACGCGTTTTCCAACTTTTGTTAAATGGCAAAATATGCACTTCGGAGTGGTCAGATGGTTGGAACTTTGCATGACCGGTCAGGGCATCAAGTTTTGCCAAGGTTGGATCGGGCTCGCGGCTTGTGGGTTGTTGGCGTTGCCATATTGGGCGTTCTTCTGGACCTATATATTTGTTGAACGGGGTAGGGGAGATAACCTGTGGCAAGGGCAAGGCCGCTTCTTGTGGAGTTTTCACTGGCTCGGACTGTTTTTTAAACTGGGCAACCGCAGCACCTAGTGGAAGGTCGAATTGCTCCTCACGTTTTTCTTGGAAAAATTTTTGCAGGACTGTTACTGTTTCACTCTCGCTTTGAACTCTTTGCGATTGGGCTTCTAAGGGTAATTCGCCAAGTAATTTTGCAATAACATCATTTGTGTGACGCCAATCACCTTTTCTTTCTGCAAAGTATTTATTACCAGTTTCAGTTAACTTGTAATATCGTCTCCTGACATGGTCGACCAATACATCATTCCCTGATATAAATTTTTTTGTTTCAAGTCGACGGAGGGCAGAGTATAGTGTTGGCTTTTTTAACTCGTAAGTCCCGCCCGATGCCTCCGTTATAAACTTTGCAACTTCAGTGCCGTATGCCTCGCCCATTGCGATTCTTCTAAGGATTAGTGCGTCAATCTTACCGCGTATTAAATCCGCCGAAATGGTTTCCATATTTAATATTAACATACAAAAAACGCGATTGGCAAGTTATTTCTTTTTGTGGTATAGTAGGAAAGTGCTTAACCCATCAAACATTATAAGGTCACAACGAAAAACCTTGTCGATCTATATCAGTATGCATGGTGAACTTATCGTCAGGGCTCCTTTGGGGCTGTCCGAAAAACAAATTTTCAAATTCGTTAAGGCAAAAGAGCAATGGATAACCGCACAAAAAAAGCGAGTTCTCCAGACTCAATTCCTTTATAAATCCGTTTTAACGTATCACAGCTTTTTATACCTGGGAAAAGAGGTACTACCGATTGTATGCAGTAAGGCAAAAAAAATCACCCTTACAGGCGATAATATTATTATTCCTTCAAAGTGGGCAAGTCTTGGCGAAGAAAAGGTTCTTAAAAAAATTGAAAATTGGTTTCGCGATGAAGCAAAAATTATCATAATGGAGCGCGTTATATATGTAGGAGCAAAACTAAACTTGTCTCCCACAGAGTTTTCCACAAACAACAGCAAGGTAAAGTGGGGCAGTTGCAGTAGAAGTTCAAAAATCGCAATTAACTGGCGTGCGGTAATGCTGCCACCTCAGATACTCGATTATATAGTAATACACGAGTTCTGTCATATATTGGAATTTTCCCATAGCAAACATTTTTGGGGACTTGTTGCTACTATCTTACCAAATTGGAAGGAACTGCGATTGCAACTTAAAAACCTAAACTGGCTTCTTGACTTGTTCCGCTAAAAGTTCGCTAAAGGTGTCTTTAGCGAACTATGTAAATGAATTAACGCTCTTCAGGAATTCTATGATTTTATTGAATTCTATTTCAGGGTTTGTGTCGGTTTTAAGTTTCTCGACCTTTATAATTTCTTCGAAAACTAGGCGTGTCTTGCAAATATGAACTGCTGTCTCACGTTGTGTTTTTTGGAACTCGTCGTGTGACATTCCCGCATATTCAAGATACCCGTCCAAGGTCGCACTTTGATGCGAGAGACGATGTTCAAATTCCTGGATCTGGTGTTCAATTTGTGCCTGGACGAGTTTTTCTGGGAGGTCAATTTTTGTTTCTTCGACTACTTTTGTAATAAGCTGGTCCTCGTCTTGCCTTTTGGCGTGATTGTCGGATTCTTGTTGCATTTTTGACTTAATGTCATCCCGCCATTCTTTAAGAGTTTTAAACTCGGAAATCTCAGATGCCAATGTGTCGTCGATTATTGGAAGTTCTTTTACCTTTATACCATTAACTGTTACGTTAAACACAGCAGATTTACCGGCAAGATCAATCGCGTGATAGTTCTTAGGGAAACTCACTTTTACGTCTGTTGTGTCGCCCACTACCCTGCCGACAAGTTGTGTTTCGAACGTATCAATGAACGAGTTAGAGCCAAGTTCAAGTTCATAATTTTCCGCTGTGCCGCCAGGAAAAGGTGTTCCATTAATTGAACCAACAAAGTTAATTATGGCAATGTCGCCCAAGACAAGTTTATGACCCTTGGATGCATCAACGACACGGGCTCGAACCGAACGCATGCGTTCAAGATATTCGTCGATATGTTTGTCTTCGATAACGACTTTTGTTCTTGGAATTGTCAATCCTTTATATTTGCCCAATTCAAACTCGGGCCTTGTTATAACAGTTCCTTTTATTACGACGTGGGCGTCTTTGAAAACCGCAGAAACCTCGGGGTATTGAACTGGGACGATATTCTTGTTCTCGTCCAATATTTTCCCAAAAGCGGGCGGAAACAAAGCGTTAATTGCCGTATCAAAAAACACGTCTTTACCAAAATTCTTTTCTATTACACCACGTGGGACCTTTCCTTTGCGAAAACCAGGGAGCGTATATTTGCCGGCATCTTTTTTTGCCGCGGCCTCAAGGGCCGCCTCCCATTCTTGGTCCGAGAATTTGATCTCGAACGAAGCCTCGCCACTGCTTTTGGTTATTTTATATTCCATCGCATATAGTTTATATCAAATTGACAAGAAACACAAGCACCAAAATAATAGCAATGACCCTGAGTATCATACAAAGTTTAAACCAGGCAGATCGGCGTTTTATTTCTTGTTGCTCTTTTTTTGTCCAGGTGTGGTCCTCACGGCCGTCTTTAATTTTTTCGAGTTTCAAATTGAACTGTCTTTTATTCTTTATCGATATATGTCCAGAAAGAATAATAACAGGGACTGCCAAAATGCAAGCAATAATTAACAAAGGAGCCCAGTCCACAAAAAAACTGACAAAAAGAATAACAAAAAAAAGAACCCCAATAAAGGCCAAAACCTGAGTTGGGGTGTCTTTTTTTAGTTTCTCAAAAAGTTTATCGAACACGATTTATTATATCATGCCGAGGATATAGTGTAAAACTATTAATGTTATTGCAATAACCCAGACGATTATGTAAATAATCCTGTGACGCCTGTTGGCGAACGCAAAGAAGTATGAGTAGAATGCAACAACAATATATGCAAATACGTTTGCAACAACAATCAATGCGTTTGACACGTCATTTGCACTGCTTGGAAGAACCGCTGCTATTAAAAGTGCAAGACCAATCATGATGATTGCCGCGAAAGCAAAGAAACTCATGAATGCTTGAACTCCTCCCCTTTTAGCCATATATTAACCTCCTTTTAAGCGAACTTGATTATCCGCAATTGTAATAAGTTTATATCATGTGCTTAATCTGTCAAGTAAATTCACCATGTTTGAGAATTCTTGACTTGGTTCATTATTAAACTTGTAGTTAAGAAATTCCAAGCAAACTGCCTCAAGCATCTGGCCAGACGCCTTTAACGATGACTTTGGGTTATATTCAGGATCGCCAACAAGCGGGCGATTTATGGACTTCATGTGAACGCGTATTTGATGTGTCCGCCCCGTCTCGAGTTGGAATTGGACAAGAGTATGGTTTTTAAACTGTCGAAGGGGTTTATAGTGCGTTATGGCCGTCCTCCCCCGCCCTGGTGGGCAAGTCGTATAAATTGTGCGTGCCCCAGGATGTCGGGTGATGTTTTTGTTGATTGTGCCAGGTGTATCAATTCTTCCTTCGATTATGCCGATATAGGTTCTTTTGACGTCGTGGAATTCAAACATTTTTGCCAACATGGCCTGGGTCTTGGCCGTCTTTGCGACAACCATGAGGCCCGCTGTGTTCTTATCCAATCTGTGGACAATACCAGCACGCTCGATTTCAAAGCCCTTAAAGAGCAATGCATTCAACAACGTCCCCGACCGAACACCCGCACCAGGGTGAACAACCATACCGCGAGGCTTGTTAATTATCATAAACTCACTGTTTTCAAAGATTACGTTAAGTGGGATGTCTTCGGGTTCGGCGGGGATATCAGAGCTTGTCATATCGCCCGTGACTTGATCTCCAGGTCTAAGAATCTTGCCAGACTTTACAATTTCATTATTTAAAAGAATTCGCCCGCAAGATATTGCATTTGTTATTTGCGATCGAGTCCAATCGTCACCAAAGGCCTTTTTTAAAAAGGTATCAAAACGAACGCCTGCATCAGGTTTTGTTATCGTTAGATTTATCATTATTCCCCCTGTCTAAAAATATTATATAAATTATTATCACGATAACA
>Ga0123355_10017128_pt1 | contig 11441 bp, 10 predicted proteins | sample TergutEmb28metaG_3_FD_89872 | JGI IMG/M metagenome (GOLD analysis project Ga0123355, IMG submission 89872) | Embiratermes neotenicus P1 segment gut microbial communities from Petit-Saut dam, French Guiana - Emb289 P1 | ecosystem: Host-associated > Arthropoda: Insects > Digestive system > Gut ...
CATTTTTCGGACAGCAGTTTATAATTTTTCGGTTCTTGGTTTCTGCGCCGCCTGCCTACGGCAGGTGCTCGAAACAGAACCTCCAAAATTCTAAACCGGCAACTCGCGCCGGCTAAAGCCGGCTTGCTCGGTCCGAAAAATGCCGCTCGGCATCGATTTTAGGCCAACGGATGCGATTCCGCGGCTTTTTTCATATCCTCATTGGTGATATGCGTATAAATCTCCGTCGTATTCAAATGGTCGTGCCCCAACACCTCTTGCAACGTGCGAATGTTCGTGCCGCTGCTAAGCATAAGGGTCGCCGCACTGTGACGCAGCTTATGCGCCGAATAATCAAATAGCCCAATAGACGCCAAATGTTTCTTTACCGCTTGGTGCAGCGTTTGCACGTGCATTCGCTTGCCGCGTGACGATAAAAATAACGCCCGTTCACCCAATGCCACGTTGTTCATGGTGTCACGACAAAGAAAATACTTATCCAGCGCTTCCCGCGCCGCATCGTTGAGATATAATATCCGCTCTTTGTTGCCTTTGCCTAATACCCGCAGCTGCTCGCCATGATAGTCTGTGACGTTCAGCCCCACCATCTCGCTGATACGAAGCCCGCACACCAAAAACAGCAACAAAATAGCATAATCTCGTGTTTGATTTGCGCCGGCTATATTTTTTAATAATTCTTGACTTTGTTCGAGTGTGAGGAACTTTGGCAGCCCCCGCTGCGCTTTGGGCACGTCAATTTCAGCGATGGGGTTTTCATCCAACACATGTATTTTCAATGTGAGATATTTGAAAAAGCTGCGCAAGCAAGACACCTTGCGCGCACGGGATGCCGCAGATATACCCGCTTCGCCGTGCTTGCTGTTGGGTTGGTTTGACCGTTCGCGGCTGAGATACGTCAAAAATGCATACACTTCGCTCATCGTTACCGCTGCAAGAAAGGCTTTATCCACGTCCGCGATACAAATCTCGTCAATTTCCTGCGTTGTCAGCCCGCGATGTACCTTCAAAAAACGAAAGAAGTGCCGCAAATCAAGAAAATACTCATCACACGTTTTCCGCGAATGCCCTTTGATAGATTCGTGATAAGTGAGAAACTGCCTGAGAAGAGGCGGCATATTATTGCTCATAAGCTAAAACCCCTTATGTATACTTTAGCATATTTTCACGCAGCCACTGCGCCACGCCGTCGTTTTCGTTTGTATCACAAACGCAATCGGCAACCGCTTTCACTTCGGCAATGGCGTTACCCATCGCAACGCCAACGCCTACAACTGACAACATGCCTATGTCGTTATAATCATCGCCAAATGCAGCCACATCAGATAAATTTATATGCAATTTTTTACAAACGGCCGCTAGTGCTGCTTCCTTGGACGCGTTTATATGTTGGAATTGATTCCAGTTATCTTCTGTGAAGTGAATCAATTGCACTTGTTCATGCTTGGCAGCGATTGTTGCCAATGCGGCTTTATTGCTGCTAAATGGCGCAATTTTAAGTGCAGGTGCGGTCAATGGTTCAGAGAAGTCGGTCATAATCGCGTTTTCATACCCTCTCCATACACTCCGGTCCAAACCCTCATTAGTATAATAATTTTCTCCGGTGTCAGCACAAAGTTGCTCCACATGCGCCGATGCTTTCAGTTCACTGATGATGGCATTGGTTGTTTCCAGGTCAATGGCAACTTGCATAACTGTTTCTTTACCTGCCAACGCCCGCGCGCCCCCGTTGGTAATTACAATGCCCGGCTGTATTTGCTCTCGATACTCCCATAAACTTCGCGGTGAACGCGCTGTAGCAAAGGCAATTAAAATGCCCTGCGCCCGTAATTCGGCAAATGTTTCAATGATATATGCGTTTATCGTCTTATCATCACGCAGCAACGTACCGTCCAGGTCCGTGACTACCATTTTGATATTCATACCGACTTCCTCCTTGTATCATCTTACCCAATATTTTTTCTAAACAGCGCAAAATAAAATCCATCCGTTCCCGTGACATGCGGCAGTAGTGTTTCCTCATGCAGTGCCTCAAAATCCTCGTGCGCTGCCTCAAAACACCTCATTATATCCTCATTTTCCTCTTGTCGCAAGGTGCATGTGATATATAATAATTGTCCGCCCGGTTTTACATAGCGTGATAAATTATCTAGCATTTTCAATTGCATTTTTGGCAAATGCGCCACTTCTTCCCGTTTCTTAACGCGAATATCCGGCTTTTTAGCCAGTACACCCAACCCCGAACACGGCAAATCGGCAACCACTAAATCAAACGAATTTTGCCATGCCGAAACAAACGTTTCTGCGCTTTGCACTTGCGCCGACACAACATCACATAACCCCATCCGTGCAATAGATTGCTGCAGCTCTTCTACTTTACGCGGCGAAATGTCGCAAGCAGTTACTTCTGCCGTGCCGTTATGCCGCACCAGTCCAAACGTTTTGCCGCCGGGCGCCGCGCAAGCGTCAAGTATTTTCATACCCGGTGTTACATCAACATGCGCCAGCGCGGTCATCGCGCCTGCATCAGCAACCCAGACATGCCCAGCCGCCCAAGACGGCAGCTTCGCAAGTCCCGCCGCGCTTTCTACTTGTAAGCAGTGTTCATATGCCGGATGGTCACAGGGTTGCAACCCCGCGTTTTCCAGTTCCACCCGCAACGTCTCTTTATCAATTCGTACGGGAAGAAACTGCAGTGTTGTTTTTGGCACGTCATTTAATGCTGCACATAATAATTCTACGTCATCGCCAACCAATGCTGCAAATTCGTCAATTATCCAACGCGGCAACGAATACATCGTTTCACAATACTGCAAAATGTCCTCACGCGGCGGCAACGGCAATCTGTCTGCAACTGCTTCGGCAATGCGGCGCAACACAGCGTTGGCAAATCCCGCCGCTCTTGCATTGGCACACCCACGAACCAGTTTAACTGTTTCATTCACTGCCGCCGAAGCGGGAATGCTGCCGCTTTCAATCAATTGAAATACGCCCAGTCGCAAACAGTCTAATACTTGCGGCTCTATTTTTTCTAACCCCATCGATGATTGCCGCGCGATCAACCAATCGATATAATTTTGTTTTTGAACCACGCCGTAACTTAGCCACGTGGTAAATGCCGCGTCACGGGCAACCATGTTTTCGGTCAATGTTTCCAACGTGTCTTCTATCCAAGCACCGTGCCGCCTTAGCGCCGAAATGGCACGCAGCGCCGCTTTGCGCGGCGTCATGCGTTTTCCTCCGCCGATTCTTCTTGCGCATTCAGTTCCTCAGCAATCACTTTCTTGGCGGATGATAATGTCACCACCACCCAAATGATAGCGCCTACCACTGCCGAAATGGCGAGCAGAAACAACAGCGCTCTCATTTCATCACCCACTGCCAACACTACCGCCGCAATGCTCAAAATCGCTGTTACACCGTATAAAATGGCAACCGATTGACGTTGCGAAAACCCTAAATCAATCAGTTTATGATGGATATGGTTTCTGTCTGCCGCCATGGGGCTTTTGCCGCTGATAATGCGGCGAACAGACGAAAATATTAAATCAAACAACGGCAAGGCTAGTATCAAAAGCGGCACCGCAAAACTAACGATAGCCGTTAGTTTAAACAGTCCCATTATCGAAACGGTGCCCAGCATATAGCCTAAAAACAGCGCCCCCGTATCGCCGGCAAACATACTGGCAGGGTGCAGATTGAATGGCAAAAACCCTAACGCTCCGCCGGTTAGCGCCGCCATCAATAGAGCTATTTGCCAGTTGCCTTTCATGGCAGCCACAATAAAAATAGCCATCGCGCCGATAGAGGACACGCCGACGCTAAGCCCGTCCAGTCCATCAATAAAGTTAATGGCATTCGTCATCGCCACAATCCACAGCACAGATAGCGGTATCGACCACATGCCCAGTTCGACATACGCACCTTCGATAAACGGGTTGCTGAACCGCTCTATTTCCACGCCGCCCAGTACGACCAGTAACGCCGCACTGATTTGTACTAAAAACTTCGGCCATGCGGGCAACGGCTTCACGTCATCAAGCAGCCCCAGCATGATAATCATCGTTGTGCCGCCTAATAAGCGAACCATCGTCCAATCAACCACCAATATATCGGGCAGCAGCCACATCACAAATACAGCGGTAATAAATCCGCCGAAAATTGCCAAGCCGCCAAGCCGCGGAATAGGATGTCGATGCATACGGCGCTCGTCTTTGGGGATGTCTATGGCATTGATGCGGTGCGCCAGTTTGTTGACTAAAGGCGTCATCAAAAACGCCACTGCCGCCGCGGTAAGTAGCGTTATGACAACATATATATATGGATGTGACATGGTTATTCTCCTAACATATCGATGCCGAGTAGCTCGCAGGCAAAATTGGAGCGTCTTGGAAACTTTCGCACAGTTTGCGCAGCAAACGACGCGGAAGTTGAAAGACCGAAATTTTGCCGTCAAGCGAGCGTATACGAGGCTCAGAAGTCCACTCGATGCCGAGCGGCTCAGACAATGCTCCCCCCTGCCCTTCGGGCATCCCCCCTCGTAAACGAAGGGGGCAAGGGCGATATTCACCCCCCGTAGGGGCGAACTGTGTTCGCCCGTTGCAATATGCGACAATGTAATACGCCTGCAGGTGTTTTACAATGCGGGACGATTGCCATCGTCCCCTACGGGCTTGGTGCAGCGAATACATGGAGCGGGGCGCACAGAGGTGCGTCCCCTACAGGGGTTATGCAGCAATATCGGACGTTTACGCCTCACGACATTTTGGCGCCCGGCAAGTTTAGAATTATGCGCCGACTGGTTTCTCGTTTCGTTGCACTACACGTCGAAACGTCGACTTATAATTCTAAACTTGGCAACTCGTGTTTTGCTAAAGCAAAACACTTCGGGGCGCAAAATGCCGTTCGGCAGCAATTATGTATTACTACATTTCACAAACTCATCTAATTTCCGTGCCGCGTTGCCGTTGTTAATAGTTTCGTTAATTATCATAACGCCGTCACGAATGCAATCACAGCGCCCCGCAACCGTTATCGCCGCCGCCGCGTTCAATACCGCCGCATCACGTTTCGGCCCGTGCTCGCCATGTAATATCGCTCGTAGTATTGCCGCATTTTCTGCCGGACTTCCGCCGGTTAAATCTGCCTTGTCACAGCGCACCAACCCAAAATCCTCCGGCGTAATTGTATAAGTGGAAACGTTGCCGTCTTTAACGTGACACACAAACGTTGGTGCGGTAAGACTGATTTCGTCCAGCCCGTCTTCGCCGTGCACCACCATAGCATTGCGTACACCTAAATTACACAGCACTTCCGCCAGCGGTTCAACCAATTCACGGTCATAGACACCCATTAATTCCATGCTCGCACCTGCGGGATTGGTTAGCGGTCCAAGAATGTTAAACACGGTACGAATGCCCAGTTCACGGCGTATGGGTGCCACATACCGCATGGCAATATGATAGTTTTGCGCAAACAAAAAGCAGATGCCGATGGTTTTCAATAATTCCGCACTTTTCTCCGGCGAGATGGTTATATTCACCCCCAAGGCCTCTAACACATCCGCGCTGCCGCATTGACTAGATGCACTGCGATTGCCGTGCTTTGCAACCGGCACACCTGCCGCCGCCGCCAGTATCGCTGCCGTGGTGCTGATGTTAAACGTATTCGCACCATCCCCGCCGGTACCGACAATCTCCAGCGCATTTACATCATGAAGCAAGCGAATACAGTGCCGGCGCATTCCCGCTGCCGAGGCGGTAATCTCGGGGATTGTTTCCCCTTTCAAACTCAATGCCGTCAGATACGCGCTCATTTGTACCGGAGATGCTGCACCGGTCATGATTTCATCCATAACAGCTTCAGCAGTTTCATAACTTAGGTCTTGCTTTTTGGATAATGCGATAATTGCTTCTTTGATCATGATAAGGCTCCTAATCGATGCGGAAACGTAAATTTTGCCCCGCAGCTTTTGCTTTAGCAAAAGCAAGCTGCCGAGTTTAGCATTTTGGAGTCGCTGTTTTGAAGTGTAGAGCAACGAAACGAAAAACCAAGCGGCGAAAAATGATTAACTCGCTGGGCAAAAATTTTCGTTGAGGCTCAGAAGTCCGAATATGCTCCGTAGGGAACGCGCCCCTGCGCGTCCCGCTGTATAACATGTTCAATGTTAGGCGTGGTCTGTGCTTTCAAAACGGGGCGCACACTGGGCGCCCCCTACGGGATTGTTGCAGTACCACCGTAGGGGACGATGCCCACATCGTCCCGCATATCAAAACGCAACCCACGTTTAACATGGTGCACATTTTACAAGCGGGCGACCGAGGACGGTCGCCCCTACAAAAACATTGCACTAAATTCACTCCGGCTTGCTCGGTCTGAAGAATGTCACTTGCCGTTTAGCATATCGTCGTGTGTTTTGCTTGCATAATGCGATGGCCGCCGCTAAATCAGCACCGTCCCGCACGACGGGTATAAATTCTTTATAGCCAATGGCGTTAGACGCTGTTACAGAAAGCGTTCCTCCGGATAATAATGCTTCAATTTCATCTAATAATCCGTGCTTAATCATGCTATCAACACGGGCGTTAATGCGGGCATATAATGCCTCGCGCGCCGGATTAAGCATGGTTATATCCGCTTCAAAGCGCGGCGTACCGTGTGCTTCAAACGATGAGAGCGGCTTGCCCGATAACTCATGCACTTCTATTGCGCGAATCAACCGCTGCCGATTATTAGGCAATATTTTTTCGGCGGATACAGGGTCAACCTTGTGTAATTGTACTAATAATTCAGCTGTATCCAACATCGCCAATCGCGCACGAATAGCGTCATTCCCGGGCGGTGCGTTGCTAATGCCTAAGTGCAAAGCCTGCCAGTAAAATCCTGTGCCGCCACATATGATAGCCATTTTTCCTCGTGACTGAATATCGCGGATACATGCTAGTGCTTCATTGGCATAACGAGCGGCGGTATATGTTTCGTTCGGGTCGCAAATATCCAACATATGGTGCGGGATTTCTTGTTGTTCTGCTTGCGTTGCTTTGGCAGTGCCGATGTTCATGCCGCGATACACTTGCATCGAATCGCAGCTGATAATTTCGCCGTTGTGTTCGCGCGCCAGCTTCATGGCGTGCGCGGATTTGCCCGAAGCAGTTGGTCCGAGGATAGCAATCACTGCGTTCATAGCGTCACCACAAATCGTTCGTCTGTCAACTTTGCGCCGTGAAAATCGTGGTGCTTTACGGCATTTTCGGGGCAACGCACAAATCCGGCTCGAATATAGGCACGGCGCGCGCGTTCGTTGGTGTCCAGCACATACAAATACGCACGGGTATAGCCCATATTGCGCAGATTATTTTTTGCCGCAGACAGTAATTGATGCCCGATGCCTTGGCTCCAATATTCGGGGATGACATAGCACAGCCATATTTCGCCGTCGGCGGAATCATCGGCGTATGCTTTATTATGAGCCAATACACCGATAGCGTCACCGTTTTCTTCGGCAATGAGATAGCGGCATTCGGTGCGGCGTTCATGGAAACGCGGCTCGAAATAATTATCTTGAAGGGTATCTAAAAAATCTTGCGGTAATTGACCGGGAAACGCGGCACGCCACGACCGAGCCATCACGCGGCTCATTATCGGAATATCGTCGATGGTAGCGTGTCGAATAGTCATGGATGTTTGCCTTATGGGCGTGGTTTTGCATTCGCGCCTTTGCAAAACGACCGCGTTATTATTGAAGACGCAAGCACTGCGTCGCACAAGGGCCAAAGGTTATCAACGAGCCGCACCTCTGCGCCGCGTGCGAACAGCTCGGCGTAGAGATCAGTGTAGGTCACCATGTTAATGGGCGTTTCTGATTGTTGGCTGACATAGAACCCTGCAACTTTATCGAAGTAGAAATTTTTCGGGTCAAATTCGTAAACGTAGAGCGTGTGATGAAGCTGTCGTTGATGCCAATCATGTTCGAGGGCAACGACATGGTTTGCGCCGGAAGGAAAGAATGTTGCTTTATCTTCGGGGGTAACATTTTCGCACATGCGATAGCCGAAGCGGGGACAATCACGGGGAAATAACCAGTTGGGCAGTGCAGGTTCAACCAGCGACCAAACCAGACCGATGTTAGGGCTAAGTTCGGGACGGCGCGGCAATCGCGGATGAAACACTTCAATATTGGGGTCTTCGCTGACGTGGAATAATTGCATAGATAATTCCTTATGGGTGTGGCGGATGCGCTGCATAGGCGTGTGATGCAATATAGGCAATCGTTGAACTACATAGGCGTTCGTGATGCAAGCGGGACGGGCGGGGAGGCGTCATCCGTGGTTATGCTGTTTTCAAAGTCAATGTTTTTCTTGCGATGTGCCATTGTTTTCAAAATACAAAACCCAGTATACAGCAAAAACAGTACCGAATCAACCCACGCTTGATTTTGTGGCTGGGCGGGAATACCATTATGTTCGATATTGCGTCATCGCCTAGGGTGGGGTTGCTTGCCCCGCCTATTCAGCACTTCGCTTTTGTCGCTCATATCTTGTGGGTAGTCATGGCGCAAACCAGTTTTAAAACAAAGCCTCCTCATTTAATGAGGAGGCTTTGTTTTATTGTATATAGAGTTCTCAGTCGTCTATGGGTTCCCAGGTATCCACGTCGGACAAGCCTCTATCCACATTGCAGGACGCATAAAGTTTTGCTGACTAGTTACACTCGCAAGATTTGCCATACGAGTATGGAACATTCCATTATGCATAACTGTTGCTTGATTATGAGAAGGCCCATACCCCGGTGATCGCAACCACCAGAAGTTCATCGACACCGCAGTGCTTGCCAACGGAACAGACCTTGCCGCTTGGCCATTAAAGTGATAATTCACTTCAGCAATACTCAAGAAGAATGCGGGGTGATTTGCATTAGTGATAGGCGTTCCGGCAGCGCCCGGACGGCTATAACCCGGCAGATTTGAAGAAGGCCCAAGCCCGGTACGGTTTCGCACCGATACTGTAATAACTTGCGTTGCTTGCTCTCCGTCTGGTGCCGTAGCAATAAACGTAACAGGGAAAGATGTTGCCGCCGGCATATTTCCTTCTAAAGCCCAATTTGCATTAACCCAATTTTGTGAAGCACTGCCAGTATTATTCCATCCGGAGCGACCATTATGATTGCTACGCACATCGGGGAATAACCCTTCAGCAGGTAACGCCATTGCTCGTAGTTCAGGTGAAACATTGGCATTGCTATTGAACCAGTTATTCAAATGAGTACGTATTTCAGCGTTTTGCAACTGCACAACACTACCTGCACTATGAAAGCGTCTGTGTTCATGTATAGTGCGTGTAATAATGAGGCGCCGTCCTGTCGTTTCGCAAGTATACAAAACTAGCCAATCACGCACATCTTCAATAACTTCAAAATCTTCTAGGCGAGTTCCTATAATTAGTTGTGTTTGTCCGCCTTCTATTTCTGTTATGCGAATGTAATCCTCTGCCCATTCGGGAATTGTACCCGGTGAAATCTGCCACGTCACGTCCCCAACAGGAAACTCACGCCCGCGGCGAGTTCGTTCGGCTGTCAGCGTCACCGTCCCGCCTTCACCAACTGTCAAAGCACTCGGTCGGATGCGCATTTCAATTGGCGCACCAATAACAACAAGAATTAAGTTTTCACCGCAATCAGTGTATGTATTATTAAAAGCATACTCCCAAGTATGCGCTAGTGCTGATTGCATTTCAACATTAATGCTATATCGCCAATCGCCATCGGGTGGTTGAATACGAATATGGTCAAGCAATAACGAAGTAGCGTTAGATGTAAGGCGCTCTTGTGTATCTTCACAAAATTCACCGGGTTGCAGCATCGCTGCCCAATAAAACCAACCATCATAATCAGCAACCCAAAAATCACCAATCGGATATCCAAGGTTGTTCCATTCTGACATTGTCATAACATCAACAGTATGTGGTATTGTTTCTTGTGCGTAATGTCGATGCTCCACATTAGACCATGTACTATTGCGAAGCTGGCGATATGCATATGTATATTGAGCAATAGGTTCGCCGGTATCACTGCAATATGAAAGCGGAGCCCAAAAGTTTTCGGTACCATCATTGTCTGTGCCATTCATACGGCCTACGGCATTCGGCTCCCATGTAAGATAACATACACCATCACCGCTAGCAGTTGAAGCTAAACATAACCCGTCCATGTTATGGGTAGGCATAAACCACTTTTGTCCCCCTAAATCCCATCGAACATAACGTCCGAAATGACGCACACCGGCTTCTTCTTGAGATATATGCGGCAATCCTGGAAGCGGACGGCGAACTGTCCATGGTGCATATGTAACAGTTGCACCTGTAGGTTCACCGTCTTCCCCTACTACCGGAACAATGCCGCCATGCGGATGATACGGTGAAGTGTTCGGCGCAAAAACGTTGCCATCCTGTGTCATAAATTCACTAAAGCGAACGCGAACCAACACTGGGCGTTCACCAAAGTTTTCGACAAAAACATCTTTGTTGCCGGATTGGCGGTGGAAGTTGTCGTGCAAGCGCACACCGGATGTATACTCCGTATATGAAGTATTAATAGCGTTTTGCGAAATGGCTTGCCAGGCCAGCGTGCCTGACACGAGTAATGCGACTACCAGCAATAATGCCAGCGCCATTTGACCTCTGCGGAATCTGCGTTGCTTTTTCATGTTGTCCTTCCTTTTGAAATAAAAATATTCAACCTCCTAGAAATTTGTTGTTATCAAGGTTATAGCATACTGTTAGGTGCGTAATGACAAAAACTGCAAGGAGATTAGTAGACATAATACAGCAAAGCATTTATGCATAACAATCATTGCCAACTAAGATTTTTGTTGTAAACTGTTGATTTATGTAGTATTATGTAACTGCATTATAAATAAATTGGAGGTTGGGTAATGTGACAAGACCACTAACAGTACTATTAGTTGAAGACGATGCTGTCGAATGTCTGCGGTTTGAAAACCACATAGATACGTTGGACGATGTGCGGCTGGTGGCAACGACAAGTCATGCCAAGAAAGCGCTTGAGCATACCGCCGACCACAAACCGGATGCGATTATTTTAGACTTGGAACTCCACAAGGGCAGCGGTGACGGATTGTCTTTCTTGCGTGATTTACGAGCGACTTGCATGGATTACGCGCCCTATGTACTAGTCACGACAAACAATATCCATAGTATGACGCACGAGCAAGCGCGGCGATTAGGCGCGGGCTTTATCATGGTGAAATCACAAGCTGACTATAGCGTGGAGAGTGTAATTAGTTTTCTATATGAAGTCAAAGACATCATTCAAGGTTCACAACAAAAGGCGATAGACAATGCCCCGCCTCCTGCCGAAAGGAAAAAACGGCTGCTTGCCAAAATATCATGTGAATTGGAGCGGTTAGGCATGAGTCCAAAAATGATAGG
>Ga0123355_10017129_pt1 | contig 11440 bp, 5 predicted proteins | sample TergutEmb28metaG_3_FD_89872 | JGI IMG/M metagenome (GOLD analysis project Ga0123355, IMG submission 89872) | Embiratermes neotenicus P1 segment gut microbial communities from Petit-Saut dam, French Guiana - Emb289 P1 | ecosystem: Host-associated > Arthropoda: Insects > Digestive system > Gut ...
GATGGCCGACCAGAACGACCTTCATCAGTAACACGTGTTCGACCCGATTTAAACTTTTCCACCCACTCATAAACCTTTCGTTGACTCATGGTGCTCTGTCCATACTGAGCCGATATACAACGGTGAATTTCCACAGGTTTTGCTCCTTCTACCCAAAGAAATCGCACTAAGCCACATTGTTCTTCGATGGTGCAATCTTGCAAAGGAGCGTCCATGTTTTCGCCCTCGTTGCTGCCACTCGACTGAAGGCAGAGGTCTGTACTGCACATGGCTGAACTCTTCAACAGACATTGTCAATACTACGCAATTCGCCAGCTCCTCTCTATCCCGGTTACCGCGTAATTTAAAAATTGCCTTTACTTTTTGATTCACCCCTGTACTATTCCAACATGTGTGCCACACTGACTGTACATAGGAAATGAGTTTTCCTGAGAATGGCTGTGAAAAGGTCATCCATTTTAGAATTTGAATATGATAGTGCCACTTATTTGGCAGTTATGAAATGTAATGTATGAAAATGTGTTACTGTGATACATGTGATTTTGTCTTTTATGTTATATATGAAAAAAAGTTATGTGTGTATATTTTGATGTTGTCAGCTATTATACAAAGGATGTCTAATATGTATGGTACCCTAAGTCATAAATATTAAATGAGAAGTCATTAGAACCAGGTATGCACCAAGAATTGTCATTGGGAGGGGGGGGGGGGGGGCTGACCGTGAGGTTATATATAATTTACGTTTGATTGTAAAAAAGCTGCTCTAAAATTCCTGTCATAAATATTTATGACTGTAACATAACCGTACGTGCAACTGCTGTTATATATGTGTAAGTACAACTACACGTTCCATGACTTGCTGACCAAATTTAAATCACAAGATCTAATCTTCTTGATTCTTAAAGTTTCTCTAAGACATCCTACGTTTTTTATTTTATATTTCAAAATTCCAGTCCACTAGTCATCAGCCAGTTTAGGTGGATGATTTTGGCTGGGGTAAATCACGTAAAATCATCGATATCATCTGTGCAAAATCTGTGTTGTTTAAATCGTCGATTTAGGAGCGAAGGCTGCAGCCCGGCAAACCCCCCACCCCCACCGCACCCCCCTTTGAGTGCGCCCTGAATATTGTGCATTTATTCCAGTGAAGTATCATTATTTTTCGGCATAATCCCCGAACACTTGTATGCATTTGTCGTGAATTGTATGTTACTTGTCATGAATTGTATCATTTGTATTTTATTGAGTGTGTTTGTTGGTTCATACACTCTATCGTCGAGGCTGATAAAGCAACATTTGGGAGATCACCGCTTCCGCAATAATGAGGAAGTAGATATTACTGTTCGTGAATGGTTGCGAATGCAAGGTCCCGATTTCTGCAGCGATGGGATTTTTAAAACTCGTGACCAGAGGGGGAAAATGCATCAGTGTGCTCGCGAATTGCGTTAAATGATAATGATACTTAATGGGCTCACGTTTAACGTTGTAATGGCTTCTCGATCAATTTTTGTGGCCTGAGGCAAGGCTTGCCAACATACGGCCCTCGAGGAGAGTATTGGCAGCTCTCAGTCACCTGAATAATTTCAGTAATACAATTAAAAGAACATAATATGACAGGTCTACAGAACATAATATGGCAAATTTATTAGCAGAGAATATTTTTACAAACTACAACTCATCACTGTTAAGACAGCACACAGTAAACCAGTATTTCTTTTTGTTTTATGGAGTTTAGTAGGACCTACTACCTTGTCCTTCAACCGTACTTTCAGCGTAACTGAATGTTTGTAAATAACGGCGTTTTATTTTATTTTTTTTCCCCCCCCCCCCCCCCCCCCTCCCCCTTTCGATATTTATATGTACAAGTGCGGCCCGCAGGTGAATCCTTAACGAATTATGTGACTAACTAAAATATCGTCCAGTCAAAACACAACAATATATTATATATGAACCTATCAATGTAGGTCTATCGGTTAAAATTTTAACCGATAGACCTACATTGATAGGTTCGTATATAATTTCAGAAAATACATTAGACAAGATATTAAAATATTGATCAGTTTATTATCTAAATATATGGAATTCTACATAGCAAATGTAAACAATATGGTATCCCATAGTGTAAGCACTGAACATGTCATGTCCATGTACTGAAATGTCTGCCTGATGATGGTTACTTGTAACCGAAACATGTGGCAAACTTTACCTTATTGAATGTATTGTATCTTGACTGAACGACATTTAGTTAGTACTACAACACAACGGGATGGCTCCTATAAAAATTATGTGGCCCTCCTGTGGTTTTCAGTTGGCCGGTTCTGCTTGTTGAACATCCTTTGTAACTTCGGGTTTATTATTATCATCGTACAAATTCCTTATTTAACAGCAGTTTAGCTGGTTCTCAAAAGAGTAATGGTATCGCTGACCAAGCATTATTATTATTATTATTATTGTCATCATCGTCATCGTCATCGTCATCAGCAACAACAGCCCTAATGTTGAGTCCATCGCGGTAGTACGGAGATACATTAACTACACTTGGTAGTTTGGTATTTATTAGTACCAGAAATGCCCAAAAGGTTACCTATAAACAGACGAACAAGAGAACAACGGTTTCCACAAGTGATTACTAGAGCCCGGGCAGGCTGTTGGTTTGTGACAGCCAGTAACATTGTGTATGTGTGTGTGTCAGCTGGAAGCTAGTGGTGGAAGTTATCTGCACAAATGGTGGCCACATTTGTTATTACTATAGCACGGGGCATTTTGTGTGTGTGCTTAACCTAAATACAGAAGTGTCGGGTACGTTTGTTGTTATGTTTGTGTGCGTTATCTCGTTCTCATTTATTTGCATTCATCGATCCGTACTGGTACATGTCCTTTGGATATGGAATTTGTCTCGGACTGCGTGTAAGATAAAAGCAGCAAGCTCCGCCAAAACACTGGTACCATTATACCACTCTACATGATGACGTCAGTGTCCCTGAAGACTGCAGTGTGCTGCACCATGTGTAGGCGCATTCAACGACTCGTTCGTCCGTCAACAGTGGTTTCGCGACGTAAGTTACTTGAATATTGTTGCTATAGTCTGTGTGTATAATTTCGGAAGTCACTATCGTCAGCTTTACAGGATTTGTAATTTACAACATTTAAATATGGAAATGTACGTCAATGGTTCATATGACGGTCAAACTAGTTTGCTACCAAAACTCTTAATGTGAAAAGTTACTGTCCTAGGCATGGCATGTTTGTGTTCAGTTGCTGAACATATACGCGAAACCGATTACGATTCACACAATTTCATGGAAGATGTATTTTTTATTACTAAAATAAACTAATTTTTAAATTAGGCAGCTCTACGACGTACAGTAGTTTGCGCTAGGTGTAGAATATCACAATAATGTGTATGTGCATGGATATTCTAGCACGATATAACGATAAGTATGTTCCAAAACTCAAGTTGACTAATAAGGCGTGCGTATTAGATGTCAACTACTGGTGTTGAAAATGATAGTAACTCGAGTGGGGCCGCAGTTTATGCTTATGCGAAATAAATAAGTTGTTCTGGGAACTTGTTACATTCTTTGTTTTAGCGCATTCACTTAGAAGTTTCATTGTGGCTCTGTGTCTAGACACGGAACTATGCAACAAGCTGGATGCATATTCGTGTCCCTGCAGTACGCGCATAAATCGCGTCATCTGTTACGTAGAACGCTGGTGCTTTGTCTTACTACTGTGGTTACCCTTCAAATGTCGGTCGGGTTTGTTTGGACTAACTTCGTGCACCAATTTGTACACAGCGACGCGCTGTGGCCTATCCGCTTAGTGGCGTAGCTAAGCTCTTTTTGGTTCCCGGGGCGTGTAACCACAACGGCCGCCCATAGCAGAAATTATGAATTAAACACACTCTAATTTATTTAAATTTCTTTTATTTGGCTCAGTATTTTACCACAATCCAGGCAACTCACTCGATTAACAGTAAACCAAATTTGGGTCGCGGCCAATAGGTTTAATAAATAACTGTTTAAAATTTTTGTTACAGAGTTTTTCACTCCCTTCCATAGAAAATGTAATAAAGTAGTGCCTATACACACCGCAAAGGCATATAAAGGTGTGGAAGTATAGCTCCACTCATTCTTAACCTCGCCACTAGGTGGTGAGTTTGTGAGCCTCATGCCCTGGCCGCTGTACCTATGACACCCATTTTATAGGAGGCTGGTGGGATCCAGAACCGGTCTACACGATTTGGAGGGGTAATAAATTTCATGCCACTGCTGGGATTCGAAACCCGGATCGCCAAGTTTGTAACCTATTTAATTGTAAGGAATATTTGAAAATTGAAAGCTTTGCTTTACAAATTCTCCCAATGCTTTATGCTGCTTGTGTCACCACAGCTTCTTCATTCTATATGACTTATCAGGGATGGATTTTTGCACCTTGATGCCATATTACGTCCATTTCCCAACTTTCATTAAGCTGTAGGTACCGGTACTCTTAATTTTTGTAATATCTTATATAGGTCATACTTTGAAAAACAAATTTAGAATAAGATCATTGAACGACTTTTTGTGTGCAATGTTTGCTTACAAACAAATGCTGTACTTTTTTCCATAGTTTCTGCATGCATGTCATATGCCACATCTTATTTATCTGTAGTTACAAAAGCAACATGGCTGAAACAGTTGCACATAAAACATAAGTAAAAGTTCCCTTAAGACCAAGACTGAACATACATATCATTTCAACTTTCATCCACTTCCTGTGTACAGCATTTTGAAAGTGTGGATTTATATAAAATGGTTTTGCTAGGCACTGTGGGCAGGAGTATGAGATTTGTTTACCCTTGCATCACCCCCCCTACCCCCCCTTTTTTTGGAACAGTCTGCATCATATTGCCGATGGAACAATTAGGGTTGTGTGTTTTGTCATTCCAATTTGATATTCTTCTCTCATATCTTACTATAAATTAATCAACAACAGATTTCCAGAATCTCCTACAAGTGAGTTTTCCCCCCCAGGATCTACATAGTTTTATACATTACACTTACCTATATAAAAGAATACAAAATTACTTTATATCACTTAACTGTCCACTGGTCACATGGGCAAGGGTGATCAGAATAAATGTGACAATTACAGAGGAATAATGCTTGTAAATTGAATACAAAGTACTATCAAGTGTAATAAGTAACAGACTGACAAAATGTGTGGAAGAAGTAACGGGGGATTCCCAGAATGGATTCAGAATGAATAGGGGAACAATTAATAATATATACACACTGAGACAAATAATAGAAAAGGCATATAAGATACAGATGGATATACTGTTTATAGATTTTAAGCAAGCATTTGATACTACTTATAGAAATAAAATGATAAAAATATTACAACTACAAGGAATACCCAGTAAACTTATAAAATGAATAAGTATAACACTTGAAGACAATGGAACAAAAGTAGCTATAAGGAACAACATACCAGAAAGTTAATGTTGGAGTAAGACAAGGTGATGAATTGTCAGTCATTTTGTTTAACTTAGTACTTGATTATATGTAGGACATCCAGAAAGTAAAGATACAAACATAATTGTTTTAAAAAATAATTATTAATAAAATCCAGTTAAAAAACTTATAAAACACATACCTTCAGCTATTTTTCAACATAATCACCACTTTTGTCAAGGCATTTGTTTAGCCTGGGTATGAGTTTTTCTATTCCGATGTCACAGAACTCTGACGCCTGTGCACACGACCATGTAGTGACTTCGTTTTATACCTGTTTGTCTTCGTGAAACTTCTGGCTCGCCAGTTGTTTCTTTAAATGCAAAAACAAATGGAAATGTGAGTGCGCTAGGTACGACAGTGTTGCCACCTTCACAGCAGTGATTTCCCTTCCCCTCCCACCTGTGTTGTATCTTTAATTTATGAATAACTCTCGTATTATAAAGAAATTTGGTATCGGGGGAAATATGTAAACTAAAATGGTACAGATCAATGCATATGCAGATGATGTGGTCATAATATCTAGGAATCCCAAAGCCTTGGAAATACGTACTACAACACAAGAAATAGGACTGATAATCAAGAAGAAAACAAAATACACGAGAATAAGTAAGAAGACACACTATCAATGTAAGCAGATAGCAATAGGAGGGTATACAATTGAAAGAGTTACTAGTTTTCCCTTATTAAGGTTCAATAATAATTGATGATAATAGCATATAAGGTATTAATTACCCCTTAATTAATGAATATACTAAATGGAAGATCTACATTGCACTGATAAGGCTGGTAGTGCCCTATGCATGTGAAATCTGGACATTGTCTGTACAGGACATAAATAATTTATTAGTTCTTGGAAGATAAATATTAAGGAAATATCTGGTCCAATGCAGTGTAAGGAAGGATGGAGAATAAGAAGCAATAATGAAATGCAGAAGTTGATATAAGAAGATACTGTTAAATGTATATAAGAGCACAAAGAATAAAATGATTGGGGCATCTTAACAAATTGGAAGATATAAAAATAGTTAAGATTACTGATTGGAACCCTAGAGGAGTAAAATAAAAGGATGACCAAAGAATAGATGGAAAGATGAAATAATGATATGATGCTAAAATCAAGAAATTAGAGCCAACTCATCAAAAACAGAAAAGGCTGGAAAGATCTAGTGCCACAGACCAAAACCCATGTAGGGTCAGAATAAGAAACTGCAGCACATACAAAGTAGGCCTATTACCATCAATTAAAGACCATATCCTGATCTGATCTGATCTCGTATCATGTGCTGTAACTTCTTTTCCAATTCCCATATCTTGACCCAGGTGGGAACTGCAGTGCTACGAAGATATAATGCTACGTAATCACCATTTTTTTCACCATCAGATCATATATTTCTAAGGGGAAAAAATGTACAAATATCAAATGGATGACAACCAAGTTATGCATCTTACATCATGGGTTTGTGGAACACAGGTATTAAGTCTACAGTCATTTACTTTCCTAGCAAAATAGCATATAGGCCTCTGCTCATTCACTTAATTGTTTCTTACTACATTCAAATACACACATCTATTTCATCTCACATTCACCATCATGCCATTTTTATTTGGGCTTGTAACAGAATTTCAGAAATTTAATCTGCTTTCACTGGGTGGGTTTTGAACTTTTCACAGTGATGTACTTCTAGAATGTGACCCAGTGATGCAGCATCACGTCCCAGAACACAAGAATCCCCCACTTTCACTCTCTCAAACTCATTATGAGGATCAGGTTATGATGTACATCATATACAAAAACAATTACTACAATTCCTAACACACAAATGAGATACTCAAAATTATATTTACAAAACACTTTATTACAATCTTGTAACTAATTATAATTGAGAAATGACACAAGTATAAAAATCACACTCAAAACACGAAACCTTGAACAGCATAGCAGCATAACACTATGCAGAACAACAGAATATGTTTTTACATCTCAGGGAACAGAGCTGCATTAAGCAGCGAACGCAGAATATTGCTCTTTAATGTCGACTGAACTTGAATTATGCAGTACACTTTAATGCGTGGACATTTCACTACAGCTGAATATCACAGCAGCAGGGTTTTTAAGATTTTAAGACATGTCGGCATGTCTTAAAATCTTGAAAACCATTTTCATTTGAGGACATTATGTCCAAATTAATGTTTGGTATTATTATTTTACATCTTTTTAATTGTATAACATGTTACACCATTGTGAATGACTGATAGATAATTAATACATTTCAAAGTACAGACTTTTCTTACAAGGCTCTCCAGCCAATGGTCACTGTGAAATAACCTTATTTCTTCAGTAAAAGTACTTGTCTGTTCCTATGCAGCTCAAAAACTGTTAAATAAACCAAAAAACAACTCACACACAAAATACGATATGGTTCTTCAATCATGAGTAATTGCAATCTCCTATCAAAAAAATTAATCTGTACCCAAGTTTACGTACAAAGGAGACACTGCAAAAATCCAGTTATAACAACAAAATTTCCACTACATTACTTTTTAATGCCTTCAATATATCAGCATTTGCAAATCTACATTCATTTCACAGGGAAGTTAATCAATACTGAAATGGAACAGATTGGCTTAGTACAGCTAACAGAGTAGATTTGAAACCTCTCACAACCTTCTCCCCCCCATTTTCTCACTGTAAGTAATGATGGTTATCACTGAAAAACAAACTCCCCGAGATTAATAAAATTACGGTTATATAAAACATTAAAATATACATAATAACCAAGAGAGGTACTGTGGACACTTGTGACAAATACATACGATTCAACATTTGTTACATTTATTCAATTATAATTTGACTAAAAACCCAGAATATCTTAAAAAATGTTTACAATTGTCTTAAGAAGGTAATCTGGGCAAGCATGTAGTAACCTGATCTCAACAGCAACGATTTAATGACTGTAAACACACTGGGTCACCAGACTTGGAACTTCACCAATTACCTGAATAGCATATCAACATGCAGCATTAATCTTCTGTACCAGCTGAGCAGACGATTCATTTATCCATCAACATTTAGACTTGATACTAGACAAAAGTATTTGCTTCACACAATCAAACGTATATTATTCTGCATTGGTGTACATTAGGCACAAGCAACTGTTATTGCACAAGTGTCAAATTAATATTCCTTTTCTGGCAAAGAAATATTATTAACACTGGTATTAATTCAAGAATAGATATACGTATTTAAAATTCTTAAAACTTAATTTGTGGATAGAAAAAATCAATGATATGACACTTCTTCTTTGCCAAAGCATCCTGCAGGAACTGCAAATTGATAGTAGTTCACTGTAGTAACAGAATTTATGATTTTTGAAGTATGTATTTCTCACATGAATACTCTGTAATTTGTAATAATTTTTAATAACCCTAGCCTGTGGGCCATGTAATGATAGCTGAATATGTGTAATACATAGGCTGCCCTAAAAATCAGTATGTTTCTTCTAATGGTGTGTTATAGGTAACTTCTGGACTACAAATGTCTTGCAGCTTCTTTTGAAAACATCACGGTTGTGGAGATGTGGTGTTACAAATTTTGCCCAGTATGACATTCTGAAGACATAACATTACATTTTTATTACTTTAGTATCTACAAGATTAACACGAAGCACCTGAAATTATCTCCACTGTCAACTGTTATGCAACTCTCTGCATTATGCATATGGGATGCCCACACTTGTTTCAATACCCCTCATATCCCACATGTTGAAATGTGGCTATCTTTCATTTGTTACCCTGATGATGCTCAAGTGCCATACATCTAGTATTTAATCAAATGGAACAAATGTTGCAATTTCTGGCAAAACTGCATAACATCACTGAAGTCCAAATATTATATACAATATGCCATTAGAAGGAAAATACTTTTTTCTTTTTTTTTTGCAACAGTGTGTATGAGTGTAGTGCCTCTTCCAGGTAACAGGTGTTATCTTTCCCAAAGATGTGTGTTTACAAACATGTGCAAAGTACACCCAAGAACATGATTAGAGTGTCTTCATGAAACTGAGTCTAAAAATGCTTTTTAATTGAGCACTCACCTCATCTTCTTGGGTGCAGAGTTTTCAGGGATTTAATGGGGAGAATAAATAAATAAAAAATGTAACAGCACTTATATTCCTGCATTTCACTTAGAAAATTTATGGTGTAAGCACAGTTACACTATTTTTCTCTCTTCTAGCAGAGGGAATGATTCGGTAAAATTCTATGGAGAGGTTTAACTACATGGTGACAGGCCACATCAGATGTCCAGAACGAGGCGAGGCATGTAAGGGAAAGATTACTTTCAGTAGAGGGTGGGGGGAGGGGTTTCACACAATCTGATTTTCAAAGGAAGGTTGAAATTTAGCTAGGTCATTGGTTATACTGATATTTATTTTTCATGATTTTCCTTGGTCCCTCCAAGGAAGTGCTTCTAAATCCCTTCAAATTAAACCTCAATCATCCTACCATTTTATTCTATATAACTGAAGTTACTGAAAGCACCATTAAAAATTACCACAATCAAAGCAAGGGGCATATGGTGTGACACAGCTTTGGAACCACCACCTTAAACACAGTAAAATGAATGCACTTCATTCTAGTGTCTCCAGACTTATCTTCCACCACATCTTACAAGCCCTGTTACATAACTGCAATGGCATGTTATGTACAGTCTGCTGGGTCAATGGTAGAATTTTTAAATTCTAATACCATTAGCCTTCACCCTACCTGGGTTGTTGGGATTTAAATTTTAGGGCACGGTTTATGAAAAATGTATTATTTGAACAAAAAAAGAGACACTTATGAAATAGATAGAATTTTGTGGGGTACAAAACAGAGACTGTACAGCATGTCTTAAACATGCTGTAAATTTCTTTGTTTTAATATATAAAAGGAATTTCTAGTGGTGTTTTCCTACATGTTTGCATACATGCAGGCCTTTAAAAGGTACGTATCACTTATGTACAAGGAGATTTACAATGCTGCATTACAAGACAACAAATTATTCTCTATAAACTTAAATATCGCTGGCAACGCCTGGGGTAGTGGGAGATTTCAAATACCTACAACAGACGTTAAGATATACTTTTGGTCATATCAAAACGGACAAGCTTCAATTACATTCTACCAGAAAACCCATGACCTCATGAAGAGGCAGTGAGTTATTCTGAGAACCCTTGGTAAATATACCTTGTTCACAATGACTACACAGTGAACACAGACACATGCTCTGCAGTTAGTAAAGAAATGCTGGGCTCTTATCAGCTGCCACTAGATAGTTGTTATCCCAAATATAGCACATAATCTGGCCTGTCTTCGTGGCAGAGTAAGAGGCAGCCAGGAAATCAGTAATAGAGTACAAGTATATCTTTGTAATCATTATGATAGGGACTTGTACCATGTGCACCTTGCTTCACAGTGTCACAAAATATACAAAACATCTTTGAGGTAACAACTCACTGAGAAAATATAAGCAAGGGACTTCACTTTTATTAACAAAATTTATGTTCTTTTCCAGGTACTGAATATGGTAATAATTTATCATTGCTGGAGTCACCACATAAGATCACCTAATTTAGATGGTTAATACAGGTTCATGATCTACACATTTTACATTCTGCATATGGTTATTTCACTTGTTATAATGAACAAAATATAACAACATTGTGCAATACAGGGTATATAGCCTTCAAAAATCTGTCTGGTCTAATGGGTAAAGACCTGAAACCGCTTGGTTTCCAGAGGACATATATACTATAGAAATAATATAATTAGAAAGTATAATATTTGTGTATTCCATCACGTTGTGTATATAGATATATTTATATATTAAAACAGTCTTACACAACACAGTTTGCTAAAAGCAACAATTAATATTCTTACTACATGTTTCGACTTTTATA
>Ga0123355_10017131_pt1 | contig 11440 bp, 6 predicted proteins | sample TergutEmb28metaG_3_FD_89872 | JGI IMG/M metagenome (GOLD analysis project Ga0123355, IMG submission 89872) | Embiratermes neotenicus P1 segment gut microbial communities from Petit-Saut dam, French Guiana - Emb289 P1 | ecosystem: Host-associated > Arthropoda: Insects > Digestive system > Gut ...
AGGCCAGATCACCTATCACTCACATAGCAACAGCAAATAGTTGAAGCTGCAGAAAACTGTTGCTAGGTGAATGCAGGAAATGCTGACTTTGGCTGAGAAGCGTTGTGTGGTTTTGTAAAGCGACGAGAAAGAGTCTTTGTTGAAACTTCGGTAATGACAGACACCTGGGGGAGCAGAGAAGGAGCAAAATTTATAAGATGTGAGCTTTGTTGCTAATTATTGTGCCAGGTAAGCGTGGTTAAGTTGTTCCGTACCAAATTGAAGTGTAGAAATGATTCGGATTATATTTGGTTTTATTTGAGGTGATCAGACTTTCCTTATGGAAATTGCTTTATAGGAAATTGTAAACTTTGTGTTGGAGAAGTGCCCTATGCTCTGCTTTAGATTTTGATTGGGTTGTGGTTCTTTCTTTTATATTGTATATTTATGTATTATGTTTTAGTATCGTAGAATATATTACATAGTAGAAATACGTCATAGTAATGTCCAAAGTGATGGCAGCGAACACCCTTTCTAGGTAATGGTGTCGGTGGTTAGGACGACTGCTACACCACATTGCATTATGATATGTGAATGGGAAGTGCCAATACAAAGGGGAGCTTTAGACATTTAAATAAATCGGCATTACCCACTGGGAGACCAAGAACAGTGATATGTGGAAGATGAAGTGTGATGCAAAGAAAAAATTAATGGATGGAAGTTAAATGTAGGAGGAAAAGTCATAAGGAAATGGAAAGAAGCATAAAATAGTTTCACATAGATGTAATCAGAGAAGTAAGAATGTCTATCATGTTGTGTGCTTTCTTCTGGTTAATTCCCCAGCATCTGAATTTTATATGCCGACGTTTTGGAACACTCTGTCTGTTACATCTTCATAGGCAGGTAAGTATGAAGTATGACTAGGTTAGCCAAGTCAAGCCAACCAAGCTTGGCTTGGCTTGGCTTGGCTAACCTAGTCACACTTCATACCTACCTGCCTATGAAGATGGAACAGAGTGTTCCGAAACATCGGCATATAAAATTTAGATGCCGGAGAAATGCGCAGAAAAAACCATACAACATTCAGAACAGAGTGAAAGTTTGAAATCAAGAATGTCTATCATGGCCTAAAATATAAACAAGATTGCAAGGTACCTGGCAGGATTGCAAAAGAAAAGCTATTCAGAAATATCAACCATGAGAAAGAAGAAGTTTGAGAAGATTGCTGCAATTATGGTAGGATCCTGTTTTATAATATCTACAGCAGGTATGAATAGGACAAATACTGGAAGTTAACAACACATCACCATCAACAACAACAACAACAACAACAACAGCTACAACCAATACTACTAACTTGATAATTAATTTCTTCAGTCTTTGAGTACAAGTTGACAAAAGATATTAGAAGACCTGTCATACAATTTTACAATGAAAATAGGTATGTTCAAAGGAATCACAGCCAGTTATAAACCTACCTCTCTTACAGGTGAACCTGTGACATCAGTTCGCCGGAGAAGAACATGGGATCTAGATTCTCCTGGCACACGTCTATGCAGGAGTAACTGCCATAGCAATTCAATCTGTAACAAAAGAAAAATTTCATAAAAACTCACTATTTTTTTACATGGTTGACTTTTTAAAACAGATGCTGCAGAGATGAGTAAAAGATTATTAAAAAATGAGACAACAAAATTGGCAGATAATTATTTCATAGTACATTTGGAATTCAAAAATCCATGTGGGATCCATTATGAATTACAACATTCAAATCAGAGTTATGTGGAATATGTGTATGGATTACTGACTGTCACAAAGAAATTCATGGAATGGAATGTAAGATATTAAGACATAAAACAAAATTTAGGTTTTTATGTTTTTTGCACCATGTATTGAAATGTAATTATACAATATAAACCAACAAAATGTACCTTTTCTAAACTAATAGTTTAATTTTTTGATGTCTTCTTCTTGTTTCAAACCCAAGGGTTCATCTTCAGGAAGACTGTTGTATGTACAGGTATGATATAGTGTGTTTTACATTCATCTTTATAAGCAGTCTTGTAGGTAGAAAAGTGTATTCAATAGATGTTGTAATAATCAAATCAGGTATTCTGTCAGGCTTCTGCATTTTGTCTTAAGTTTGTTCTTATTCTACGAATTTATTCTTCAATGAGAAATTTTACAGAGAGGGTGGAATGTTTGGTGTCACTTTCTTTTTTTCCAAGTTTGCTTGTTTGCTGTTGTATTCAGTCTTAGTAAGCATATGAATATTCTAGTGAAGACATTTCAAATGTTGTTTATATGGTGAATATGCTATGAAGTGAGGATTACTTTATAACAACATGAACTGCACAAGAGTCTGGTGCTGAATTTTCTGACTAAGGCCCAACCACAGAGAAACATTTGACTAGTGTTTGGAACCTACTTCTTCAAATCTTTCACATTCACATTTTTAATGTCCATGCCAATTAATTTTTTTCAGTGTATCTAGTTTTACTGTTTTCTATTATTCTCTTGATTTGACCAGGAAAAATATTTAATACTTCTCCAAATTATGTTATTGGAACTGATGGGATAGTTAAAATATTTAAGGGAATATAATATAAAGAGTATTTGACATGAACAAGAAACAGTACAAACTGGAACATATAATGCTCACCGTTGGGCTAGTAGACATGGTGCACAGATATGACTCTTTAGGTTGGCTCTGAGCAGTTCCAGAACCATTAAACCTGATAGTATTGTTTACTAATGTGTGAACTCTCACTCACTTGATACTGAAGATTATGTAGCAGTGCTCTGGCGGCTGGCCCAAGGGAACTATCAGATATGATGGCCACATACACCTGGTCTACATAAGTGAAGACAGACACTGCAAGGCCCAAACTGTTCTGTGCTGGTAGCAGTGGATACACTCCCTTAAGTGGATGTCCACCAACGAAAATTGTGGATGTGGGTCCCGGTAACGAACTGAACTGTAAAATATATTATTTTAATTCATACAAGAGTGCAATTAGACAAACAGGAACCACCGCTACCACCACCACCACCACCACCACCTCTACCATTCTTCATGCCGTCTTTCCCTGTAAAAAGCTTCGTTTATGTAGTGTAATTGTTACAAGTGTGAAAATTCTGTCTCTTTAAAGATCTTCCAGACATAAATTCCTGTGGATCAGGGTTGGAAAATTTTTGGCATTGACTGAGTTATTTACCAGTATCCTGGTTGCAGGTTTTTGTCAACAACAGCAACCAATGTACTCCACTTTATGTCAACATATTTTACACTGGAAAACCCTTCTATAGTAAAAGTTTGAAGTGCCAAGTGTAAAGTTGAGTAAAGTTCACCCTAGAATTGCCAAAGTTATGAAGGACTATGTGCTACTGCAGGAAATGGCTTGTCTTGGATGATGGTACCCATGGCCATTGTAGAGGTGAATTCTACCTGAAGTGTAGCCAACAGAAAGCCTCCCTTCTCATACTTTAGTAGGCACAATGATTGGGTTGGTTATACATGCAGTTGAGGTTTCAATGTGTGACTGGATGTTATACTTCATACATGGTGAAGTACATACTCAGGTGGTCAGCATTTATATAAACTACATACCAGCTATGGTGTTGTGATAAAACTTCAGAAATATGGTAGATACATTCAATACTTTCCAAAGAAAGGTTGAAGATTTTTAAGCAAGATGTTAGAATGCGTGTTCTCAGACACTTTCCTTTACTGAAAGAACACTTATCACATAATTTACAATCTTAGTGACTGAACATCTCATTGAATAAAGTACTGTGGCCACCAGTGCCATAAACCTTCATGAAACATGAAAATAGGTTGCAAGACCATGATTCAACTCTTTAAGACACTGAACAGCTTAGCAGTCTGGACTTCATGGTGCTGTAAGATAAAATTATTGTATCAATCTGCATGATGTTACATCCCAGGAAAAGCAATTTTCATAGCTACTATCATTAGAATCTCAAATATAATTCAGAAAATTAAGATTCATGTAATTTGTTGATAATAAAGCTCTCTGTGTAGTATCTATATATGTTACATGTTTCTTGTCAGAACTTTACCTGCAGCGTGGCTTTACCATTGAGAAATGAGAGCACCTTTCTAGCAACCCTGCCTGGAATTGAAGCCATCAAAGCAGCTGTAGCAATGTACACTACTACTGGATCTGCAGATGTTCGGAGGGAATCGAGATTTCTTCTCATGGCCCATAGTCGAGGCACTGCCCCTTCAACTCCAACTGGCAAACCTACCATCACAGGTGCCAACTTATTCCCTAAGCGAGAACTGAGATGAGAAGTTACATCAGCTCGCAGATCAACAGGCAACACAATCTGAAATTACAGAAAAGCATTATGGAATTAAATTTTTATGTAAGTTTAGTAAAGTATAATTGTGATATCCAGCACTGAATGATACAGAAATTTCTCTTACCTGGAAATTGACTGAGATTCCCATTATATGTCAGCATTTCACTACTCTGGTGCACATACATAAAACTGTGCTTTATGAGTGAGTAATTTTTTTGGTTTAACAGTGGCTAGAGCATGACCATGTACTTGTGTCTAGAGGCATGGTTTTTGGGAAAACACTGACTCTTTCTACCACTCTGTTATATTCCTGTGTATATTACTTAGACTTTGTGTTAATTTTACTTATTAAACCAGCAGCAGTGTTGTAAATATAGTGATCAGAAGAATGAGATATTGGTGTACACCTCTGATTTAAAGGAAATTCAACACAATGTACCTCAAGGATCAGTTCTTGATCCATCTTTATTTTTATTATACATAAATGATCTTCCAATTCATATACAAGAGATAAAGATGGTCTTGCTTGCTGATGATAAAAATTTCCAAATAAAGGCTACAAATGAAAACATTCTAAATAAAAAAGAGAACATAGTTATACAGTAGCTACTAATCTGGTGTCATGTAAATGGGTTAGTGATAAATACCGAGAAAACTATAGCAATGTCATTTTTACACCTGGCTGAATAGATGTGTTTTAAAAACTCAGATCATATTTACAGGTCTGGATATTAAGTATCAACGTGAACAAAATTTTTGGGTTTACATCTGAATGAAGATATAAAATGGGTTGTTCACATAAAATATTTAAGCTCTAAACTGGATAGAAGTTATTATGTAATGCAGTCCCTTAAAGGTGATACAAGTGTAAATATCATAAGATGTATGTATTTTGCAGATTTCCATTCACATTTAAGGTATGGTATACTCTTCTGTGGAGGTGATGGGGACAGTAAAAAAATCTTTTAACCTGTAAAGAAAGTTATGAGATTAATGAGCAATGTAGGAAGAGATACTTCCAGCAGGGAATTGTTTAAGACATTAAATATACTCCCACTGCCATGTATGTATATAATTGAGATCATATACTGCATAAAAATAAACATAGGCAGGTTAGAGCAGAACTCACGCATAATTATTATACGTGTTATAGATCAAATCTTCAATACTTTAAAAAAAAAGTGTACATAATGTGGGGGTAAAACTGTATAATAAGTTGCTGAATCATTTAAAAAATCTAGAGAACAGACAACTTTTTAGAAATAAATTACAATTGTTTCTATTGCAACAGACTTATTCTCTAAATGAATATCTGTTGTATGAGTATTTACCATGGAAAATGTGTTTACTATGAGGACTTATGTTAAAGAATAGGAATCTATGTAAATCTGTAGAACCAGTAGCATGTTAAAATGTTGTATAGAACATGCTGGTGACAATTATGATTATCCATGTGAATAGCTATATATAGAAATTGTTGACGTGTCCTTTACAGATTTTTACAATGATGAATAAAATCTAATCTAATCTATTATTAGCTTGAGGCAGATCCAACCTGGAGGATCATACCTTCTCATTTGATGGTGAACATTATGTGTAGCTCATAATTCACAATATACACCAGACATCTAGGAGTCTGAATTAAACATGGCATATAGTATGCTGGTAAAAATTATAAATGCATAGAGGATTTTAGTCACAAATCCTGAAGGGATGAGAACATGTTGAAGAATAGGATGTAGATCTGAGGATAATATTTTAAAATGGACTTTAAAGAAACAGAGTATGAGAATGTGGGTTTGTGAGAACTTCAAGTTTCCAATTCCCACTTTAAAACAAATATTGTTTTTCTTTCAACAATACAATGTAAATAAAGCTTCAGGTTTTGCACAGTGGTGAATATTATATATTATGGTGGTAAGCAATGTGTCACAATGTTGTCTGGTAGATGGTTTCCAACTTTTTGGCCTCTTCATCTACATGTAACTGCCTATCTACTAGACTATAATGCATCATGTACCAGAAGACTACATTTTTAATAGTAAAGAATGAAACCTTCATATCTGGAGGATTCTTGACTCCACAGCCTTGCAGTAACCTCCTGGCTGCACCAGCTAGGGCTGCCAGCAGTACACAGTTTACTGTAGACCTGGTAACTTGCTTAATGCGATTTACTTTTGGGAGTGTGATAGCTGCTGACCAGGTGACAGACACCTGATCAGACCAACCCTTGCGTTGGGTAAGTATATTGCAATCTTCAGTTGTCAGGAGTAGCCAGATGAGGAAAGTGAGTGGCCCAACAAGACAGGCTCGAAATATATTCAGTGTGAATGCCAGTGCACCAAAATGTGGCCTCTGTAATAAAACATTTTGTTTATGTTTCAAACATATCAGCATGGAGTTAAATCCATGCATTAAATTTTACTGTAATAGTGAGATTTGAGGTTCTCATGGCAGTCATTGTTAAGACTTTAGCTTTCTGAGATGTGGGGCTATGCAATTTGGTAGAGTATACATTCTCAAGGCACCTACCTCTGCATATTGGGTAGAATGTTAATTTTCTCTCATTTTCATTTATTCCTTATTTACATTGTCCTTCTTTCAGTCAATGTTTCTCCAAAATTTTGTTACCTATTTAACAGCATCCCATCCAAGGGAAACATATCTTCTTCCCAGCATTATGTATGTAATTAAGAAATTTCCTGTTGTTAAGGAATGTGTTGATTTACTGTCCTCATTACAAAACTTGTTATTTTTATATTACTCAGAGCCATAGTAATACAGTTCATATCTTCATGCCCTGTTTTTGAAGATCCATTTTAATATTATTTTCTTATTTGTATCTAAATTCTGCAAGTCTTCTCAAGCAATATTGCTACTGACTTGTGTTTGGGAGTCAACCAGATCAATATGTGGACAGACAGTTTTTAGTCCTTACTCAAGAGGGCTTGTCTTCTGGGATGTGATGCCATATAGTGTAGTATAACTTTTCCCTTTTGATATCAATATAATACAGTATAAATTTTTCCACCTTTCAGAGCAATCATCTACTTCCATTTCTTATACCCAGGAGATGGATACAGCACGTTTTTCTGAAATGTTGATTTATTTTGAATATACTACATGATGGGATATCCCAGAATTTTCTTTATAGTCACTGCCTTTAGAACCTCAAATCTCACTATCATGACTAGTATTTTACAGTTTTCCTCAGTCCCTAGAGGCACAGCCATGTAGAAACTCAGACCTCAATGAACATTTTGAGGAAGCTCTTTGGCTGTTCATTGAATCATGTTTGTTATTACTACATGCCTGGGTAAATATTTTTGGAAGTGTCTGATTCTTTATAGAGAGTGTCCAATGTCCAGATACATCCAGTGTATGATACAAAGTTTTACAAGCGGGGTTCACTTTCAGGATTGGGTATTGGGTAAGCCTTTTAATGATGAAATAGTCATCATCGTCATCATCATCATCATCATCATCATCATCAATATCACCATCATCATCATCTCTTGTTGCAGGACTTTTCTCCCTTGAACCAACAGTGATTCCTCTCCCCAGCTGTCAAATTTCAGACTGCAATACCTTCCATATTATGTGTGATGTTTCAAGTATAGCTAAGTTTTGTTGCGGTTATATTGAATGTTTACCTGGTATGGCTTCCAAATTTTTATTTAAAGCTTTTGTTGCTATTCCAGTGGCTCCAATCGTTACTGGTGTGACGATAATTTCATATTCTACATATGTTGTATCTTTATAAATAAACTCTTGTATTTTAGTTTCTTTCCTGCTTTTTTTTGCATGACATTTCTGACCCCTACTGTAGCAACATATCAGTATGCATGTTTTATATATTTTGTTTTTAATTATTTGCCATAATTCTCTACTCATCTATCCCTTGATTCCATAACACAGTTGCATCTTCATATTCACACACACTTACTTGGGGGTGTGTGTGTGTGTGTGTGTGTGTGTGTGTGTGTGTGTCTGTATCATTTGTCTGTCTTCGATGCCTGGTGCTTTGCATATTGAGTAATGTAAATGTCCACCAACTGTATCACATCTCATCCTGCTGTTCGGCGGTTAATAGTTTCTTCATGTTGTTTACATAAGCAGCATTTACTGCCACTCTCTTCCTTTAGAATTCAATTTTAAAATACTTTGTACTAATTGTTTGGTCATGAGCTTCCACTGTTGTAATTTTATGTTCTCCCTTGATATCTTTAAATGTCAGCCATGTGTATAATTATTCATTATCCACCAGTTTTAATTTAAGTTACATGGGAATTGTCCAAGCAACTTTGTTTTGTTTTGTCAGCTATAATGTCTTACTATTATGTAACATAAACCAACAAAATGCACACTTTTCAAATCAAGGTTTTAATTCAAATCTTGGTATCCTTTACATATTTGAAACACGTAGCAGACACCAAGATTTGCATTAAAACATTAATTTGAAAAGTGTGCATTTTGTTGGTTTAGGTTACATAATTGTATCACAATGCATGGTACAAAAACATTAAGTCTTTTACTACTACTACTACCACCACCACCACCACTGTCACTACTACTACTACTACTACTACTACTACTGCTACTTCTGCTTCTCCTCCTACTACTACCTACTACTATTACTACTACATTCATTCATGTTTTCTAGGATATAAATTTTATCCTTCCATAACTGATTGATAATAAGCCTCAGAATTCTATCTTGTAATATTAGAAACTTCATCCTTGTTTTCTTTAGCATGCAAAAATCGCCCTTCTGCTAGATGTGCAACAGTTGCAAATTTGATACGCATTGATACAGATATATTTAGTAAGTGAACTAGATCTTTCAAACATATTTTATTCTAGCAGCACATATGACTTGAGTTATGCTTTTAATTATTTAGCTACCTTGTGTCTCGATTGAAGTCATAAAACCAATGTTTGTTGAGTGTTCTGTTCTGTTGTTTGTGTGCACACATGCGCGCATGCGTGCAGGTTTGTGTGTGTTTATTTGTATAATTTGTGTCATAATTGTTTTGTAATAGTTATTTGTTGGCGTTTGAGCTGTTAAGCTAACAATTTAATAAATGAGATTTCAATTGCATTGAATTATTATTGAGATTAGTAGCATTAATTGGAGTCAAACACAAAATCCTTTGAATTCTGAAATTAATTAAAAAAAAATAAAATGAGGGAATAAAGAAAGACTTAAATTGACTGACTGGCCGATTGATTGATTGACTGGCTGACTGAGCGATCGATCAATTGATGGATCGATAGATGGCATGACAGCCAGGTGGTTAGAAAAAGAAAGGAAACCAAATTAACAAGAGCAGAAAGAAAGAACTAAAGAAAAGTGGTTAGAATGTAGTTTGAATATTCAGATTGTTGTGCATTTGATTATGACCATTTCTTGTGAACCTGGAAATGGAAAAAGAATATTGTTTTTCTGGACTGTATTCAACTGGTCCAGAGCAATACAAAATGTTAAATATACTACAGGGAGCAAACGACATCCAAAATTTTATGTAGATGCATGCCTTATTATAAATAAGAGAAACGAAGTATATGACATGATTGGGTGTCTTGCCTGTGGTACATGCAAAACATGGCAGTCAGCAAGAGAATGACAGAGGACACGAACAAGAGCCATGCCATCTGCCACACTTTGATGTACACGGAGCACTGTGACTGTGTCCTGATGATGGCCGACACTCTGCAGAACATGCAGTTCCCATGGAGGTTTATCGTTAGAAAGCCCTTCCTCTAGGAGATGTCCTACATAGTCCTGGAGTTGCTTCTCTGTAGTGAGTTTAGATGGACCCGCAAACACATGACGATCAATGCAGAACTGGGAATCTGGGAGCCAGCAGTGACCTGCTCCTAAAAATATTGATTGTATTTGACTGACTGAAACGTGATTTATAAAATTGTTGTCATATGTGTCGTACTTAGAGTTTAGTGAGCTGCACTGTATGCTATGTTATATGAGAATTTTGTGAGATAATTAGAAGAACTTCAGTCTGTAAGAAGTAGTTTTCATGCGCCATCATTCTTTACACCCAACACCAACATCCACATTCCATCCATGAAACAAATAAAGAACATAAAAACATATGTAAAATTTAATTAAGGAAAACTTGAAATAATTGTGAATGCAATAATATCCAAAAATTAAAATAATATATTTTCCTTTATGGAATGTTGTAGCAACATTTTACCACTTATGTTTCAAGTGAAGTTGATTAAATTCACAAGCATATCTAAAAAATTCAAAACTCTCAAGTATAATGTTGTTAAATTTAGAGAATTTGTTTGAAAACTTAGTTGCATCATGTCATTGGCTATAATTCTGTGATGTACCAATACACTAATTTTTAGTAACTGATACAAACATACAGCACTTCATACATCCTTGTGTTAGAGTGTCATCTTAATAATTAGGTAATCGAGGATGAAATTTTCAAAGTTATTTAATCTTTATGTTCAGTTCCAAAAATATGTACCTGCAGATAGTGGTAATGGAACTGGTCTTCGTGTGAGCCGAGGATAGAGGGGGATAACCCTTGACAGAAGAAGGTTACGGAGGTGAGTAACATCAAGGCCAGCTCCAGCTTCAAATATCAGTACTGCATGTATGACAGAACAGCGCCATGCTGAACCAAGCCACCGACCATCATTTCCCCTTACAGATTCAGGTCCACCACCTAAAGAGTGGGAAGATATAGATTGCATTATTTTGGGTTATAACTCTGAGGAGTCTCATGGGATGTTGCTAGTGTTTTGAGGGAACCTGAAGGCCATTCTGACAAATGACTAACATCTTTTGTTGTAGAACTTTTCCCAAACTTACAACAAATTTTCTTTGTATGTTCTGTAAATTTATTGGTCATTTTTGTGCAGGTATTTATGGATCACATTACACAAATGCAACCTTTCACCTTTAAATGTGCATTTGTTTATGTATTGTCTTGTATCCACCATCTTACTTGGCTTTGGATGAAAGTATTTTAAGCATTGTTTGTTGGTGTAAGCCTCCATGAATTAAGGTAAAACCTTAACCTCATTCTTTTATCTTCACTAAAAGTTAATAATAATAATAATAATAATAATAATAATAATAATAATAATAATA
>Ga0123355_10017132_pt1 | contig 11439 bp, 10 predicted proteins | sample TergutEmb28metaG_3_FD_89872 | JGI IMG/M metagenome (GOLD analysis project Ga0123355, IMG submission 89872) | Embiratermes neotenicus P1 segment gut microbial communities from Petit-Saut dam, French Guiana - Emb289 P1 | ecosystem: Host-associated > Arthropoda: Insects > Digestive system > Gut ...
CATCATGTACTTATACATACTCCCTGAGGATGGTCTATGTTGACCGAAACATGTTGGAGATTTTAACTTTTTAAGTAATATAATATCTTTTAGTGTATTTTAATAATAAAACATTGTGCAATATGCTGGATATTCAAAATAATATTTAATATTGCACGGTATAATAATGAAAAGAGAGTACTTAATTTTGGTTTGTTCATGCATATTCTGTTACCATGAAATATGGAATGGACTAACAGAAGTGATTCATTGATACTGAGGCCAAAGAAAGAAGTACTGCATCACCCTCTGGTCTATCCATTCCCTTCAAACATATTTGGAATGATAAACTTTGTTAATGTTAGTCTCCTCTGGTCCGGTTGATAGAGGCTGAGAGGAATGCAGTTGTGAGGAACAATATGGATGCCTCAAGCATTGTTATCTCAACCATCCACTGGGCTTCTTTTGTTGGCTACATTATAGCTTAGGTGCTTCTTGAAAGTGTTCAGAAGTCCATGTTTTCCAGTTTAATCACTATCAATAATGGTTTCACATGTGACTTTTTCTACAGTCCTGATGATTTGGCAACTGCAATCCTGCGCAAGAAGGATCGCCCCAATAGACTTCTTGTTGAAGAGGCAGTTAATGATGATAACTCTGTTGTGGCCTTGTCACAGGTACATATGGAAGTTTTAAGAAGTATAATTAATGGTCATTACTGTACCTTTATACAAAAAAAAACTGCAAGCAGTATAAATGGTTGCTCTTTAAGACAGGGTCTTCTTACTTTGTTGTTCTCCCTATGCATTTAGCACAAGATGGATGAGCTGCAGCTGTTTCGAGGTGATACAGTGCTGTTGAAAGGTAAACGAAGGAAAGAAACTGTGTGTATTGTGCTCTCAGATGATACTTGCCCAGATGAGAAAATTCGAATGAATCGAGTTGTAAGAAATAACTTGCGGGTCCGCCTGTCTGATTTTGTGTCTGTGCAGCCATGTCCAGATGTGAAGTATGGCAAAAGGATTCATGTGTTGCCTATAGATGATACTGTAGAAGGGCTGACAGGGTAAGTTCCCCAGTTGTAGTTTGTAAAATCTAAATTGTAGTTCTTGTTGAGTTGCATGAACTAAACCAATGCCACATTCATGGGTTTTAATGCTAAACTTTTCCCAAAGTGGGAGCCAGACCCCCATGTGGCTGCTAAAAATGGGTAAGAGACAAAGGTGATGAATTTTTAATCCTGGAATGCAACATTAAATTAGAAACATGCAAAAAGTAATAGAAAAAGGATTTGAATGATATAATTAAGAAACATAAGTAATTACTTTTCTAATTGTTAAATCACATTTTAAATAATTTTTGTAGGCCAGGGTCCTCAGTTTTTATTCATGGCACAGTAACCTCATTCTAAACAAGAGTCAGAGAACAACTTGAAATATAGAGGAGTTGAACAACTGTCTATTTCTCAAAAGAGAAATAATATCATTTAGTTATTTTGCACTTGGTTGTGAGCCAGACTGGATTTGTACAGTTTCTCTTCAATACCATTCCTTCATATGTAGAGAATCAGACCCATTAGTCTGTGAAGCACTGTAAGCAACCTTCTAGAACGAGTTGTATCCCACAGACTGAATGCTTTTATTCATCAGAATCACATTCTACCTTCAGAACAATTTGGCTTCTGCAAACAACATTCAGCAGTTTCTCAACTTGTCAGTATCGCCAGCTTCATCACCCATGGCTTTAATGTTAGAAAACACACAGGCATGGTCTTACTTGATATTGATAAAGCCCACGATACGTCATGGCTCAGTGGCCTGCTCCTCAAACTTATTTCACTTCACTTGCCAGATTAAATTCCTTTCTTCCTTAAGTCCTACTTGGAAGGTCATACATACCTTTAGTGTCCACCTGAATGACTTTACGCCACCCCAAAACCTACCCCCTCCTTTATTCCTCAGGGTGCCATGCTATCAACTACATTATTCTCCCTATATCTTTCTGACATGCCGCGCCCTCCACACACCCACCTCAACTTATGGGCATTTGACACCGCCCTTTTATCTCAGTCCTGGTGGCCTTGTACTATATCCTGCAGACTCGGTAATGCAGTATCGATCTTACTCAAATACTTCACTACCCAGAAACTTAGATTAAATACCCACAAAACAGGAACCATTTTATTTTCCAAGCACTTCCCCCTTCCAGACCCTTTTCAAATCCAGGACGCCTTGGGCCTCAGCCCTTCTCTTCACCCAGCACTTGCGCACCATCACCAGTAGAACTACAGGTGTATTCTGGAACATTTTTTCCCTCCTTCCCCGAGATTCAACGCTCACACAGTCCAACAAGTTAACACTCTATAAATGACTTATTCAATCCATTCTTACTTAACGCAATCCCTGTATGGAGCTTCATATGCTCCTCCAACTACCTCAGACTCCCAGTTATCCAGTCAAAGTGTCTCCGAGTCATCAGTAATCATCCCACACTTACCCCAACTTTCCACCTGCACTACACTTTAAACATTGAGCCCATCTCCATATCATCCACTGATTTAGTCAAATTTTTTGCTCATTGCCACTCACGCCACAACCCCCTAGTCCAACAAATCAGGAATTGTACTGTAGCCAACTTGACAAACGTACAGGAAATACACACATACACAACCGAAGAGTATGCTTCTATAATTAGCTTACCGAAAGTGTCGCACTGTTTTTTTTTTTTTAAAAGAATTTTTCACTGTCTTTATCTACACTTATTTTTATTCACTTCTGTTTAACTTGTGTCATTGTGTAAATATTTGTTCAAATTGGTTAAGGGAACAGTTTTCTAACTTGTACTGGAATATGCTGTACATACTTTCTGTGCAGTGAATTTATAAAAAAAAGTATGTAGGGAACATCCATTTCATACAGTATGTAACCAGTATATTTATGAAGTAGTTGCACATTTTAGTTACTAAAGTGATTCCCATCTGTTCATTGTGTATCTTCATCATATTTGTGCAGAAACCTGTTTGAAGTGTATCTGAAGCCATACTTCCTTGAGGCTTACCGTCCTATTCACAAGGATGATGCCTTCATTGTACGTGGTGGCATGCGTGCTGTTGAGTTCAAGGTGGTTGAGACAGACCCATCTCCATATTGCATTGTAGCTCCAGACACAGTCATCCATTGTGAGGGAGATCCAATCAAACGGGAGGTAATGTGGCCAGTGTGAATTCTTTTCAACATTTTCCGTTCCTCTGTAACAGATTTACTATTGTTCAGGTAACTGAAATAGTTACTACTATACTGAATCTCTGAAGGTGGTTTTTTATTATTATGGAGTACTGCTGAGAATGGTATGTGAGGCAGTACAGGGTCATATCTGTAACATGGAAATGTATTAAGTTGAAGGAAAGAAGTTGGAGAACATAGTATTATCACTTTTAGATAGAAACTTGGGCAGAAATCATCACATCTACCAAGACAATTTTTATAACAGTGTGGGATTAGCTCAGACTTTGCTAGGCATAAAGGTGTGAGTCTGTGGCACTGTGAGGGCTAACAGGCATTCTATGTGATGTAGAATGGGAGAGCAAATCCCTGAAAAAAGGTCGGTCAGCATTCCCGAGGAAAGGTGACGGAATGGTCCAAGTGCGGAAGGACAAAAGACTTGTGCGTATGATAAGTGTGATCCAAGACACAACAATTGTGAACATAGGAAGGAAAGACAGAAAAACAAACATGGAAATAAAGAAGCCTGACACTGTTGTCCAGTATGATAAATTCATGAAGGGCATATATAGGTCAGACCATTACCTCAGTTATTACTCAGTACTGAGAAAAACTAAAATTTTTGAAAACGGTAGTATTGTATCTGCTGAACTGTGCACTCTTCAATGCATTTTTTTTGTGTACATGACACTAAATACAAACAAAAAGTGAAGTACAAGAACTTCCTGCACGAGGTAGGAAGGTTCTGGATATTAGAAGTCCAGAATTGAAGTGAGTGAAGTTCAGATGATCTTCATTTGCCATAGAAGCAAACAACACCATGGGGGCCTAAACAGGTCTCACCAGGCAAACTCTCCGGGGATTTCAGAATACTACACAAACTGGAAAAAACTGTTGCTAGTGGGGAGGGAAAAAGGAAGTATCCTACATGACAGTGTAAAGTGTGTGCTGCACATAAGAAACAAGGTGAAACTAGATACATTTGTAAAGTCTGTGTTGTTCCACTTCACAGAGGGTCTTGTTTTGAGAAATACCATTCAGTGAAGAGCTGCTCGGCAATCTACATGATGTTGCTGCAGTCCTGGCCTCAGAGGCATAATCTATAGTGTCAAACTGTAAGAGTCTATTATGGGGTTGAACATTCAAACATTTAAAACATCTGGGAACTGGGGGTATTTAATTAAAGGACCAGCTGGTCGGCAAAGTGTTAACATGCTTAAAATTTCTTAGACAATACCAAGAAAGTTCAACTCAAGTTAATCCTCTCCCCCCCTCCAATTTATTCCTTGGCAGTAAATTGTCATGTTTGGTACACATGATTGTATTTACAAGGATAAGACCTTTCAGTTGAGGTACATTGAGCAATTTTGCTTAACTTAAATTTTAACCCATCTCATGGGAAGGAAACCCTGTGGCCTTACCTCGCTCCCATTGACTGATTTTGACTATGTTTGGTACACCACATCTCATAATCATCCTATAACTAATGACAAAAATTATAAGCTTTTATGTTTATATAATATTCGAAGGAGTCCAAGTGCTGCCAGCACTTGGACTCCTTCAAATATTACATAAATGTACTAGGCCCTTAATTGCAGGATGAATTCACAGTGTGAGGATTGATAATAGTACATTCGAGAGGGTGCAAGAGTTCAAATATTTGGGAACAACTTTAACAAATCAAAGTTCTATTTATTGCGGAAGAAATTAAGAGCAGCTTGAGGTCAGGAAATACTTGCTATCATTCGGTGCAGTATCTTTTGTCTTCCAGGTTGCTATCCAAACATTTAAATATCAAGATATATAGAACTATAATTTTGCCTGTTGTTTTGTGTGGGTGTGAAACTTTGTCGCTGACATTGCAGGAGGAAAGGAAGCAGAGGGTGTTTGAGAACATGGTATTGAGGAGAATATTTTGACCTAGGAGGGACGAGATAACGGGGGAATGGAGGAGACTGCATAACGAGGAGCTAAATGATCTGTACTCCTCACCCAATATTGTGCGGGTGATAAAATCGAGAAGAATGAGATGGGCTGGGCATGTGGCCTACATGGGTGAGGAGAAGGAGGTGTATAGGGTCTTGGTGGGGAAACCGGAGGTAAAGAGACCACTGGGGAGACCAAGCATAGATGGGTGGATAATATTAGGATGGATCTCCAGGAGGTGGGATGTGGGTATATGGACTGGCCCAGGATAGAGACAGGTGGCGGATGCTTGTGAGTGCGGTAATGAAACTTCAGGTTCCATGAAATGCAGGGAATCCCTTGACTAGCTGCAAACCAGTTAGCTTCTCAAGGAGGACTCTGCACCATGGAGTAAGTCAGTAAGTAAGTAAGTAGGCCCTTAATAGACAGCCACCATCGATAATTGAAAATATATTATGCCATTCTATTCACATCTACAGTTTTCTACATAAGAGTGCGGCAAGTATTTGTAGACTTCCTGCAACACTACACAACTTTAACCATATGCAGTGTGAACTGCCTGGTGCAGGGATGCCTTTTGAAAAGGGCAGGGGCATAATTTGCGCCTGTGCTTTGACTTTATCTGTGAAAAGCAAAATGTAATAATGAGTGACTATAACTGGAGTGCAATTACACAGCAAAATTAAAACCACATTTCGGACTGCAGGGATCTAACTGCCATGTGTTCCATGGTAATGACAATAATAACAAAAAAGTTTAAAGAGCCAGGAAGCAGGTATTATCCAAATGATAATTTTAGTCTACAGCGATCATTTTTTGAGAGTTACTTTTACTATAATGAAGACAGTAGTAGAGCCAACTATGTATTAAATGTACATCAGACAATGTCTGACATAATATAAGTATGATGTCAGCTCCTTGTCTGTATAGTGGTGGCATATCGGTGTCAGGACAGTAATCAAGGAATACTGTTTTGTCATTCTTGTAGGTTTAGTTTACTCTTCTTTCACTGTTTTTTTACAACCACTCTTCAAAGTCCCTGTTGAAGCAAATTTAAATTAAGGTTAAAACAGTTAACAGGGATGAAATTAATGGGTAGTGAAGCATGTGTGGGGTGAGAAAATTTCAAATGAAGAGATTAGTTTGTGCAGTGAGCATAAATGAGATGATAATATTAAAATGTAAAATAAAAGTAAAGTCTTCGTATGCCCTTTGAAGGCCTGTTCAGGGGAATGGAGGTATAGCTCCATTCATTCTAAACCTCAGCAGAAGATGGTAGACGGCTGTCAGCTTCACACCCTGGCCCCTTAACTCCTAGGGAAGAAACACTGGTAGTCATTGAATAGGGGACTGGGTGGGCCCTGGAGCCAGTCTGCACATTTTTGGAGAAGAGAAATCTCTTGCCCATGCCAGGAATTGAATCAAGATGATCCACTCCTTGGTCTAGTTACTCTACCAACTGCAGTATTCCCCCTTCAGTATAAAAATGTAAGTTAGAGAAGGAGAATGTGAGTGCCAGTTGGATGCAACTGGCTTAGTTATTGCTCATGAAATGGTAATTTTCGGTACCACACACAGTCCGTCATACTGAGATTCCCACGTCAATAGACATCTAGGTGACAAACACACCTTCTGTCAAAATGTTATGTCCACAAAGAAATTGCTTATCCTTATTTTTGGTAAAAACGTAACATGCTTAAGTGCTTGTCTGTTGACCATCGGTCAGGTTTTTTCTTTCTCCTGTAAAGTTGTGTGTTGGTGAGTTACAACACATTACTGTTGGATGAGCAGTATGGTCTGATGGTGGGCCTAATGTAAAAACAGTAATGAACCTCCTTATTTTTTAAGAGCGTGTAATTACCAAATCACTTGTGTATCTATTGACTGCAAAAGCCAGACCCTACACCATGAAGTTAATTAGTAAAATCCAAACTACAACATGCTTTCGAATGTTATTAGTGAGTCAGGGCTAGATTGTACTTTAGGGACATCAATTTTTGTGATCTTATGTAGTATTCAGCCTGTATAAAAATATTTTAGACAAAATTGGATTCGAGGTTCTCACATTGCTGAATATAAAGTTTACTGTCTTCTAGGATGTGATGCTGTGTAATGTGGAAGATAGGTGCCAACAATTGGAAGAACGGTGGAAAATAGGGGCAGTAGATTATTCCAAAACAGGGATACCCTGTATGTCAAACTGCATCATGTCACATTAAAAAAAAATATAGAAATTAAGTTAATTTGAGATACTATACTGAGACCACAGAAAGAAATCTTATGGATGTTGGGAATAATAGCATGAAATGCTCCTTCCTTTCCTACTGCTCCAGCACTGTCTGGCTGTGTCAGTATATCCAAAACACTTGCTGACACGTGATTTACGCCACCGTCATTTCTGTGACCAGATTACGGCAAGGGAATGTAGGGACATACAGTAAGTACAGGGGAATGTGAAAGAGTTCATTCCATGGTACTGCCTTCTGTGGTGTCAGTATAATAGTGTGGGTTGCTTATGATTAGTTTGGCTGTTAGAATTAAATGCAACAGAGATGCTGAGTTGGTTGTAAGAATTAAATGTGACAGAAATGCTGTGTTTGTATTTTATACATGTTACAATTTTCTGTAGGAAGAAGAAGAAGCCCTGAATGCAGTTGGATATGATGATATTGGAGGATGCCGAAAACAACTTGCTCAAATAAAGGAGATGGTGGAACTACCTCTGCGACATCCAAGTTTGTTCAAGGCCATTGGTGTTAAGCCCCCACGGGGCATTTTGCTGTATGGTCCCCCTGGCACCGGGAAGACACTGATTGCACGTGCTGTAGCCAATGAAACAGGAGCATTTTTCTTCCTTATAAATGGTGATTAAACAAATTGATTGTTCTGCAGGGTAATGCCAGTGCACTGCCCACAGAAGCACTCTCAAGAGCTCATTTCAGGCAGTAAAGTATGGATGAATTTTGAAGTATTTCCCCCTCATGTATTATATTTAAAGAAAATTAAATGCTGAAGTGCTGCTTAAATTGTGCTGTATGCCACATATTGTCGAGAATGTGGAGGAAGACCAAAAAATGTGGAACATCAAACACTTGTAGGAGATAATTCAAAATGCTTCTGAAGTTTATGTGGTGTAGTTGTGCTGTTTCACACTGATAACAAAATGAGCTGCTGCTATACTTGTTGACAGACTAGGGTCTGCTGAGTCATGTCTTGCTTGTAGCACGTGTTTATAGTTTAATATCTTTTGAAGTGCAAATGTGTGTTCCATTGTGATCATCTCATATGTAGGATATGGGAGACTTGAAAGAGATACAGTGATTGAAATTTGTATGTAAAAATAAAATGACTAAACAGGTGTTGTGTCTGATATGGAAGGTATTTGCCATGTTGAAATCTGTAATCTCAGGTAGACAAACGTTGGATTAATATGTGTGCATTTTAATTGAGAGAATGATGGCTGCAAACCACTCTTGTTCAAGCAGGTCATGGGATAATGTTCATGCATTTTATATTTTAGGACCAGAAATTATGAGCAAGCTTGCAGGAGAATCTGAAAGTAATCTACGCAAAGCATTTGAGGAAGCTGATAAAAATGCGCCAGCTATTATTTTCATTGATGAATTGGATGCCATTGCTCCAAAACGTGAGAAGGTACATTAAAACATATCTTCTTCATTTATGCTTTGTTGTATGCAGTGAGTGAATTTCCTTTATAAATGTGCTGGTACAATAAGGGTACATGCAAGATGGAGCCCAAATGGTCATCTAGCAGGAAGAATGGAACAGCATATTTTAAGTGTGATTGTGCGAGACAAAGCCGAAACAGAACCAATCCAGTCGCTTGCCAGCTTTCTGGTCACTGGAAGAATGAAGTCTTTCATTTTTTAAGCACTTTAAGTGACCTGCTCAGAAGTCACGCATGCACAGAAGCCTGTAGTAGGATTTATTCCATGCTGTAATCGGAGATACATTATGTTTAACCTGTGGATAGAATTCACATCCGAAGTGAATACAAGCTCTAAGTCATTTTAGTAAGGAAAGCAAATCATGTATATGCCAGTCCCTGTGGCTGTGCAGTCTGAGATGAAAGTCTTGGCGACCTGGTTGTTGAGATTGCTGGTTTGAATGCTGCTTCAGACATGGATGTTTGTCCCTAGTCTTCATATGTTTTGTTGTCCCAAGCAGAGGCCTTGTGATGAGCTGATCATTTTTCCAGGGAGTCCTGCAATACATGTGTCAGAAATAAATGTGTGATTGAGAAGGCCTGTGCTTTACAGTAACTGGTGTAACACTGAAAAATAAATGATATAAAACAATTTTATTTGTTTCATCAAGGTTTTAGTATCCATTCTTAAGCGTTGAAAAAATTGACTTGGGATACTTTCTTAAATTTTATACAGATGGTGCTATTTTCCAAAATTATTTCTGTCCAGCATTGACTGGATGCACTTGATTCTCTCGCACAGGAAATTCGTATAGCAATGCACAGCTACCCAGTAATTCTTAATTGTTGCTACTACTGCTTCTTGAATACATAGTTTTTGCAGCCAAGTCTAGTTGCCAATAGCAGCCTCAACAGTGAGTTGGAATGGTACGTCTGAAACAAACATCACTGGGTGCACTCTTGCTTTCTGGTAGGCTTCCTTTCCGGCCCCCAGCAACCTCCTAGGCTACATGTTAGACTCCATCATGTGTGTAACCTAAGAATATTTACCCTTTTGAGCTGAATGACGGCTATATTTGAGGCCCATTGTGATGCTGAGAAACCCCAAGGTTGACTGAAGTCAATTCCGATTATGGAAAATTCTTATAAAGTCATAAGTTGATGTATAATGCTGTTACATGTGTGTGTGTGTGTGTATATATATATATATATATATACATACACACACACACACATATATATATATATATACATACACACACACTCTTGAGTGAGGAGGCAAGTTTTTATATCCATACCTCCTCACCAGCAGTAAACCCTCTTGGACCCACTGAAATAGATTGTGTAATATATCCATATGACACTGTGTCACAGATGACCTGGCAGATTTTGGTGTTAGGAACTGGAGAAGGACAGCCAATGGCTGAGAAAAATAGTGGAAAACTATCAAAGAAGCCAAGGCCCACCTGGGGCTCTTGAGCTGCTGCTCATGAGTAGTATGATGCCATATGCTGTTGTGATTAGTTTCTTGGTACATGCAGTTCTTATGGCTGGCACTGGAGTCCAGTGTCAGGATAATTTGAACAAATGGCTATGCATTGCAGTGGTCACTGGTGTACCCACATATTTTTCAGACCAAAGTAACATCCGAAACAGTTCTTGATGAAGTTGTTGGCTATATGTGATCTTCTGGTGTTACCTGAAAAGTAGTTGTGGGGAACTCTATGAGGAGTGTGTTGGAATGAAGTGCAACACACAGCCCTCAAACTCTCGAAAGCTTCTGGGTCCTCCACTTAACAGAGCATTAACACAACATAGTAGCATTATTTTACTCCACAGCCACGCATGAAGCGCAGTACATGAAATAAACCTACTCTCAACCATGGCATGTACTCATATCAGTATCATTGCTTGTATGGGACTGCAGCCTCAAATACAAGTGAACTGTAATATTATCTATGAAAGAAGATGGAAATTACTGACAAGAGGTGGTGTTAGATACCATGTGAGAGCTTGAGATGTCAGCTGCATCATGATGGTAGTCATATTCATTTTAGTATTCATTCCACTGAGAAGCACAGAACAGGGCTTGAACTTAGAAACTTCAAATTAATTGATCCACGTGAAACTTCAACTTAATTGATCCACGTAGGTTGTCTCGTAGTCAAACACAGCTGTGTCAATATAGGTGTATTTATTGACTGTGTAGAGCAATTACATTTTTCGGCCTTTATAGGACATCGTCAGGTTGTCTTACGAGAGATAAATAAATTACATTGACCTTAAGCACTTATTCGTGCATTGCATGCTTCGCTATGTAGAGATCTCTACATTACTGGAAAGTAGATGCACACATTGCAATTATATAGTTTCCTCTTAAGGTTCTCGTAAATTCGGATCCACATTTTGAGGTGGGATAAAAAATGAACAAATTTCCCTGAATTTTCTTGCCCACCGTCTAAAAGCTATCTTCTTTGTCTACAGATGTAAAAAAGTCCTATTAAATTTTCTTCACGTATGTTTGCCTCTGTGGTCTAGTGGTCAGAGTTTCTGGCTACAGATACAGAGGTCCCGGGTTCGATCCCCGGCGCTACCAGATTTTCTGAGTAGCAGTGGGTCTGGAACGGGGTCCACTCAGCCTCGTGA